>Ga0207711_10002729_pt1 | contig 15564 bp, 9 predicted proteins | sample KBSS34metaG_FD_184401 | JGI IMG/M metagenome (GOLD analysis project Ga0207711, IMG submission 184401) | Switchgrass rhizosphere microbial communities from Kellogg Biological Station, Michigan, USA - KBS S3-4 metaG (SPAdes) (version 2) | ecosystem: Host-associated > Plants > Roots > Rhizosphere >...
GCTGCGGCTGAGATAACGCAATTCTTTTTCGAAGACCGCGGCGATCGCGCCGGGGACTCCGGGTAAATTCCACCCTGGGCGGGGTGCAGGAAGCCCGCTGGGCAGGGCCTTGCGACGTGCCGATTCACTGAAGCTGGCGCCCCGATATTCAGCCCGCAATCGGAAGTTCAGAAGCCAGAGGAATGCGATCCCATAAGCGAGCAGCAACACAAAAGGAACAACGCTGCTTGAGGGCTGGCTCCGTATAGGTCCCGCGATGGCAGCGGCGGTCAGGCCCGGAGGCAGCGGCCGCTGCGCGTTACTGAGTTTCTGTCCCAAGTCCCTGCTCCCGGGTATGGAGCGATGTTCGTACGCAGCAATTAATGGTCCGATCAGCTGGAAACTCAAAATGAAGAGAAAGAAAAGAATTCCCAGGATTTCGCGCGTTCGCCTCTGGGCCAGCCAGCGCTCCAGCCACGCGAACAGCGTGCGAGCCAGGAGGATGTTCACGACCGCAAAGGTGAGGAGCACGATGGTGGCCCAGGGGAGCGCGCGCGGCCGCGCGATGCCGATGCCGATGTCGATCCCGAGCAGCCACAGGCTGGCCACGGCCGTCGCCGGGTCCAGCGATCCGTAAGCCAGGCGGATCAGAAAGTACGATCGGTAGCCCAGCGGGAAGCGGAGCAGATTTGCAGACTCGACATTCTGGGTAAAGGTGGTCGCCAACAGGGGAAAGAGCTGCCAGAAGAGAAAGACTGGCCACAGCAGTGTGCCCAGCCACTCCACATTTCCATGCAGGATCAGGAACCAGGCGGCCCCGCCGAGGCCGACAGCGCCGCCGATGCCCCCGCCCAGGAAGGCCAGGCTGATAAAAATTCGTGATGCCAGCTCCAGGCGCCCGCGAAAGGTCCGCAGCGAGTTGACAAAGACGCGCCAGCGCAATCCGGCGACCGCCACCAGTTGCTGGCGTGCTTGCGGAGCCAGATTCAGACTGCGGGAGGTCATTGCTCTGTCAACCTCGCTCAACCTGACAGCGGAGAACGGGCGTCCCCGCCCGTCTGGCACGGGCTGGTGCATCACGGTCGGGACGCCCGTTCTCCATCGGTCCTACCCTAGCCACGACAATTCCTGCCCGTCGGAGTGCGAACCACCGACGGTAAGCAGGAAGATCTGTTCCAGGGTCAGCTTCTCGCCTGCCCGAGTGCCAGCCGCCAGCGGGAGGTCCGCCGCCCGCGCTTCCACGCCCGCTCGCAGTTCTTCCACCGAGCCTTGTGCCACCAGCCGCCCGCGATGAATGATCCCGACATGGGTGCAAAGCCGTTCCACGATTTCCAGCACGTGCGAGGTGAGGAAGATGGTTGCACCGCGCGCGATCATGCGTTGCAGCATGGTTTTCAGAGTGCCGGCGGCGATGGCGTCCACGCCTTCGAAGGGCTCATCGAGAAACAGCACCTTGGGCCCGTGAATAACCGCAGCAGCCAGCGCCAGCTTCTTCTGCATGCCATGCGAGTAGTCCGTGACCAGCGCCTTGGGCTGGTCGGTGAGCTGCATGAAGGCCAGCAGTTCGGCCGCGCGCTTGGCCGCAGTCTCGCGGTCCAGGCCATACATCCGGCCGACGAAGTTCAAATATTCCGATCCCGTCAGCCGGCCAAATAGCGCCATACCTTCCGGCACCACTCCGATCTGCCTTTTTACCTCCACCATGTTAGTGACCAGGTCGAGACCGAGAATCTGGATTCGGCCAGACGTGGGCGCGAGCAAGCCGGTCAGCATTTTGATGGTGGTGGATTTTCCCGCGCCGTTCGGTCCCAGGAAACCGAAGAACTGTCCCGGAGCCACTCTCAGGTTTACGTCCTCGACGGCAACCAGGTCCCCGAAACGCCTGGTCAGATTTTCGGTGGAGATGGTGGGAGCAGCCATGAAAGCTTCGACTCTAGCACAAAGGTAGTCCGCCGGAAGGTGCGCCACGACCGTGGAAGCGTGGCGCTTCCAGCGCCACGATAAGGTCTTGTCGTGAGGGTTTTCCAGGCCCCGTGCTATCGGCTGTGATCCCCACTTCGCGCCGCGGCCCGATCGTCGTTGCACACTCATCCGCAACGTTTCCATTCGAATTGTCGATCGCCATAATCCACGCTTGGACAAAAACCCTGACCGTACTAGACTAGGCGGCTGAAATTCCCCGGCCCTTTCCAGTGCAGGTGCAGGAAGACGCGATCGGGATGCGTGTGTTTGGTTTCAGGAGGCGATTTATGGGCTCTCGCTGGTTGCTGCTGCTTCTTTTCTCGTTGACTCCCAGCGCGTTGCTGGCACAGTCGTCGTCACCACCGCAGCCCCCGCAATCCCAGTCCGCGGCTGCAGCGGTCGAGCCGTCGGTGCAGAGCCTGCTCGAGCGCATTCAGCAGCTGGAGAATCGAATCAACCAACTGGAGGAACGCGATCGCCAGAAAGAGGCTGCGCTGGCACCCGCTCCGGCGGCCGCCACGGCCCCTGCTCCCACGCCCGGCCCGGCCGCAATGCACGATGAGCACGCCAGCATGAGCGAAATCCGCGACACCGAGCGACGCTTTCCCTCGCTGCAGATCAGGGGATTCGGCGACGTTGATTTCTCAGCCACCGATGAGAAGGGATCAGTCAGCGGTTTCAAAATGGGGCAACTGGTTCTGCATCTGGCGTCGCCTTTGTCCGAAAAGGTCAGCTACTTCGGAGAAGTCAGCTTTACCGCCCAACCCGGCACCTATGACCTGAGCGTGGAACGCAGCATTATTCGCTACGACTATAACGACTACTTCAAGATCTCATTCGGCAAATATCACACTCCGATTGGATATTGGAACACCGCTTTTCATCACGGCGCCTGGCTGCAGACCACCATCGATCGTCCGGAAATGGTGAAGTTTGGCGGAACGTTTATTCCCGTGCATTTCGTGGGCGTACAAGCCGAAGGAAACATTCCCTCCGGCGGCTTGGGTCTGGGATACAACGTGGGCTTCGGCAACGGGCGCTCCTCGATCCTGAGCAAATCGGGCGACAGCGGCGATTCCAACGATAACCGCTCTTGGGTCGCCAATGTCTACGCCCGGCCCTCCCGATTTTACGGTCTTCAGGTGGGAGCGTCGGTGTATCGTGACAAGCTCACGCCGCAGCCGGGACAGAACTTCGGCGAATGGATCACCGCCGCCGACATCGTCTGGACCAAGGAGAAGCCGGAATTCCTGGCCGAGTACGCCAACGTTCATCACCGCGACGAGCTCACCTCCAATACCTGGGACAGCCAGTCATTCTACGTTCAGCTCGCCTACCGCTTACCCTGGCAGCAAAGCAAATGGAAGCCTTATTATCGATACGAGTATATTCATAAGCCTGAGGACGATCCCACGCTGCTGAATGTGCTGGATCTGACAGGTTCGACGCTCGGGGTCAGGTACGACATCACGAACTACGCGGCCTTTAAGGGCGAGTATCGGAACAGTCGCCATGGTGTGAACGAGCCCCGGGTCAACGGGGCCTTTTTCCAGACTGCCTTTACCTTCTGATACCGACATGACATCACATTGGAAATTCGTCTCTCGAGCCTTCGTTCTCAGCTGCCTGTGCCTGGCCCTGCTGCAGCCGCTGGCAGCCCAGCGCCACGACGTTGACGTGGCCGTCGTGGTGCACCCCGATACGCCGATCAGCAATCTCAGCCTGGCCGAGGTGCGCAAGGTTTTTCTCGGCGACCGCCAGTACTGGAGCACCAATGTTCCGGTGGTCCTGATGATTCGGGCTCCCGTGGCCCGGGAGCGGGACGTAGTCCTGAAAATCATCTACCAGATGTCGGAATCGCAATTCAAACAGTATTGGATTGCGAAAATTTTCCGGGCAGAATCGGCCAGTGCTCCCAAAGTCGTCTATTCGAATGACATGGCCAACCAGTTGGTCACCGCCATCCCGGGCTCGATCGCGTTCATCGACAGTAAGGATGTGAAGCCCGGTTCCAAGGTACTGCGCGTGGATGGCCGTTTGCCGGGAGAACCAGGGTATCCCCTGCGCTAAGTAGCGCCAGCCTCCGTGCCGCCCGCCAGAAGCCAGCGAGACGCCGGCGCTACCGCGGCAATGCGAGCAGCTGCAATATTTTCTGGAATCGAGGATCGGAACGGAAGTCGTCGAAGGCGGGCTCGACCTTCACATAGGTGAGGTTGCTGTCGCGGTCGTGGTAAGCCTGTTCGAGTGCCGCCAACGCCTGGTTCTTTTCTCCCAGCCGGGCGTAGATCTGGGCCATGTTGTAAGACGAAACGTAGCCGCGTTTGGATATTTCCTTTAAGCCTTCCAGCGAACTCTTCAGCACGCCGGGATAGCCGGAGGCGTTGAAGTCCTCGCCGATCGATGCCGCCAGGTCGGGACTGCCGAAAAGCGTCAACACCTTCTGCCGTTCCCCAACCGCCTCCTTGAACATGCCGTTCTGGGCGTAAGCGGCTTCGATGGCGTGTTGGGCGGGGACGAATTTCGGGTCCATATCCAACGTCCTCGTGAGTTGCAGAGCCGCCTCGTCATACTGCCGCGTGAAGTAGAGCAGCCGGCCCAGGCTGGTGTTGGTCAGCAGGGACAAGGGATCGAGTTCCTGGGCCTTCTTCAGTTCGATCCGGGCTTCGTCGAAGCGGCCCATCCGGGCCAGGAAATCCCCGTACCACTGGTGACCGGACGCGTAGTTGGGATTCAACTCGATCGCCCGCTTGAACTCGGATTCGGCTCCTGACCAGTCCCAGTCATAACTTTCCCGCACCAGCCCCAGGGATATGTGCGCCTCGGGCAGGCTGTCGTCCAGTTTCACTGCCTGCATGGCTGCGGATTTTGCGTTTTGCCAGACCTGCTGCGGCGGCGTGTAGCCGGACTCACCCAGAAAGTTATACGTATCCGCCAGTCCGGCGTACGCCTGGGCATAGCGGGGATCTTTTTCGACTGCCTGATTGAAATAGTCGATAGCTTTCCTGAACCCGTCTTCAGTCCACTTGTTCCAGTAAAAAAGGCCCTGGAGATAGAGCTGGTAAGCTTCGGGATTTTCTGTATCGTGCTTGGCGACCTGGCTGACCTCCTCCGCGCCCACGATGCGGGGTCGGAGGTTGTCGTAAATTTCCTTGGCGATGTCGCCCTGCACCGCAATCAGGTCGGAAACCTTGCGATTGAACTGGTCACCCCAAAGTTCGGCCCCATCGGCAACATTTACCAGATCGGTTTGGATCAGCAGCGTGTCTCCGCGCTGCGTCACCCTGCCCATAAGCACCGCGTCCACGTTGAGTTCCTTGCCGATTTTCTGGGCGTTGACTTCGCGTCCTTTGTAGCTGAAGACCGTACTGCGGGCCATTACGCGCAATTCCGGCACACGGGAAAGGCTGCTGATGATGCCTTCGGTAACACCGTCGGCGAGGTACTCGATGTTGGGGTCGGCGCCCACATTTACGAAAGGCAGAACCGCGATGGCATGAATATGATTTCCGCCGCCCAGCCAACGATCGCGCAGGCTGTGGGGAAGCAACACCGCAACCAGCAACAGGACGATGACTACCGCGGCTGCGATGATCGCGGGTTTGCGCCACGGGGCTTGCGATCCCTTCAGCGGCGTGAAGGTGGGAACTCCGGAAGACTCCGTGTCGCGCTTGACCCGTTTGAGGTCGGCCTGCAGTTCGGCGGCGGACTGGTAGCGTAACTTACGATCTTTCTCCAGCAGCTTGGCCGCGATCCAACCCAGGTCCGGAATCAGTTCCGGATTTACCCGCGAGGCCGACAGCGGAGTACGGTTGAGGATGGCTTCGAAGACTACCGCGGTGGTGCCGCCCCCGAAGGCGAGGCGTCCGGTCGCCATTTCATACAGCACAGCGCCCAGTGAAAACAGATCGGTGCGGCGGTCCAGTTCTTCCCCGCGGGCCTGTTCCGGAGACATGTAGGCCACGGTGCCCAGCGCCACTCCCGTGCTGGTCAGGTGATCGATCCCGCTCAGGGTGGGCATGGCGGCGGGGCCGACATCCTGGGGTATTTGACGCGCGCTCGGCACCAGCTTGGCCAGGCCGAAATCCAGCACCTTGGCCTGACCGCGCTTGGTCAGAAAGATATTCGCCGGCTTGAGGTCCCGATGAATAATTCCTGAGTCATGGGCAGCCTCCAGCGCGTCGGCAATCTGGATCGTGATCTCCAGGATTTGGGTGCCGGGCAGCGGCTTGCCCGAAATCATGTGCTTCAAGGGCTGGCCTTCCAACAGTTCCATCACGATGAAAGGCTGCCCTTCGAACTGGTCAATCTCGTGGATGATGCAGATGTTGGGGTGGTTGAGGCCGGAGGCGGCCCGGGCCTCGCGCTGAAAGCGCTCCAGGGCCATGGGGTCGCGAACCAGTTCAGGGGGAAGAAACTTCAGCGCGATGCTTCTGCCCAACCGCAGGTCCAGGGCGCGATAGACAACTCCCATACCGCCGCCACCCAGTTTCTCTTCGATCCGATAGTGAGAAATAGTCTGGCCCAGCATAGGGAATTCCCCGCCGATGGCTCATGGTAGGCCGCACCTAAGGGCAAGTCAACGCGGCTGGTTAGTTGTTGGTCAGCGGTCTTTGGTCGTTGGCCAAATCGACTGGCAGTGAGTCGGAAGTAGTGTGGATGTAATGTAGCGCCGCCGTCCCGGCGGCTGTCCGGCGGGCGTCCCGCCCGCCGCCGAGGGCAGGATTCCCTCGAGACAGCCGGCAAGATGCCGGCGCTACGGTTTCTCAGAGAATTAAGCGTTCGCAGCTAATCGTCGTTGGTCGTTGGCCAAATCGACTGGCAGTGAGTTGGAAGTAGTGCGGATGTAATGTAGCGCCGCCGTCCCGGCGGCTGTCCGGCGGGCGTCCCGCCCGCCGCCGAGGGCAGGATGCCCTCGAGGCAGCCGGCAGGATGCCGGCGCTACGGTTTCTCAGAGAATTAAGCGTTCGCAGCTAATCGTCGTTGGTCGTTGGCGAAATCGACTGGCAGTGAGTTGGAAGTAGTGCGGATGTAATGTGGCGCCGCCGTCCCGGCGGCTGTCCGGCGGGCGTCCCGCCCGCCGCCGAGGGCAGGATGCCCACGGGACAGCCGGCAAGATGCCGGCGCTACGGTTTCTCAGAGAATTAAGCGTTCGCAGCCAATCGTCGTCGGTCGTTGGCCAAATCGACTGGCAGTGAGTTGGAAGTAGTGCGGATGTAATGTAGCGCCACCGTCCCGGCGGCTGTCCGGCGGGCGTCCCGCCCGCCGCCGAGGACAGGATGCCCTCGGGACAGCCGGCAAGATGCCGGCGCTGCGGTTTCTCAGAGAATTAAGCGTTCGCAGCTAATCGTCTTTGGTCGTTGGCCAAATCGACTGGCAGTGAGTCGGAAGTAGTGTGGATGTAATGTAGCGCCGCCGTCCCGGCGGCTGTCCGGCGGGCGTCCCGCCCGCCGCCGAGGGCAGGATGCCCTCGGGACAGCCGGCAAGATGCCGGCGCTACGGTTTCTCAGAGAATTAAGCGTTCGCAGCTAATCGTCGTTGGTCGCTGGCCAAATCGACTGGCAGTGAGTCGGAAGTAGTGTGGATGTAATGTAGCGCCGCCGTGCCGGCGGCTGTCCGGCGGGGGGTCCCGCCCGCCGCCGAGGGCAGGATGCCCTCGGGACAGCCGGCAAGATGCCGGCGCTACGTTAGAGGTCTTTCCGGGAGAAATTTTCGTATCACTTTCCTGGAGATTTTCCGGGAATTCCCCTGTTCGCATCGTGAATGGCCACGGGCCAACGACCAATCCTGGAGCTACTGGCGGGACGCCGACGCCCCCGCCGCCAGTTCGCGCAGCACGCTCAGAAATCCAGCGGCGGCCTGCTCATCGCTGAGCGCCTCCAGCGGGACGGTGGCAGCAATGTGGGGCGATTCGGAACGGAAGCGCACACTGATCAGGTTGTGTCCGCGCGCGGTCATCAGGGTGTTCACCACGGGGGAAAGTTCCTGCGTCCAGCGGGTGCGGGTGGTGAGAATGACAGGCCCGGGATGAGACACCGACCAGTCGCGAGGTTGGGACGACAGCTGGCTGTGGCGCTGGGACAACCAGCGATGATGGAACACATCCAGGTGGAAGGCGGGAGCGCCATCCAGGTCAGCTTCAAAAGTAAGAGTTTCCTTCTGCTTGTGCCAGATGCTGACAAACCACTTGAAGGGGATCGGCCGGGGCCGCAGCCGGATGGTCACCCGGGCATTGTCGAACCAGTGCGCGGAGAAGCCGAAGCGGGCGTGCAGCTGGGACACGCCCAGCCAACGCGCGTCCAGCATCCGGCCTTTATTCGAACACGCAGCCTCCACCCAGTGCAGGGCGGTGGCACCCTTGCGGCGGTTATAGCGCGCAAAGTAGAAAAACCACACCCCCAGCAGGACGATCGCACTAAGCGCGTCAATGAGCACCATGCGTCCCACAAGGGCCTCAATGCAGATAGTACGACTTGTGACGCAAGTACCGCAACAGGTTCCTCGTCGCCGGGCGTGGGTCTGGCCTAAATCATGCCGAATCAGGGCGGGCCCTATCGACCCTGGCTTCACGATTACAATCAATCCGTGGAATTTGCCCTGAGAGACTTCCGGCATGCGGAATTCGAAACCCTGTGGCGCATAGACCAGCAGTGTTTTGCCCCGGGGATCTCCTATAGCCGCCTGGAACTGGCCACATATCTGCAGCGGCCGGGCGCATTGGTCCTGGTGGCGGAGTCATCCGGGGCCGATACAATCAGCGAATCTTCGAGTAAGGCCCAACCTTCAAGGACAACTGTGGGATTCATCGTGGCCGAGGCCGCGAGCCGGGGACGCGGTCACATTATCACGATCGATGTCCTGGGCCACGCCCGGCGCGCCGGGGTCGGATCGCAGCTGCTGCACGCCGCCGAGGAGCGGTTGCGTGCCGCCGGCTGTCATTATGTGGTGCTTGAAACCGCGGTGGACAATACGGCGGCCGCGTCGTTCTACAAGCGGCATCGCTACAACGTCATCAAAACCCTGCCGCGGTATTATTCCAATGGCGTGGACGCCTTCGTGATGAAGAAAGATTTGCTTTCGCCGGCGCAGCCAGCTAACTTGCCCCAGTGAGCCCAGGCAGAGTGAAAATTGCGATTCAGGGGGAAGCGGGTTCGTTCAGCCACGAGGCAGCTCGACGCATGGTTCCAGGCTGCGAAATCATTTCCTGCGCGCGCTCCGTCGAAGTCTTTGACCGGGTGCAGCGGGGGTCGGTGGCGGCTGCGGTGATCCCTATCGAGAATTCGCTGGCCGGATCGGTGACCGAGCATTTTGATCTGTTGCTGGCGCGCCAGGTTTTTATCGAAAAAGAGTTTCTATTGCGCATCGTGCACAATCTGATCGCGCCGCCTGGAGTCAGGCGCGCCGAATTGCGCCGGGCGTTCTCGCATCCCGTGGCACTGGAGCAGTGCCGCGACTTCTTCGCCAAAAATCCGCCGATCCAGCCCACTCCGTTCTATGACACGGCGGGTAGCGTCAAGCATGTGATCGAAAGCGGACTGCGCGATGCCGCCGGTATCGCCGGCGCGCAGGCCGCAAAAGCCTACAAAGGCCACATTCTGGCGGCCGGCATTGAAGATGACAAGCGCAACTTTACCCGGTTTTTCCTGGTGCGCAAGGCGCGGCGCATTCTGCCCGGCGCCAACAAGACGTCGATTGCGTTCAGCGTTAAAAACATTGCTGGCGCGTTGTTCAAGGCCCTGGCCGTATTCGCGCTGCGCGACATCAGCCTGACCAAGATTGAATCGCGCCCGTTGCGCGGGCGGCCCTGGGAGTATGTGTTCTACGCCGACTTTCTCCGCGGAGACGATGAATCCGCGCGCAACGCACTGCGTCACCTGGGAGAGGTAGCCGACCTGGTGAAGGTGCTGGGAATCTATCCCGCCGCCTGAAAGAGCTTGTGTGGGGCGGGCGCCCTCGCCCGCCGCCTTTGAATTTGGTTTTGATTGTGATTTGGTCATCAGAGGCCTAAGTCCAAGGCAAAGGCGGCGGGCGAGGGCGCCCGCCCCACACAAGAGAGCAACATCCCGTTTCGGGCGTCCAATGGTCACCAATCGGTCTCAGCACCTTTGATTGGGTACAAACTCCTCGATTAGGGTTTAGTATTCAATTACTTTCAAGTGAATAGCGGGGCCTGCATCCTTCTCGGCCTTTATGTCATCAAAACTTGAGCACAAGACACTCAAGGTGAAATATGGCAGAAAAAACGCGCACTGAGCGCAATACCAAGCCAAAAGAAGAAGAAACGGGGATTCTGCCGATCCTGCCGGTTCGGGATACGGTACTTTTCCCCCACGCCGTGCTGCCCCTGACCGTGGGCCGGGAGAGCTCGGTTCAACTCATTAATTCACTGGGCGAAGACAAGACCATCGTGGTGGTGGCGCAGCGTGAAGCGCGCGTCGATGCTCCCCAGGCCAGCGATCTCTATACCGTGGGAACGCTTGCCGTCGTCCACAAAGTAGTAAAGATGCCCAACCAGAGCCTGTTTGTTTTTGCCGAAGGCCTGGAGCGGGTGCGGCTCACTGAATTCTCCCAGCTGACGCCCTTCATGCGTGGTCGTGTGGATTCCGTGCCCGAAGCCATTCCGCCCAAGAGTTCCGAGGTGGAAGCGCTGCAGCGCAACGTTCTTACACTGTTTCAGCAGATCGTGGCGGGTTCGCCGACCTTGTCGGACGAACTTTCCACGGTGGCCATGAACATCGACGAACCGGGCCGGCTGGTGGATTTCATCGCCTCCTCGCTCCCGTCGCTCTCGACCGCCGACAAGCAGGACACGCTCGAAACCACCGACGTCCGGGTGCGTCTGGAAAAAATCAACCAGCATCTGGCGAAGGAACTCGAAGTCCAGCAGCTGCGCAACAAGATCCAGTCCGAAGTTCAGGACCGGGTACAGCAGACGCAGCGCGAGTACTACCTGCGCGAGCAGATGAAAGCCATCCAGAAGGAACTGGGCGAGCAGGATGAAGGCGCGCGCGACACCGAAGACCTCAAGCAGAAAATTGACAACGCCGGCATGCCCGATGAAGTGAAGAAAGAGGCCTTGAAGGAATTGGGCCGCCTGGCCCGCATGTCACCCATGGCTGCGGACTACTCCGTCACCCGCAACTATGTGGAATGGCTGGCGGCGCTGCCCTGGGCTAAAACCTCCGGCGGCGAAGTGGACATTCTGAAAGCCAAGGAAATCCTCGACACCGATCACTACGACCTGAAGAAGGTCAAAGACCGCATCCTGGATTATCTTTCCGTGCGGCGCCTGAAGCCTGGAATGAAAGGACCCATTCTCTGCTTCGTCGGACCTCCAGGCGTAGGCAAGACCTCGCTGGGCAAGTCGATCGCGCGCGCCCTGGGACGCAAGTTCGTCCGCATCTCGCTGGGCGGCGTGCATGACGAGGCCGAGATTCGCGGTCACCGGCGTACTTACATCGGCGCGTTGCCGGGACAGATTATTCAGGGCATTCGCCGGGCTGAGACCAAAGATCCGGTCTTTATGCTCGACGAAATCGACAAGGTCGGACGCGACTTCCGCGGCGATCCTGCTTCCGCATTGCTAGAAGCTTTGGATCCCGAACAGAACTCCACGTTCCGGGACAACTACCTGGATGTGACCTTCGATCTTTCGAAGGTGCTGTTCATCACCACCGCGAACATGCTCGATCCCATCGCGGAGCCGTTGCGCGACCGCATGGAGATCATCGAGCTCCAGGGCTATACGGAAGAGGAGAAAGTTCACATCGCATTTCAGTACCTGATTCCGCGACAGATCGAAGAGAACGGCGTCACTGCAGAACAAATTGAATTTCCGGAAGATGGGGTTGCCTACATCATCCGGCATTACACGAGGGAAGCTGGAGTGCGCAATCTCGAACGCAACATCGGTACCATCTGCCGCAAGCAGGCGCGGCGGTTGGCTGAAGGCAAGACCGACAAGCTGATCGTGAGCAAGGAAGTGGTCCTCGAATTCCTCGGCGGCATCAAAGTGCGCAGCGAAGGCGAAATTGCCGAACGCACCAAACGCGCAGGCGTAGTGGTGGGACTGGCCTGGACTCCTTCCGGCGGCGACGTGCTATTTGTCGAAGCCAACACCATGAAGGGCAAAGGCGGTTTCACCATGACCGGACAGATCGGCCAGGTGATGCAGGAATCCATGCAGGCAGCGTTGACCTGGGTGCGGTCGAATGCGGCCATACTCGGTATTCCGGAGAATTTCTTCGCCGAGCATGACATCCACATCCACGTGCCGGCGGGAGCGATTCCGAAAGATGGCCCGTCAGCTGGCGTGACCATGGCGACCGCTCTGGTCTCGCTGCTCACCGGCCGCCCGGTGCGTCCACTGACGGCAATGACTGGCGAAATCACGCTGAGTGGCGACGTACTGCCTATCGGCGGGGTCAAGGAAAAAGTCCTGGCTGCCAAGCGCGCCGGCGTCCATGACGTGATTCTGCCCGCCGAAAACAAGACCAATGTGGAAGAGGATCTGACTCCCGAGCAACTCGAGAACATTCGGGTCCACTATGTGAAGTCGATTCTCGCAGTGCTGGAGCTGGCCATTCCGGCCACGCAAACGGAAGAGAAGCAGGACGAAGAGGAGCGGGAAAAGGTCCTCAGTGCCCAAGGTGCTTCATAAGTAACAGAAAACACAGGTTTTAACATTGTGCAATGCCAGCTTTCCTGCAATCTGGAGGCTGGCATTTTTGTTGCCCACATAAGTGCTTGTTCATCAATACGATGGTACATGTTCAACGGTATAAAACTAATCCCTCCCCGGGGTGTTTAATCCTTATGGAAGCGGTGCCGTTCCGGCCGCAGCGAGGAACAATATGCCAAAGACGAAGACATACCGCAGGTGGTTAGTCGGAGTTGTCCTGGCGGGCGTATTGCTGATGCTGCAGACTCCCGTCACTGCGCGGGCGCAAGATCAGGATGATGACCAGGACCCGCCCAGCCGCGTGGCGCGGCTGAACTATGCACAAGGGTCAGTTACTTTTCAGCCGGGCGGGGAAGGCGATTGGGTGACGGCTGTTCCCAACCGGCCGCTGACCAGTGGCGACAATCTATGGACCGACCAGGACGCGCGCGCCGAGCTGCATGTAGGCTCGACCGCCATAAGACTGGCCCCGGAAACCAGCATGACCGTGCTCGATCTTGATGATCGCATCATGCAACTCCGCTTGTCGGAAGGCACGCTGATGCTGCGAGTGCGCCATCTCGATGACGGCGATCTGGTCGAAGTGGACACTCCCAATCTGGCCTTCAACCTGCAGCGCACTGGTGAATACCGGATCGACGTTGACAGTGCAGGAAATGTGACCAACGTGAACGTGTGGAGCGGCCGCGGCGAAGTCACGGGCGGCGGATATTCCTACACCGTCGTGGCCGGCCAGTCGGCCCGCTTCTCCGGCTCAGATCAGCTGGACTATGACATTGCCCAACTGCCGGGCGCCGATGATTTCGACAACTGGGCGTTTCAGCGCGACCATCGCGAAGACGGCTCTGAATCCGCCAACTACGTTTCGCCGGAGATGACCGGCTACGAGGACCTTGATGACTACGGCCATTGGCAGTATGTCGCGGGCTATGGAACAGTCTGGGTGCCATCGAGCGTGGCTTCCGATTGGGCGCCGTATCGCGACGGCCATTGGGCTTACATCAGCCCCTGGGGATGGACCTGGGTGGACGACGAGCCCTGGGGCTTCGCGCCCTTCCACTATGGACGCTGGGCGTATGCCGAAAACCGCTGGTGCTGGGTGCCGGGGCCGGTAGCGGTCAGGCCGGTATATGCTCCCGCTCTGGTGGCTTTTGTCGGAGGAGTGAGTATTTCGATCGACGGAGGCCCGGGCGTGGGCTGGTTCCCGCTGGCCCCCGGCGAAGTGTACATGCCCTACTACCGGGGCAGCCGCAGGTACGTAGAGCGCGTCAATGTAACCAACACCGTGGTGAACGTCACCCGGGTGACCAACGTTTACAACGTGTACAACTCGAACCAGCGCAATGACACCAGGATCACCTACGTCAATCAGCGGGTCAATAACGGCGTGACTCTGGTTTCGCGGGACACGTTCGTGAACGCTCGTCCCGTGCAGCGAAACCTGGGACGCTTCGACGCGCGCCAGATCGCTGATGCGCGGGTGGAACGCGAGGTCCAGGTACAACCGGTCAAGGCCAGCGTATTGGGCTCGGGTGCTCCAGCGCGGTTCAAGCCGCCGCAGGCGATTGTGAACCGCCGGGTGGTCGCGACCCAAAAGCCGGCGGCGCCCAGGCAGCCTTTTGGACAGGGGCAGGCGGTGAATGTGCGCACCGAAGAGCCCAACCCACGGCCGCAACCGCTGAATAATCCTCAGGGGAACGAACGCCCGGTGGCGCGTCCGCAACAGCCGGTGAGTCCGGTTGAGGCGGATCGAGCGTCGCGGGCCGACGTGCCTCGTCCTGACGCGCGTCCGCAGCGGCCGATTGTTGCGCCGCGGGTGGCCGAACCCGTGCGTCCGGAAGGACCCACCGCGCCGCGTCCTCCGCAAGGCGCGGTCGATCAGAACGACCGCGGCCGGGGAGCGCAGGGCTGGTCACATCCCCAGGCCAAGCCTGCACCGCCGGTGCAGCAGCGAAACGCCGCCCAGGCGCGGGACGACGAAAAGAAGTTCCGCATCTGGCAACAGCAGCGTCCGCAGGCCGCGCCGGGGCAGAATCGTGCGCCCCAGGTGCATCCCCAGGAACAGCGTCAGCCGCAGCGGCAGCAGGATAACCGTCCGAAGCCTCAAAAATAATTGTTGAGAGCGTCAGGATTGCCAGTCTCCAATGGGGACTGGCAATTTTTTGGCCTGCCAACAAATCACCACCAGCACGATAGACTACTGGGAACCGGGAACTTGAAACCGGGAACTGGTTTTTATGCAAATCCGCGTACTATTCTTCGGCGTTCTGAAAGACCTCTCCGGCAAGGCGAGCGACTCACTCAGCCTTCCCGAGAACGCCACGCTCGGGGATGTTCTCAGCCACTACGAGCGGATCATTCCGCGGCTGAAAGAGACGGCGTCGTCACTCGCGATGTCCGTTAACCAGGAATACGCCGGACCCTCCACCCGGCTGAGGCCAGGAGACGAAGTCGCGCTGCTGCCGCCGGTGAGCGGAGGATCGGAAACCAGCGGGCACGCGGCCATCGTTCGCGAGGCGATTAAAACGGCCTCGGTTGTGCAGGGCCTCAAGCGTCCCGAAGATGGTGCTGTTGCGGTCTTCGAGGGCATAGTGCGCAATCAGACTCGCGGCCGCCGCACACTTTTCCTGAATTACGAGGCGTATGAGGAAATGGCTCTCAAGCAGATGGAGGAGCTGGCGGGTAGGGCGCTGGCCGAATTCAAGGTTCGCGATGTTGCCATCGTCCACCGCCTGGGACGCCTCGAAATCGGCGAGACCAGCGTGCTCATTGCAGTGGCCTCGGCCCATCGTGCGGCCGCCTTCGATGCGTGCAGATGGCTCATCGATACACTGAAACGCACGGTGCCCATCTGGAAGAAGGAGCACTTCGAAGATGGCGCGGTCTGGGCTGACGGTGAGCCCTTCCCGGATGAGATAGCCAGTCCACAAGGCACCCATTCCGGG
>Ga0207711_10002733_pt1 | contig 15558 bp, 11 predicted proteins | sample KBSS34metaG_FD_184401 | JGI IMG/M metagenome (GOLD analysis project Ga0207711, IMG submission 184401) | Switchgrass rhizosphere microbial communities from Kellogg Biological Station, Michigan, USA - KBS S3-4 metaG (SPAdes) (version 2) | ecosystem: Host-associated > Plants > Roots > Rhizosphere...
TCGACCTTGGAGGTTTGGGCGCCATCGACATAGCCGGCGATGGACACGACGGCGTCTATGCGTTGCTCGCGTCGAACGATGATCGCTTCATCGTCCATGTCGATTGCGCCGGGCGGATCGATGCGGAGCTGTCGGTCGGCGCAGCGATGAGCGCCTCGGCGCTGGTCTTTCTCGCCCACCCCGCCCGGCTGGTCCTGCTCGGCTCCGATGCAACCAAGCTCTATTGGTTCGATACCGAAGGCGCATTGGAACGCACGATCATCGTCGCTGCGGTGCGACCCTGCTTCGACCTGGTCGCGATCGGTAGCGACGGATGCGCGCGGCTATTCCTGGCGGGCACGGACGGGAAGGCCGTAGGCGGTGGCCATCAGGTCCTGATGCTCGATACGGAGGGCAGTGTGCTGGGCACGGTGCCACTCGGCAACGCGCCGACCGGCATCACCGCCGGCCGCTCGCAGCTGTTCGTGACCACCGGCATCGGTCTGGCTCGATTTGATCCGACGATTCTGGTTCCGCAGGGCGGTGGCGAGGTCCGGGCGGCGGTGCTGACGCCGCTGCTACGATCGCCTTCGCAGCCTCCTCGGCGCTGGCTGCGCATAGAAGCCCGTGTGGCGCTGCCCGCCGGCTGCTCGGTCGAAATCTCCTATGCTTCGGCCGATGATCCCGAGTTGATCGAGCGGCTATCCGAGCGACTGCGCGACACCGCTGCAAGCCCGGCCCGGCGGCTGGACGGCTGGCGCCGGGCGCTCGCACCGCGCACGTTCGTCTTTCATGGCGACGGACAATCGGCATCTGACGAGGAAAGGGTCCTGTCCGCGCCACTCCACGACGTCACGGCGGATCTGCTTTGGGTCCAAGTCGAGCTGATCGCCGCGCCGGGCGCAAGCATTCCTCACCTGTCGCAGCTTTCGATATTGTACCCCGGAGCGACGCTCATCGAGCATCTGCCGGCCATCTATCGCAGCGGCGAACTCGAGGGCGGCGATTTTTTGCGGGCGCTGGTCGGCGTGCTCGAAGCCGGCACCCAGCAACTCGACGCGACGATCTCCGACCTGGGCCGCCGCATCCATCCGGCGACGGCCGAAGGCGAGTGGCTCGATTATGTCGCCAACTGGCTCGGCCTGCCCTGGGACGACGGCCTCTCACTCGATCAGAAGCGAGGGATCGTGGGGAGAGCCAGCCTGATCGCCAATGGCTACGGCGCCCGCGCAGGGCTCGAAACCCTGTTGGAAGGACTGATCCCCGGACAGCCGCGGCGCTTCCGGCTCGTTGATGTGACGGCGGATTACGGGATCGCCACGCTTGGCGGAGGTGAGTGCCAGGGGACCCGCTTGCCTGCGATCCTTTCCGGCCTTCCGCAATCGGCTAGCGAGCTCGGGAACAAGGCCATTCTTGGCCATGCCAAACTGCCCTGCGGCGATTCTGAACCCGAAGCAGCACGCTTCCTCGGTTGCATCCGCGTCGATGTGATGGCGGACGCCGGCGAGCGCGAGGCCTGGTCGCCATGGCTGGGGTCGCTGATCGACAGCATGTTGCCGGCGACAACGCGTGCGGAACTGCGCTGGCTCGGTCCAGATGCCTTTGAAGAGACCGACCGGCTCACCGAGGGGCTCCGCCTCGAAAGCGAACCGCTGGCCCGGCTCGGCACGGATTCCGTGACCGGTACCGCACGGCTGGGTGGCCGCGGCCGGACAGTGCTGCCGGGTCGGCTCTCTGACGATTCCACTCTCCATTGATCGATTGCGCGAGGTGCGAGGATGAACATTCAGACGATCAAGCGGACATCCCGGACCCGCTCCCCGCTTCGGGACTGTTGCGACGACAAATGCCCGGCCGGCGCCCGCAACCATTATTTTCTCGGCAAGCGCCTCACGCCGGACAGTTACCGGCTGGAGCAGAGCTACGGCATCGAGCGTCGTCGCCTCATCAACCGCGCTATCCATGGCTGGGGCGTCGTGTATGGCTTCGGCCTGGCGATAGCGGGAAGCGACAAGACCTCCAGGCTAGAGGCCGGCGAACTCCAGGTGAAGGAGGGTTTTGCCCTTGATCAGCTCGGTCGTGAACTGATCCAGACGCGCGACATCGCGCTGACGATCGATAATCTGCTGATCCTCGATGGCGATGGCAAACCGGTATGGGCCAAGGGACCCGACCTCGACGAACGCCTCGAGGGCTTCTCACACAATCCCGAGCATTGCTGGCGGCTCAGCGCGCATTATGCCGAGCAGACGATTGGTCCTGTCGACCTGAAGGATCCCTGCAGCTGCGATCGCCGCGAGTGGGACCAGATTTGCGAGACGATCGTCTATTCGATCGAGCGCATCGACTGCGACGATTGCTGCGTCCCCTGGAAATGCACCCTGCATTGCTGCTGTGCGCCGGACACGCTCTGCTGCGAGGAACGGAAAGCCAGTCGTGACGAGATCGTCAGCGAGCAGCGCTCGCTCCGGGAAGAATTCGCAAAGCGGATCGAAGAGGCCGATAACGAACCCGAGCTGATTGCCAAGCTCAGAGCCGATTATGAACGGCGGCTCAAAGAGCTCGAGAAGCGCCATCGTCCGATCGACGAGAAGGTCCACCCGCGGGGCGGCTGCGCCTGCCTGTGCCAGCACCTGACCGGATTGGAGTTCGGCGACGATTGCGTACGGCTGACCGACATCGGCGATTGCATTCGCGCGGACCTTGCTCATGGCGTACCGCTCGCGTGTCTGCAGCTGGCGCGCGACAAATGCGATCACTGGGCGATCAGCACCATCGTCGATTCCTGCGGGCCCCGGCGACTGGTCAAGCGCAACGACCTGCTGTTCGACCTCATCAACGGTTGCGATCTGACCCGGATCATCGAGATCGGCTGGGCTCCGTGGCGTTTCACGGAGGACAAGGTGCCGTTTCACGATTTTGTCGAGGCACTTGGCTGGCAGGACAGCAAGGGCGATCCCTATGAGGAATATACGACCCGCGATTTCTGGGTGCGCTTCTCGCGTCCGGTACGCATCGACACCCTGAAGCCCGATGCGTTCCAGATGATCGTGATGAGCGATCATGGCGATGACTTCTGGCGGCGCAGCTATCGCGTGCCCGTCGTCGCGATCGATACCGGGCGGATTCCCGCCGAACAGGACGATCCTCCCAATCATGTGCGCAGCGCTAGGCTCGTCGTAGGAGGCCTCTGGCTGCACAACAGCGTCACCGACAACGACACGATCTTCGCGCAGGGCGAGACGTTCGTCGAAATCTGGTTCCACGGCGACCTCGTCGAGGACTGCCTTGGCCAGACGGTCGACGCCAACGCGCGCGGTCGCGCGCTCCTGCCCTCGGGCAATGGTGGTCCGGGGGACAGCCTGCTTTCCTCGTTCACCGTCGCCCGGCGGGATCCGCCGAAGATCGTCGAAGCATCGCCGGCTCGCCAGGGGCGCCGGTCCACACCAACCGCCAGCTAAAGGAGCGATCCGATGAGCGCGAACGCCAACATCGTGGATCTGATCAAGGGCACATCCACGCTCGTGCGGCCCCGGTTCAGCCCCGGCCTGCTTCTGCGCGACGACGATCTTCGCGTCGGCGTCGACTATACACGCGAGCTCAGCCGGCTGCTGTTCCGATCCCTGTTCGGCTGCGGCGTCGTCTGCGGGCTACAGGTCCGCCCCGAGGTCGTTTGCGACAAGTTGAAGATCAATGTCGACGACGGCGTCGCGATGAACTGCCTCGGCGACCCGATCCATGTTCCCGATCCGGTCAGCATCACCGTCGATCCAAGCTGCGGCAAGAATATACCCCCAGAGATATGGGTGACGCTCTGCCACACCGAAAAATGCTGCGCGCCGCGATCGTCGGTCTGCTCATGCGACGACGATGACGGCAGCTCGGTCTGCACGCGCGAATATGACGGGTTCGAGATACGGCTCGTCCGGGAGCTGAAAAAGGACTGCGCCTGCGCCTGCGCGGAGAAGGATCTGCCCAAGGACCAGAAGAAGTTGCCCGACGAAACGTCGGATTGCTGGTGCGTCGATCCATGTGACCCTTGCTACCAGCCGCACTATTCCGGCACATGTGAATGCGGATGCTGCGACGGCGATTGCGTCGTCCTGGCGGTGTTGAAGAAGGTCGACGCCGGGTGGACGGTCAACCACAGCGTCCGCCGTTTCGCCCGCCCTGTGCTCATGCGCGATCCGGTGGTCTATCTCGAACAATATCCGGGGCTTGAGGGAAAACCTTGTGAGAAGAAGGAAGCGACGGCCGAAACGGCGGTCCCGGCTTCGGCCGCCAATGCCGATGTGATCGAGAAAGCGACAAAGCAGGCCAATCAGGCGGCCATGAACGCCTTGCAAAAGACCGACGAGGTTCGCGCGGCCATTGCCGCGGGAAAGCTGGAAGACGCGGAACAGGCCGCGGAGGCCGCGAAAGCAATGGCCATCGAGGCGCAACTGGCGGCGAAGACCCTGGCCGAAAAGGCCTCCGCAGCGGCCGTTGCGGCGACGCAGGAAATGAAAATGGCCGTCGCCGCCGGCAAGACGGCCGAGCGCGCGATAGCGGAGAAAATCAAGGCAGCGGAACTGACGCCCGCCGAGTCCCCGGCACCCTCTAACAAGCCCATGACCAAGCCTAGGCCAGGTGCCACGACCAAAGGCCTGTAAAGGCTGCGATCGTGGCGCATGAGCACGCGCCTGCCCGTGAACCCCCCATAGTCGAGCGGCGGCCTGTTGCCTCCGCCATGGTGCATCTGAGCGCCGCCAATGCCGCGCCGTCGCCGGTTCGTGTCGGCTCGTCATCCACGACCACGCGCGCCACCCTTTTGCCGGCCGCCATCTCGGTCTCCACACCGGTGTCGATCCAGTGCGCACGCGTCTCCAAGCCGACCGACCCGGCGGAGATGGAAGCGACCAAGACCGCCCGCAAGATCGCCCAGATGAGCGAGCCTCCGGCCCGACCGCCGCCGGTCAAGCCGGAGGAGGAAGGCAAGAAGAAAAAGGAGGTCGTGCAGCGCGCTCAGGCCCTGCCCGGCCCCATGCCGGCGCTTGCCGGCCCGGTGGTACAGCAAGGCGGTTCGCCACTCCCATCGGGAGTCAGGAGCTTCATGGAGCCGCGGTTCGGCGCCGACTTCGGCAATGTCCGCATCCATACCGGCGAAGCGGCCGCAAAGCAGAGCGCGAGCCTCAATGCCCATGCTTTCACCGTCGGCGAGCATATCTTCTTCGGCCGCAATCAGTTTCAGCCGGAAAGCGCCGGCGGACGCGAACTGATAGCCCATGAACTGACCCACACGATCCAGCAGGGCGCCGCCGTCCAGCGCAGCGCTGACATGACGGTTACTGAGCGAGCCGAGCTGCAGGTGCAGCGCCTCGGCGTCAGTGACGTGCTCAACTGGTTTGCCGACAAGGCCAATTACCTGCCGGGTTTCAGGCTGCTGACGATCGTGCTCGGCCTCAACCCGATCAACATGGCGCCGGTCGATCGTAGCGCCGCCAATATCCTGCGCGGCCTGCTCGAACTCATCCCGGTGACCGGCGCGCTGATCGCCCAGGCGCTGGACAGCTACGGTATCTTCGCCAAGGTCGGAGCCTGGGTGGAAGGCCAGATCCGCGCGCTCGGCATGGTCGGCGGCGCGCTCAAGGCAGCGCTCACCAAGTTCCTCGATTCGCTGAGCTGGAGCGATATCTTCAGCCCGGGCGATGTCTGGGAGCGCGCCAAGCGCATCTTCACCGAACCGATCGACCGCCTGATCGCCTTCGGCAAGTCGCTGGCCGGCGAAATATTGGGCTTCATCCGCGAGGCGATCCTGCTGCCGCTGGCGAAGCTAGCGGAAGGCACGCGCGGCTACGATCTCCTGAAGGCGGTGATCGGGCAGGATCCGGTCACCGGCCAGCCTGTGCCGCGCACGCCGGAGACCCTGATCGGCGGCTTCCTCAAGCTGATCGGCCAGGAGGACATCTGGCAGAACATGCAGAAGGCCAACGCCATTCCGCGCGCCTGGGCCTGGTTCCAGGGCGCGATGGCCGGCCTGATGGGTTTCGTCAGCCAGATACCGAGCCTGTTCATCGCCGCGCTGAAGTCGCTGGAGATCAGCGACCTCATCCTGCCGCTGAAGGCCTTCGGAAAGCTGGTCGCCGTGTTCGGCAATTTCGTGGTCCAGTTCATCAACTGGGGTCTCAATGCTGCCTGGAAGCTGCTCGAAATCATCTTCGACGTCGTCAGCCCCGGCGCTCTCCTCTACATCCGGAAGACCGGCGCAGCACTGAAGAGCATCTTCAAGAATCCCCTGCCCTTCGTCGGCAATCTGGTGAAGGCCGCCAAGCGCGGTTTCCTCAATTTCGCCGACAATTTCCTCACCCATCTCAAGGCCGGCCTGATCGACTGGCTGACCGGATCGCTGCCCGGCATCTACATCCCCAAGGCCTTCTCGCTGGTGGAGATCGCGAAGTTCGCCTTCTCGGTGCTGGGCCTCACCTGGGAGAATATCCGCGGCAAGCTCGTCAAGGCGATCGGCGAGCCCGCGGTCAAGGTACTGGAGACCACCTTTGATATCGTCGTCACCCTCGTGCGCGACGGCCCGGCCGCGGCCTGGGACAAGATCAAGGAACAGCTCGCCAACCTGAAGGACATGGTGATCGGGGCGATCACCGACTTCGTCGTCGACACCGTCGTCAAGAAGGCGATACCGAAGCTGATCTCGATGTTCATCCCGGGCGCCGGCTTCATCTCGGCGATCCTGTCGATCTACGACACGGTGATGGTCTTCGTGAACAAGATCTCGCAGATCATCCAGGTCGTCACCGGCTTCATCGACTCGATCGTCGCCATCGCCGCCGGCCAGATCGACGCCGCCGCCGCGCGGGTCGAAAAGATCCTCGCCAACCTGCTGTCGCTCGCGATCAACTTCCTCGCCGGCTTCGTCGGCCTCGGCAAGGTCGCCGACAAGGTGCTGGGTGTGATCCAGAAGATACGCCAGCCGATCGACAAGGCGCTCGACTGGTTGATCGGCTGGATCGTGAAGGCGGCGAAAAGCGTCGCGGCCAAAGTCACGGGGAAGAAGGACAAGGACGAGCGCTCCGATGCGCAGAAGGCCGCCGATGTTGACAAGGCAATCGGGGAAGCGGAAGCCGCACTGGCGAAACCGGATGCGGATCAGCAATCAATCCGCAAGCTTCTGGGCAACCTCAAGAAAAAATATCGGCTCGCGAGCATCGAACTGGTCAAGGAGAGCAGCGACCAACAGAGCGAAACCGACTATGTCATTGCGGAGATCAATCCCAAGAAAAAATCCAAGAACAAGAAATTTACGACCGACGCCTCGAAGACATTCAAGGTCACATGGACGGTCAGCCCGGCCGGGCGAACGATAGCGGTCAAGGCCCTCCTCACCGAAGTCACGACCGGAGCGACGCGTTCATCAGCAGAGACATCGGCGCAGTCGAAATCCGGGGCGCAAGGCAAGGCGGGTGATGTTGGCGGTCATCTCATCGGCCATCGATTCATTGGCGAGTTCGGCATCGTTAACATGTTTCCTCAGAACACCCGCTTCAACAACAGCGCGTGGAAGAAAATGGAAAATGAGTGGGCAGACAGCATAAAACTTGGAATGCAAGTCATTGTAGCTATGAAGCTGACCGGCGGCTCAAAGCTTCGTCCGGAAACGATAGACGTGAATTGGCAATATATTGACGCGATATCGAAAAAGAAGCTCGACGAGAATTCCAAGAGATTCAAGAATGATCAATTCCAAAGCTTCGACAGATTGACGAAAGAAGAGTTGGCACAAATCTAGGATGGAGCAGATCGGCATGGACCGGGATCAACTAACTCTCAAGCTCGGGAACAAGATCGCCAAAGACGTGGGCAAGCGAAAATCCGATTGGCAGCATATCGTGATGGTGGGCCGGTTCGAAGATGACGATCCCTCTATGAAGGGCTTCGCATATCTCTCTAGCGGGACCGCCGAGCCGATCGCTCCCATGGACTTCGACATCTTCGACGTCCTCACCGAACTGCGTCAGGCGATGGCCGCGGAAGACGGTGGCGATCCCTGGCTCGTCGCTCTTTTTCGAATCGATCGGTCGAGCGGCGAGCTGAACGGCGAATTTGAATATGACGATCCTGAACGATGGACAATCACCTTGAAGAATTCCAAGGATCGCGCCAAGGAATTTCGGCCCACCAAATGATATGTATTGCGAGGAATTGCTCGTGATATCTATGCCGAACCTCCCTCAGCACAAATGCTTTTCTGTTCGATTTTTGTTATATTCTGGCGAAATGAAGCAGCCTCGTAACGAATGAGTCTTGTCGGCCCGAGAGCTTTAGTGTAAAGACGCCCGCATAACAGCCAAAACCAAGGCCGAATCTGACCGGGACGCTATTTGGCACCCTGCTATTGCGAGGGTCTGATGAAGCTTGTCGTCGTGACGCCGATCCGGTTGTTTGGTGATGGCCTTTTCGCCTGCCTGCGTCATCGTGACGATATCGCGCTTGAGGCTGTGGTGGGTGACCTTGCCGGCTTGCGCGGATATCTCACAGGCGCGATGGCTCATGCTGCCCTGATCGACGTGACACAGGGGATCGACCTCGATGAGGTGCGGGCGATCGTGTTTGATTATCCGGACGTTGCCCTGGTCGCGCTCGGGCTTGAGGAACAGAGGCAAAGCGTCATCCGATGTGGCCGGGCCGGTTTTCGCGGCTATGTCGCGCGAAATGCCTCGGTAGACCACCTCTGCTGTGCGTTGACCGACTCGCTCGCCGGCCGGTTGAGCTGCAGCGCCGAGGTGTCTGGCGAGCTTTTACGGGCGCTCTTCAGCCGGGAACGCGACACCACGCCGTCGGAAATTCCGGAAGCCCTGACCACGCGCGAAAGCGAGGTGCTCAAACTGATTGGCCATGGCCTTTCGAACAAGGAAATTGCTAGCAAACTCAGCCTTAGCGTCGCCACCGTGAAGCACCACGTTCATAGCGTCCTTCAAAAGCTCAAACTGCCGCGCCGGACTCAGGCAATGCGTCGCGTAAGGGAAGAGCCATGGATCGCGACATCTTATTCGTGGGGCCGGAAAACACGCTGATGTTTGGCAGCGTGACCTGGAAGCGATTAGGGGCCGGCACTTCGTGGCCCTGTGCACCCCCTTGCAGCCAAAAGGGACACGAACTGCCGCGAACAACAGCCCAAGGGTATCGATGAGGATATCGGCTGATGATGTCATGAAAAAATGGCTATTTCAATTCAGTGCGCGATTTTCGCGCCCCCTCCTGGCACCAGCTCTTCTTATAAGCAGTTGAAATCACCGGAAAATACAGCTCGCGCTTCCGCGCGTCCATCTTTCCATACATCTTTACCGTTTCACCTATGCCGCTGGATGGACAGATTGCTCTCCAAGGCGCAGGTCAAGGGTCGCTGGCCGTGACCATGGCATCGGACACCCCGAAGCAAGGACCATTAATGTAGTGGACCCCTGAAATGAGACAGAGAAAAGGGTGACAGTTCTCCGCTAAGGAGGACGGTATAACGACAGAGGCGGGCAAGGAGCGGCGGTTCAGCCGGGAGTTCAAGTTAGCGGCATTGGCGCGAATGGCGGCTGGCGAGAATGTCAGCGCGCTGTGTCGCGAGCTGGGGATCAAGCGCAAATATATCTACCAGTGGCGTGAGCGGCTTCGGCTTGGCGGACCGGTCGCGCTGCGCACTCGTGGACGGCCGAAGAAGGCCGAGCTTGTGGCAATGCACGGCGGGGCGCAGCTGGAACCGCATCTGGATGAGAAGGGCAGACCTCTGCCGATGCCGCGGCCAGAGCCACCGGATGAACTGGCTCTGGCGCGTGAACGGATCGCCGAGTTGGAGCGCAAGATCGGCCGGCAGCAGGTTGATCTGGATTTTTTCGAGGTTGCCTTGCGGCGCATCGAGGCGTCACGCCGGCCGAGCGACGGTCCTGGCGGGACGGCGTCTTCGCCGAGATCCAGGCGAGGACGGGTTCGCAAGGCGCGGGATCGGTGGAGCATTTCTGCTGGGCGGCGGGCGTCAGTCGCGCCAGCTATCACCGCCATTAGCGGATATCAGCGCCTCCAGCCGAAGAGATGGGGCTCAGGGATGCGATCCAGCGACTGGCCGTGACCAACCGCCATTATGGCTATCGCCGGATCGCGGCGCTGCTGGGGCGCGAGGGCTGGCAAGCCAACCACAAGCGTGTGCTGCGGCTGATGCGCGAGGACAATCTGCTGGCCTTGCGGGTCAAGGCGTTCGTGCCACAGACGACCGACTCCCGCCATGGCTGGCGGGTGGTGCCCAACTTGGCGCGGGGCATGATCCCGACAGGCATCGATCAACCCTGGGTGGCGGATTTCACCTATGTCCACCTCGCCCGGGAATACATCTCTACGAAGTCGTCGGCGGAGCTGAAAACGCCAAGATGGCCGGCGTCGATTGTATCCGACCGTCGAGGAAGCAGTCTCTCACCTCTCGCGGCATTTTCTGGTCGCAGGCATTCAAATATCGCGTTTGAGGGCGCGAATCTGTTCGATATCTTCCAGACGCTGCCGCTTGGACGCGAGTGCTGCTAACTTTTCGCTGTCGCCAGTCATATGCGTCTCCCTATATGCAGGCGGCACTTAGCAGACGAGCACGCGCAAGCCCACGAAAAGGGAACGGGGCGATACCCGTTTCTGTCTTTAGCGCTGAGGGAGGATTGGCCGATATGGATCGTTTAAAGGGCAAAGTGGCGCTGGTCACCGGCGCGGGACGCATGGGCAATATCGGCGTTGCGATTTGCGAGGCCTTTCTGCGGGAAGGTGCTGCGGGCGTGATCGCGACCGACATTCGCACCGAGCAGCAGGCCGCGATCGAAGACGTGCTCGGCCGTGCAGGTTCTCCCGCCCGCTTCCGCTTTCTTCAACATGACGCAACGTCGCTGGAGGATTGGCAGCGCGTTGCCGGAGAAGCGACGAACGCCTTCGGGCAGCTCGACGTGCTGGTGAACAATGTCGGCATCGCGCTGGAAGGCGGCGTGTTCGACACGTCGCTCGACAGCCTGCACCGGTCGATGGCGATCAACCATGACAGCATTTTCCTGGGAACCAAGGTCTGCGCGCCGCTGCTGGAGTCCGCGATTGAGCGCCATTCTGGCGGAGGGTCGATCATCAACACCATCTCCATGGCGTCCTACATGCCAAGCCCCCATCATCTCGGCTATCAGACCTCGAAGGCGGCGGCGCGGATGCTCACGCTGTGCACCGCGGTCGAACTGGGGCCCAAGCGCATCCGCGTGAACTCGGTCCATCCGGGAATGACGCGCACGCCCATGCTGAAGGAAGGGTTCGAGCATTATGTCGAACGCGGCGTCTGGTCGTCCATGGAAGAGTGTGACCGCGCGCTGGCCGAGATGTGCCCGCTGCGTATCGGCAGCGATCCGGAGGATACGGCCCACGCCTTCGTCTATCTCGCCTCCGATGAATCCCGCTTCATGACCGGCGCGTCCATCTATCATGATGGCGGCCTGGGCCAACGCTACTAAGACGGCGGGCTCAATCTCATGCCGACCACGCTGAACCGGCGCTCCACAGATGAGAGCCTGAACCTGTTCCGCGAGACGGTACGGCGAGTGGTGGATGAACAGCTGGTCGCGCGGCGGGAGGGGATCGAGCGCGAGGCATCGTACATCGCGACTTCTGGACGGGGGCCGGGGACACTAGGATGCTGTGCGCGACGTCGCCGGGGAGCTGACGGCGGAGGAAGCGCCGGCCGCCAAGCTGTGGCATACCGAATTGCAGGGCCGGACGACCGACGCCGCGCTCCAGCTATTCGGTGGCGCAGGCTATATGAACGAATATCTGATCGCCCAACACTATCGCGATGCGCGGGTGCGCCGAAACTACGCCGACACATCCGAAATCATGCGTGAGGTTATCGGCCGTTCGTTGTGACGGCAAATCCGGGAGAGGATCGGACAGTGGATAACGACGCCCCAGCCGCGCAACGCGACGCGACCGCTGCCTCCTCGCGCCCCGGCACGAACGAGCCCGTCACCCGGCTGGAAGTACATCACGGCCGGGTCGTCCGGTGCCTAGCCGATCGTCCAGCGGACTTGGGCGCGATGTTCTGCGACGTTGTGGCGCGCGATCCGGCGGCGGTCGCCATCGTGGATGGTGACATTCGCCTGTCCTATGCTGCGCTGAACGACCAGGCGGAGCGGGTATCGCGCAATTTCTGGCGCTTGGGGGTCCGCCCCGGCGCTCGCATCGCCATTTTGCTCGACAACCGGGCAGAGTTCGCCGTCGCAATGTTCGCCGCCGTCCGTATGGGCGCGGTCTTCGTGCCGATGAACTTTCGCCTCAAACGGTCCGAACTTGCCTTCGCGCTGGCTGACTGCGGAGCGGAGGTCGTGATCCATGAGGCCGCGATCGCGCCCGAACTGCCCGGCGCCGCCGAACTTCCGCTGGTGCGCCGCCGGATCGCCGTAAAAGAAGGCGACTGGGGAAGCCTTCTTGCCGAAGCCCCTGCCTACGCACCGCCACCGCTGCACGAGGACGATCCGCTCTGCATCCTCTACACCTCGGGCACGACCGGACGGCCCAAGGGAGCCGTGCTCACCCACATCGGCGTCATCCACAACCTGCTGGCACAGATCCATCATGTGCGGTTGGCGCCCGGCATGGCCACGCTCCAGGCGATTCCGGTATCGCATGTGGCGGGACTGGTCGTGCAGCTTCTGACTTCGATCGCGTTGGGCGGACGCATCGCCATGCTGCGCGATTTCCGGGCGGAGGCGTGCCTCGCGCTCGCGGAAGCCGAGCGGATCGACTGGGCGATCCTCGTTCCGGCCATGTATAATCTCTGCCTGCGCGTACAAGAGTTCGACGGCTTCAACCTGTCGAACTGGCGGATCGGCCTGTTCGGCGGGGCGCCCATGCCCGAGGCGGTCGGGGCGGCGCTCGCCGAAAGGATACCGCACATGATGCTGCACAACGTCTATGGGGCAACGGAGACCTCCGCGCCCGCCGTCATCATGCCGGCCGGCGAATATGCATCGCGCGCCGGCAAGGTGGGGCGGCCGATCATCGGCTGCGATCTTCTTGTCATGGGCGAAGACGGTCGAGAAGCTCGAACGGGCGAGCCGGGCGAGATCTGGATCGGCGGGCCGTTGACCATCCCGGGCTATTGGCAGCGGCCCGACGCCGATGCCGAAAGCTTAGTCGGCGGCTATTGGCGATCGGGCGACATCGGCCTGATCGACGAAGACGGATATGTCGCGATTTGCGACCGCAAGAAGGACATGATCATCCGCGGCGGGTTCAAAGTCTATTCGGCCGAGGTGGAGAGCGTCCTGTCGACCTGTCCGGGCGTCGTCGAGGCTGCCGTGACCGGCTATTCCTGCCCGGTCCTGGGCGAACGCGTCGCCGCAACCGTCCGCGTCGCCTCCACCGATGTGGACGAGTCGACGCTCAAGGCCTTCTGCTCGGAGCGACTCACACATTATAAAGTGCCCGACCGTTTCCACCTCACCCCCGATCCCCTCCCCCGCAACGCCAATGGCAAGCTGCAGAAAATGCTGCTGCGGGATCCAGCGGCGGACCACCCGGATCGCAGCTGAGCCTAGCAGAGCTTAGCCAAAACATTGCTCGAGTGCGCCGCCGTGGCGAGGGGAGCGGGTCTCCTGGAGTGACGTCGAATGATAGCGCCCGTCCGGCAATGTTCAGATCCGAGCCGGTGAGCCCCTGTGAGCGGCCGCTGCGGCGGTAAAGGCCGCCAACTGCGCGTCAAAAGCGCGCTTGAAAGCGGGGCGCGCTTCGCCGCGAGCGATATAGGCGGCGACATTGGGGTGATCTTCAAGCAGGGGGGATCCGTTCAATCTGCGCAGCACCGTCACCATCAGCAGATCGCCCGCGCTGAACGCGCCATCGAGCCAGTCTGCATCGCCAAGGTGACCCGAAAGCTCGCTCAGCCGCTTTCGGATGCTGTTCTCGAGGAGATGCAGGCGCTGTTCATACCATGGCTGGTCGCGCTCGAGGATATTGGCGAGACTCCGATCGAAGATCGGCGGCTCCACCGTGTCGAGCGCCGCAAACATCCATGCAATCGCGCGCGCGCGCGCATTCGCGTCGGCCGGTAACAGACCCGCCCGGCGCTCCGCGATGTGCAACACGATTGCGCCTGATTCGAACAGGATGAGATCGTCTTCCTCATAGGTCGGAATCTGTCCGAAAGGATGAAGCCTAAGATGCGCGGGCTCCTTTATCGCATCGAACGAAACAAGGCGAACATCGTAAGCTTGCCCGACTTCTTCGAGCGCCCAGCGAACCCGCATGTCGCGCGCCAGCCCCTTGCCGCGATCCGGCGAACACTCGAACGCGGTAATGGTCGGGATGATCTTTTGCATGGCCTGTCTCCAACGTCTTCCTATCACAGGACGAAGGAGCAACGGGCTTGACGACAGGCGCTTAAGATTTTTTTCCACTGGACGAATTCGATCTGGCAGCCCCCCAACTCATCCGCGGCAGGTGAAGCCGCTTCGCTGGCTTCGGCAGACCCGCTTTCGCGTCCGGCTGTTACGGCTCCCGCGGTCAATCTCCCCAGGCGCTCGCCCGGGCATAAGCCTATCCCTCATCAATCCGCCTTAGGCATCTGCTCACGCCATTCGGAGGTCACTTCACCGATGTCGAACGGCCGAACCATCATCAAAACGCCGTTCCATTCGCGACCTGCCAGGCGGGCTTTTCGCTCCTGTTCTCCGATGGTGTGGATGTCAGCGCGCAATGCCTCGAAAAGCGCAAATGCGCGCGCCCTACCGGCTTCGCTCAGGGGAATCATATCTGAGATGTAAAGCGCTTCGGCCGATCCAAAATCCATCGACATGAAAAGCGGCTTCACCGTGTTTTCGAACGCGACGGACAGCGGTCCGCCCCGACGCCATCGCACCGACGCGCTGACCTTCGGGCGGATGCGGCCGCTGATTCTGATCTCGATAAGACCCAGCCGCTGCAGCCGCTCCATATGGTTGTTGAGGCGATCCGGCGGCAGGGCGAATTCCTGCTCCAGGTCCTTTCGCTGCGCGCCATGCAATATGGCGAAAAAGGCCAGCGCCAATCCACGGTCGGCGGCAAGAATACGTTCCTGAGCAAGCGTAAAACTCTCCTGGCGCTCGTCTTCATCGAGCCCCAATAGATCGCGCAGATCGAGGTCGGCAACCGAGCAAATGTCATCCAAGCGATCGAGCGTGAGCCCGTCTCCGCGTAACCATCGCCACATGGTCGGCTCGGCCACACCCAGCGCCTCGGCCAGAACCGGCACCCGCATCCCGCGCGCTTTCAACTCGCGTCGCAGTTGGGATAATATCATTGCCGTGCCGGGACGACGCAACCGGATCATTTTCTCATCCTATCTTCCTGAGATAGTAAAATATCATTTGGTAATAGAATGTGTCATAAACGAATTGCATCCAGAAAATGAGTGCGCAAAGCTCCCGCTCCAACGAGTTCGATCATCGAGGTTGGTGTTCTCGCGGGAGAGGAAAATGGCAACGACCGCTGAGTATAAATTGGGGGAATTCACGTTTCCGCGCGGCTGGCTGATGGTCGCGCGCGCGTCCGACGTCG
>Ga0207711_10002735_pt1 | contig 15557 bp, 7 predicted proteins | sample KBSS34metaG_FD_184401 | JGI IMG/M metagenome (GOLD analysis project Ga0207711, IMG submission 184401) | Switchgrass rhizosphere microbial communities from Kellogg Biological Station, Michigan, USA - KBS S3-4 metaG (SPAdes) (version 2) | ecosystem: Host-associated > Plants > Roots > Rhizosphere >...
ATGAATAATCAGAGCAATAATTATCAACCGAAACCGGAACACAAGTTCACGTTTGGTCTATGGACCGTCGGCAATCGCGGGCGCGATCCGTTTGGTGATGCGACGCGACCGAGTATCAGTCCGGTAAAGATCGTCAAGTGTTTAAGTGAGCTTGGTGCTTACGGTGTGAATTTGCACGACAACGACCTCGTGCCGATCGACGCCAACGCGAGCGAACGCGATCGCATCGTGCGCGAGTTTAAGCAGGCGCTCGACGACTACGGCATGAAGGTGCCGATGGCGACAACGAATCTCTTTTACGATCCGGTTTTCAAGGATGGTGCGTTCACTTCGAGTGATCCGCGCGTGCGCCTGTATGCGTTGCAAAAAACCATGCGGTCAATGGATCTCGGCGCGGAGCTCGGCGCGAAGATCTATGTGTTCTGGGGCGGTCGCGAAGGCGCCGAAGTCGATGCGGCGAAAGATCCACGCGAAGCGCTGAAGTGGAATCGCGAAGCGCTCAACTTCCTCTGCGAGTACTCAATCGATCAAGGTTACGACTATCGCTTCGCACTCGAAGCCAAACCGAACGAGCCGCGCGGCGATATTTATCTACCAACGACGGGCGCGATGCTCGGTTTCATCGCCACACTCGATCATTCCGACATGGTTGGTGTCAATCCTGAAGTCGGGCACGAGCAGATGTCAGGGCTCAACTTCTATCACGTAGTGGCCCAGGCAATTGAGGCAGGCAAACTCTTTCACATCGATCTCAACGACCAAAAAGGCCCGCGGTTCGATCAGGATCTGCGGTTTGGTTCGGAGTCGATCAAAAACTTGTTCTTCCTCGTGCGGTTGCTGGAGAGTGCCTACGATGGACCACGGCATTTCGATGCGCATTCTTATCGCAGTGAAGACGAAGAAGGGGTGTGGACGTTTGCGGCGGGATGCATGCGCAACTACCTGATTCTGAAAGAGAAGGCGCGGCAGTTTGATGAGGATCAGGAGGTCCAATCGCTGCTCGCCGGGATACGTAACGGTGGGCCTATCGAGCCTCTTGGGCGATACAGCACGGAGAAGGCGAAGCAGGTGAAGGAGATGTCACTCGATCGCGTTGAGTTAGCAAGCAAGCCTCTGCCGTACGAGCGTCTGGACCAGTTGACGATTGATATCCTCTTCGGCGTCCGCTAATCGTGGGAAAAATATTTCACGCAAAGGCGCAAAGACGCAAAGAAAGCTACTTGGAGCCCGGCAGGCTTTGCGTCTTTGCGCCTTTGCGTGAGAAATACTCTTACCTGCTGGTCGTCCTGCTTGCGCTGATTTTCTTACCCCTCAGTCACGCTCAATCCCCACCACCTTATAAAAACCCCAACCTCCCGATCGAAACGCGCGTCAACGATCTCGTCTCGCGCATGACGCTCGAAGAGAAAGTCCTGCAGATGCAGAACGCCGCGCCATCGATCGAGCGCCTCGGCGTTCCTGCTTACGACTGGTGGAACGAAGCTTTGCACGGTGTCGCGCGCGCCGGTTACGCCACAGTTTTCCCGCAAGCCATCGGTCTCGCTGCTACCTGGGACACAAAGTTGATGCACGAAGTCGCCGACGTCATCTCCACCGAAGCGCGCGCGAAGCACCACGAGTTTGTTCGTAACAATCAACATGCTCGCTACCAGGGACTCACGTTCTGGAGTCCTAATATCAACATCTTTCGCGATCCGCGCTGGGGTCGCGGTCAGGAAACCTACGGTGAAGATCCTTACCTCACCGCAAGACTTGGTGTTGAATTCGTCAAGGGACTACAAGGTAATGACCCGCGTTACTTCAAAGTGATCGCGACACCGAAGCACTATGCGGTCCACAGTGGTCCGGAACCGGAACGCCACGGCTTCGACGCGAAAGCCTACGAACGCGATCTGCGCGAAACGTACCTGCCTGCTTTTCGCGCCACGATCGTCGAAGGCAAAGCGTATTCGGTGATGTGTGCGTACAACCGCACGAACGAGGAACCGTGTTGCGCGAACAAGAAGTTGATGACTGACATTTTGCGCGGCGAGTGGGGCTTCAATGGTTATGTTGTTTCTGACTGCGGCGCGATCAGAGACATCTGGGAAGGGCACAAGTTTGTTAAGACCGAAGCGGAAGCGTCAGCGCTCGCGGTGCGCGCCGGAACGGATCTGACATGCGGCAAAGAATATGTGACGTTGCTCCAGGCTGTGAAGCAGGGATTGATTACTGAGGCCGGGATTGATACCGCTGTGAAGCGACTCATGACCGCGCGGTTTCGTCTCGGGATGTTCGATCCGCCCGAGATGGTCCGATACGCGCGCATTCCGTTTTCTGAGAACGACACGCCCGCGCATCGCCAACTCGCGCTGCAAAGCGCGCGTGAGTCTATCGTGCTTTTGAAGAATGCTAACGGCACGTTGCCGTTGCGAAAAGATCTGAAGAGCATCGCCGTGATTGGACCGAACGCCGATGCGCCGGAAGTATTGTGGGGCAATTACAACGGCCGCCCGTCGCGCCTGATCACGCCGCTTGCCGGTATCAAGTCTGCGGTTTCCGCAAACACGAAAGTCGTTTACGCGGCTGGTTCGACACTCGCCGGCGAATCGCGCCAGGCAATGATCGAAGAAGCTGTCAAAGCTGCGAGAGAGGCCGACGCAAGCGTTTTGGTCCTCGGACTTTCCGCTCGGCTCGAAGGCGAGGAAATGAAGGTGGAGGTTCCCGGATTTCGCGGCGGCGATCGTACTGACATCTCGTTGCCGGCAGCTCAGGAAGCGTTGTTGAAAGCGGTGGTTGCGACGGGTAAGCCGGTGGTGGTCGTGTTGCTCAGCGGCAGTGCCCTCGCGGTGAACTGGGCCAACGATCACGCGTCTGCGATATTGCAGGCGTGGTATCCGGGTGGTGAAGGGGGAGTGGCGCTTGCGGATGTGTTGTTTGGCGATTACAACCCGGCGGGGCGCTTGCCGGTGACGTTCTACAAATCGGTGGACCAGTTGCCGCCGTTTACTGATTACAGCATGCAAGGTCGCACGTATCGCTACTTCAAAGGCGAGCCGCTTTACAGGTTCGGATACGGGTTGAGTTATACGAAGTTTGCTTACAGTAATCTCCGCGTTAAGTCAGCGAAGATCGGCGAATCCGTTAAAGTCACTGTTGATGTAACGAACGCGGGAGAACGAGACGGCGACGAGGTGGTCCAACTCTATCTTAGCGACGTGGCGGCATCGGCGCCCGTGCCGATTCGAACGCTCGTTGGCTTCGAGCGCATCTCGCTGCGCCCGCGCGAAAAACGCACCGTGACGTTTACGATCACGCCGCGCCAGATGTCGTTGATCGATAACGATGGCAAGCGCGTGATCGAGCCCGGTGAGTTTCGGGTTCATATCGGCGGCAATCAAACATCAGGCTTGAACGATCCCTTTAAGGTCTCCGGCAAATTAACCGAACTCGCCGAGCGTTAAATCCGTGTAATCCGCGGCAAAACTAACCACGGATTACACGGATCTTTAGCGGATTTCCTAATTGCAGAGGTCACTGATGAAACTACGTGTTCTTCTTCTGACAATCCTTTTCATTCCCGCGGCTGCGCACGCGCAGGTGCTCGGCGATCCGGCAGATGTCAGTCAGGATTTTCAAAAGATGGAGAACGTCTACTTCATCGGTAGTCGCGTTACCGCGTTCGACACGACAACCGGGCAGGGCACGTTGCAATGGGATCGTTACTGGCGCAACACAACACTCTCGTTCAACAAGATCGACGTTGGCTTTATGCGCGGCCGTGCGACTGAGTTTCCCGGCACCGAGTACGACCAGGATCCCGCTCTGCCGTTTGCAGTTACGTTCGTGAGTCCGCGCACGGTGCGTCTGCGCTTCTCAACGCGAGCCGTGCCGCTGAGTGATGGCCAATCACTCATGCTCGCTGGACCAGTTCCGAAAGACAGCTCATGGCGAGTCGAACAGAACGATCGAGAAATCATTTACACCGGCGCGCATGGCAAAGTGCGAATCATCAAGCAGCCTTGGCATATCGAAATCTATGACGAGCGCGGCCGTTTGTTGACGCGCACACAGAACATCGGCGATCCGGCCACTTTCATCACTCCTATCCCGTTCTCTTTCGTGAGACGCTCGAGCGATCTGTCGCGTCGCATCGCGGCGACATTCGAGTTGCAGCACGACGAAAAGATCTTCGGTTGCGGTGAATCGTTTACACGCTTCAACAAGCGCGGTCAAAAAGTTCTGGTTTCGACGCGTGACGGTATGGGTACTCAGAACGAGTACATGTACAAACCCATACCATTCTTCCTGAGCAGCAACGGCTATGGCATGTTCGTTCATACCAGCGCGCCGTTGACGTTCGACTTCGGCAAGTTCTACGACGCACACAACGTTATTTACTCAGGCGATGAGAACCTCGATCTCTTCGTCTTCCTTGGCGAACCAAAGGACATTCTCTCCGAGTACACGGCGTTGACCGGTCGCAGCCCGGTGCCGCCGCTTTGGTCGTTCGGTTTCTGGATGAGCCGCATCACTTACAACTCCGAAGACCAGGTGCGCCAAGTGGCCCAACAACTGCGAGCGCATCAGGTTCCCACCGACGTGATTCATCTCGACACCGGCTGGTTCGAAACTGATTGGCGCAGCGATTATCGTTTCTCAACTTCGCGTTTCCGCGATCCGGCAAAGATGATTGCCGACCTGAAGCAGCAGGGTTTTCACATCAGTCTCTGGCAATACACTTACTTCACCAGCAAAAACGATCTATGGAAAGAGATGGTCGAGAAGGGATACGAGGTGAAGAATGAAGGCGGGCAGCTTCCGTTCGAAGACGCGACGCTCGACGTGAGTAATCCTGAAGCGGTGAAGTGGTACCAGGGGAAACTTCGGGAGCTGCTGAAGCTCGGCGTGGGCGCGATCAAAGTCGACTTCGGCGAGGGCGCGCCAATCACCGGGCAATACTCGTCGGGACAAAGCGGCTGGTACGAACACAATCTCTATCCGTTGCGTTACAACAAGGCTGTGGCTGAAGTCACGAAAGAAGTCACCGGTGAGAACGTAATTTGGGCGCGGAGTGCGTGGGCCGGCAGTCAACGTTATCCGTTGCACTGGGGCGGCGACGCGGAGAATACAGACTCTGCGATGGCGGGTGAACTGCGCGGTGGTCTCTCGTTTGGATTATCCGGATTCACTTACTGGAGTCACGACGCCGGCGGGTTTGTACAGAAGGCGCCGCGAGATCTTTATCGTCGCTGGCTGGCGTGGGGAGTGTTGACTTCGCACACGCGAGCACACGGCGCGCCGCCCCGCGAGCCGTGGGAATACGATGATGCGTTGACGAAAGATTTTCAGCGTGCTTTAGGTCTGCGGTATTCGTTGATGCCGTACATTTACGCCCACGCGAAGGATTCGTCGGCGCGCGGGTTTCCGATGGTGCGGCCGTTGTTTTTTGAGTATCCGAACGATCCGGGATCATGGACCATCGACGACGAATACATGTTTGGATCGGATCTGCTCGTAGCGCCGATGTTTGCGAGTGGCACGCAGCGCAAGGTCTACCTGCCTCCCGGAGTTTGGATTGATTATCAAAGCGGGAAGGTTTACGAAGGTGCGAAGTGGCACGACATCGCGTTAGGTGCGATTCCAGTTGTTCTGCTCGTTAAGAATCATTCGGTGTTGCCGCACATCAAAGTTGCGCAGAGCACGAAAGATATGGACTGGGCCAACGTCGAGCTGCGCGTTTTCAGCACTGACGCGGCAAACGTGAGTGGACTATTCACGCGACCTGACGGCGATGTGCAAACCCTGTCTCTTAGCCCGCGCGGACGAACGTTTGCGTTGCGCGAAGATCCGCAGGCAGGAAAAGTGAAGTGGACAGTTAACGTGCAACCTCTCACCCGGTAAAAGCTTTTATCCACAGATACACAGATTTCTCTGTAATCTGTGTAATCTCTTTTATGAAGATAACTCGTCGTGAGTTTTTATCAGCTTCGGGGTTTGCAGTAGCGAGTCTTCCGCTCGCGAACGCATTCCCACCTGCCACTGATGAATCTCTCCTTCTGTGGTACGACAAGCCTGCGAGTGAGTGGACTGAAGCGCTGCCGGTTGGTAATGGACGGCTGGGCGCCATGATCTTCGGCGGCCCGGCAAGCGAACAGCTTCAGCTAAACGAAGATACGCTCTACGCCGGTTCGCCTTACGATCCGAACAATCCCGAAGCATTGAAAGCGTTACCCGAAGCGCGGCGTTTGATTTTCGAAGGCAAATACAAAGAAGCTCACGATCTGGTTGGCGCGAAAATGATGGCCCAACCGATCAAGCAGATGCCTTACGAACCCGTCGGCGATCTCAAACTCTTATTCCCCGATCACGACAACGTGACTAACTATCGACGGCAACTCGATCTCAACACGGCCATCGCCACGACGACTTACAAGATCGGCGCGACCAATTTCATACGAGAAATATTTGCGAGTCCGGTGGACCAGGTCATTGTCGTCGGTCTCATCGCCGACCGGCAGCGTCAATTGAACTTCACCGTGACATTCGAGACGCCGCAAACAGCAACAGTCTCAACTGAAAGCAACGACACGCTGGTCCTGAGTGGTGTCAATGGAGATTCATCCGGCATCAAAGGCGGGTTGAGGTTTCAGGCGCGTGTGTTGGTCCAGGCGCAAGGCGGGCAAACTGTCGCCGACAAAGAAAGAATCGTTGTCAGCAATGCCTACGCTGCATTGCTGTTCATCGCGGCCGCAACGAGTTATCGCAGTTACAAAGACACCAGCGGAGACCCGAATGCGATGGTCGGCGAACAAGTAAAGCTGGCCAGCCAAAAACCCTTTTTCAGCTTACGTGCTGCACACGTGCGCGAACACCAGAGACTGTTTCATCGCGTCAAATTAGATCTCGGAAGAACGACAGCCGCAGGTCTCCCGACTGATCAACGTCCGGCGCAGTTTCTGCAAGGTCGCGATCCTCATCTCGCGGGACTCTACTTTCAGTACGGCCGTTACTTGTTGATCTCATCATCGCGTCCTGGCACGCAGCCCGCGAACCTCCAGGGCATCTGGAACCACTTGATGACGCCGCCGTGGGAAAGCAAGTACACCATCAATATCAACACGGAGATGAACTACTGGCCCGCCGAAACTGCGAACCTTTCGGAGTGTCACGAGCCGTTGTTGCGCATGGTGTCGGAACTCGTCGAGAACGGCGCGCGCACGGCGCGTGTTCAGTATGGCGCGCGTGGTTGGGTTTGCCATCACAACACCGATCTATGGCGACAGACGGCGCCGATCGATGGACCACTCTGGGGCTTCTGGCCCGCGGGCGGCGCGTGGCTTTGCACGCATCTCTGGCATCATTATCAATTCACTAATGATCGTGGATTTCTTGCGCGCGCATATCCGATCATGAAGGGCGCGGCGGAGTTTTTTCTCGACACATTGGTTGAAGAGCCGCGGCATAAGTGGCTGGTAACGTGCCCGTCGATCTCGCCTGAGAACAAGCACCCGGCTAACGTTGCGATCTGTGCTGGTCCAACCATGGACGCGCAGATCATTCGTGATCTGTTCAATCAGTGTGTGTGGGCGGCGGAGATTCTGGGAATCGATAAGACCTTTGCTGCACAAGTGACAGCCGCGCGACAGCGTTTGCCGCCAATGCAGATCGGTAAAGCCGGCCAGTTACAGGAATGGCTTGACGATTGGGACCTCGAAGCACCGGAACGCCAACACCGTCACGTCTCGCATCTCTACGGTCTTTTCCCGAGCAATCAAATCACCCAAAACACGCCGGATCTCTTCGCGGCCGCGAGAAAAACACTCGAACTACGCGGCGACGTCGGGACGGGATGGAGTTTGGCGTGGAAGATCAACTTTTGGGCGAGACTACGTGATGGTGATCGCGCATACAAGTTATTACAGAAGGCCCTCACGCCCGTTTACGCGAAGGAGTTTGGTGGTGGCGGTGGTGTCTATCGCAATCTGTTCGACGCGCACCCGCCGTTTCAGATCGATGGGAACTTTGGCGCGACCTCAGGCATCGTCGAGATGCTTCTGCAAAGCCACACGGGCGAAATCGAACTCCTGCCTGCTCTGCCATCTGCATGGCCCAACGGCTCTGTCACGGGCCTACGCGCTCGTGGTGGCTTCGAAGTCGATATCGAATGGAAGAACGGCTCCCTGGACCACGCAACAATAAAGAGCATTACGGGCATTAATTGCCACGTGCGTTACGGGGACAAGACTATTCACTTACGTATCAAACCCGGCGCCGGCGTCCCGTTGAACGGAAAACTGGGCCACAGATGACACGGATAAAATCGGATTTAATAATCCGTGTCATCTGTGGCTGAACACGACGTTGTCTACCAGGACCATGCCGTTCTTCGGCGTGCATTGTTCGCAGTAAGCACTGATGCTAATTGCAGTTAATTTCTTTAACACCTCCCTGGAGTCTACGCGTTCCTGCACCCATGAAGGTTGTGACAACCCTTTCAACGGAATCACATACGTGTTGAGTCCGGACTTGAGACGGATCGGTAATTGCGGAAAGCCGGCGGTGAGGTTGATGCCTTGTCCATGGCTGATGAACTCCACGCGCAACGAATCTACGCCGGTTGCGTAGAGTTGTAACGCCATCTGTTTGTAACCGCTGACATCATCCGCGACGGGTTTTCCGTCTTTCATCGGGCGTCCCTGAACCTCGAGGGTCACGTTGGCCCACTGGTTTGGACCAACAAGATTGTACTCAAACGACGCGAGATGATTTTGCGGTGCGTCTTTCAGAACGATCAGCTCCGGAGCGCCGGGAGAAGCATTTGCGAGCCCTTTGAACTTCACGGGCACGGATTCCTGGGCTGTGTAGATCTGGACGAGGCCGCCATTAGAACTGACGGGTCTTCCGTTCTCGATCTTCTCGAAGTCTGCGTAGACAAACTTGTCGCCGTCTTGCGAGAGAGTTGAGAGAGCAAGCAACGCGATGACGATTAAAGAAGCAATCAATTTCATAAGGGCTCCTCCCACTGATTTGTTGTAGCCGATCGAAAAACCGCATCGATCACGTTCATGTTGTTGATAGCATCTTCGAGCGGGATCTCCTGTTCGCGATTTTCGCGAATGGCGCGGGAAAAGAGCGTTCCCTGAATCTCATACTGATCGCAAATGGAGAACTCGATCGTCTCGTCATTGAGCATGATCTGTGTGGGGTGATCGTGCGGTGCGTTGAACGGAATGAGCACTTCGATTCGTCCCTCGGTGCAGTGAAAGATCATGCGTTGATAGGGTGCGAGACGCGTGCTGCACGTGAAGGTTGAATGACCATTCGGAAAATCGAGCACTGCTGTTGTTAAAGTATCAGTACCGTTTTCCGCATCGCGTTCGATCAGACCAAGCACGCGGCGAGGTTCTGTCTCGTACATAAACCGGGAGATGGTGATCGGATAACAGCCGATATCCATCAACGCTCCGCCGCCGAGCTCGAGTTGGTTGCGAATGTTTGTGGGATCAGGGTTGAAGTAACTGAAGAAGCCGGTGATGGATCGCAACGAACCGATCTGGCCCGAGTGGATCAACCTGCGTGTCTCCAGCCACTGCGGGTGAGTGCGTACCATGAACGCTTCCTGGATCCGCACCCCCGTGCGATCGCGCACGTCGATGAGCGTTCTTGCTTCGGTGGCATTGAGCGCGATCGGTTTTTCGCAGAGCACGTGCTTGCCGGCTTCGGCCGCTTTGATGGTCCACGGAACGTGCAGGTGATTTGGCAGTGGGTTGTAGATTGCTTCGATCGAATTGTCCGCGAGCAGTTCTTCGTAACTGCCGTACGCTTTCGGAATGTTTAGTCGTTCCGCTGACTCGTCTGCCTTTGCGAAATCACGTGAGGCAATGGCGACGATCTCACACCACGGGCTGAGCTGCATCGCCGGTATGACTTTCGTCAGCGCGATCTTCGCGGTACCTAAAACTCCCCATCGAACCTTATCCGTCATTGTCTTAAAAAACCCTTTCACGCAAAGGCGCAAAGAGAAAACAGAGCACGCAAAGAAGACTTTAAACTTTGCGTCTTTGCGTAAACTTTGTGCCTTTGCGTGAAACCATCAAAAGGCATCGAACACCGATCGGATCTGTAGTCGCTCTTTGAACTGTTCCAACGACAACGGCTCGTGCGAGTGAAATTCCACTGTCATTTCTTTTCCCGGTGCGAGATTGAAGTAGTTATCCGAAAAGAAACCATCGTGTTCCGCAACCGCGAGATAGACCGCCTTCGCAAACTTATCGGTCGTTAGTTTGACGCTGAACCCGCCGCGCGTTGGCTTCACTTCGGGAGTGATCGTTGGTTTCGAGAATGTCAGCTCCTTGAACGGCGCAAAAAAGTAGTCGTGAGTCGAAACCGCCTTTCCATTCACGAGCAACTCGCAGTACACCACTGCATTCTTGACATCCGCTCCTTCGAGCAACTCTGCCACTCTCAGATCGAAATACGAGTGACTCGTTAATGGGGCAACAGTCACATCGCGCTCGAAACTCTTCAACGTCGCGCCATCAAGATTCATGAGTGTGACTTTGATCTTTGCCGGAACAGCCTTTGGTCGATCAGAAACAACGAACAGTTTCAAATATCCCTTCTGCACGGTCGGACTGATCAGCATCTCGCTGTAAAATCTTCGCGCGTAGTATTGCAATGCCTTCCAACGTCCGAAGTAGTCGATGCTGGACCATGAAGCGACGGGCCAGCAATCGTTGATCTGCCAGTAAAGCGAACCCATGTTGTGCGGCATGATACGGCGCAGATGCTCGGCGCCGATGCGTATACCCTCGGCCTGCAAAACCTGGCTGACATACAGGAACGATTCGAAATCCTTCGGCTGCGCATAGTCGCGCAACATGTATTCGCGCACGAGTTGATTACCGCGCGGATGCCGTTGATGGGCCAGCATGATGGGCGATTCGATGTCGCGGTCAGAAGGAACCGTGTACGCCTTCACCGTTTCGATATTCGGAAACGATTGAAATCCGTATTCACTCATAAACCGTGGCGTCTGTTTTTCATAATCGCTGAACGGTTCCGCCGCGTGCCAGACGCGCCAGAAGTGCGTGTCGCCACTGCGCAGTGAATCAGGATCGTCCTCGAGTCCGCCGTGCGGCGAACTGGGCCAGTAAGGTCGCGACGGATCAAATTGAGCAGTAACCTCCTGCAACACGCCGTGGAAGAGTTTTTTATAATCATCCCACAACGATGCCGGCAGGTTTTTTCGCCAGCCCCAGTTCATCCACGCTGTTTCGACCTCGTTGTTACCGGCCCAAAGAACGAGGCTGGGGTGATTTCTGAGCCGCCTCACATTGTCGATTGCCTCGGCGCGCACGTTGTCGAGAAACTTTTGATCTCCCGGATACATGCTGCAAGCGAACATGAAATCCTGCCAGACAAGAATTCCCATTTCATCGCACAACTCATAAAACTGGTCCGCTTCGTAAATGCCACCGCCCCAGACGCGCAGCATGTTCATGTTGCTGTCGTGAACTGATTTGATCATGAAGCGGTATTTTTCTTTCGTTATGTGCGTTACAAAACTATCGGACGGGATCCAGTTTCCGCCTTTCGCGAACACGGGTATACCGTTAATTACAAACATGAAACTCTGTCCGGCTTCGTCGCGTTGCTGCCGCAGTTCGAGGGTTCGCAAGCCGGTGCGTGTGGTCCGTTCGTCTGCGACTTGTCCGTTAACAAGGCTGCGCGCGCGGAAGCTGTAGAGTGGTTGAGCGCCGAGTCCGTTGGGCCACCACAACGCCGGATGAGTGACGAAGAAATTGAAAGTGACTTTATTAGTTCCCGGGGTGAGGTTGACTTGTCTTTTCTCCGCGACGAGTTTATCCCGCAGGTTCTCCAACAAAATCGTCGCTGTGCCCGCGGCGCTCGCTTCGACTTCGATGTTCGCGGTCAAGTCAGCCGCGGTTGGTGTAATGCTCTTGACTACTATCTGGAGATCATTGATGCGGACCTCGTCCCACGCTTCGAGAGAAACCGGACGCCAGATGCCGCTGGTTACGAAACGTGGTCCCCAATCCCAGCCGTAATGATACGGAGCCTTGCGCGTGTAGGGTGAGGTCTTCTCGCCTTGATCGTTCGATGCGGGAAGCTCGTAGTTTACCTTCGCCATCAACGGCAGAATCTCGTTGATCGGCGAACGAAAAACGATTCGCAAGCTGTTGTCGCCTGCTTGCAGCGCTTGCTTAGCACCAACGCGCCAGGTGCGAAACATATTATCGGCACTCAGGATCAATCGCTCGTTGAGATAGACCTGCGCGTAAGTATCGAGACCTTCGAAGACAAGCTCGACGCGCTGACGTGCGAGAGTCTGCGGCGTGACTTTGAACGTAGTCCGGTACTCCCAGTCTTTCTTGTCGATCCACTGTAGCTTCTTCTCGTTGTCGCGATAAAAGGGATCTTCGATCAACTTATTTGCGAGCAGATCCGTGTGTACGCAGCCGGGCACGGTAGCGTTGTGCCAGTCGGTTTTTCCGGCCTCGCGAAACTGCCAGCCGGCGTTAATTTGCATGACTGTTTTGCCGCGATCGGACGCAACGCGCGCCTGTTGCGCACTCGCTGTAATTAGTGCAACGACGAGCAGGATCGGACAAAGCGACCAGTGGAGTTTTGTGCTCAATGCTATGCTTCTCCAAAAATTTTTTATTTTGCTTTCTGAATTCGCGCCTGATAAAAGATGCGCGTGCTGAAGCGAACCCCTCGATCAATTGCGCTCGTTTTGACGCTCGCTATTGTGACTCATCTGTCAACTATCGCAACTGGCGCAGCGGTTTTCCATAGCTCGCGGGCGAGTTTGTCCCCGCAAAAACCGTTGAATCTCGCCGCGCGGTTCGGGCGTTTGCGGCGCGGCGTAAACTTGAGTCACTGGTTCTCGCAGGCGCCCAATTACACGAAAGAACGTCTCGAAACTCATACCACGGCTGCGGATATTTCGCTCATCAAGTCGATGGGTTTCGACCACGTGCGCTTTCCGATCGAGCCCGCGCCGTTACTTCTCGATACGCCCGATCCGTCGATACTCAACTCCACCTATCTTCAGTATGTTGACCGCGCTCTAGACATGATTTTGGCCGCGGGTTTGGCCGTTGTTATCGATATTCATCCGAGTGACGAGTTCAAGCTGAGAATGAATCGAGACGAGCGCGGTGTTGAAGCGTTTGGGAAGTTTTGGCGTGCTTTTGCGACGCATTTGTCGAAGCGAGATCCGGAGTTCGTGTTTCTGGAAGTGATTAACGAGCCGATGGTTGAGGACGCTTATCGCTGGTATGGCATACAGGGAAAACTGATTGCCGCGATCCGCGCCGTGGCGCCGAATCACACGATAATTGCCAGTGGTCATCGTTGGTCGGGGCTGTCGGAAATGCTTTTTCTCGAGCCGTATGCCGATGCGAACGTAATTTATAACTTTCATTTCTACGAGCCTTTCGCGTTCACGCATCAGGGCGCGACGTGGGCTGGTCCAAATCTGCCGTTTTACAAAAATGTGCCTTATCCGTCGTCGCCTGAAGCTGTGCAAGCTTTGCTCAACGCGATTGAGGATGAACCGGCGAGGTATAACCTGTTGCGTTATGGTGAGGATAACTGGAATGCAGCGCGCATCGATCGTGAATTAGGGGTGGCGGCTGCGTGGGCTGCGAAACGGCATGTGTTCATCACGTGTAATGAGTTTGGGGCTTTTCGAAAATTCGCGCGCGCCGCAGATCGAGTGGTGTGGGTTCACGATATGCGCGTGGCGCTCGAGAAGCATGGGATCGGTTGGACCATGTGGGATTATGCCGGTGGATTTGCCGCGGTGAATAAGACGAACGGGCAAGCGCAGGAGGATCCAGAGTTGTTGAAGGCGCTTGGAATGAAGTAACACGGATGACACGGATTAAAAAACGCGGATTAAAACTATGAAACAAATCGGAATCGCCTTTTGTGTGCTGTTGTTTACGTCATCACTTTGCTTCGCGGGAAAAAGAGTTTCGTTTAATCAGAATTGGCGCTTTAACCTCGGGGAGGTTACGAATGGACAGGAGACGGGGTTGGATGATTCTCAGTGGCGACAACTCGACTTGCCGCATGATTGGAGTATTGAAGGCGAGTTCAGTGAGAACGCGCCGTCCGGGACCGGTGGGGGCGCGCTGCCTGGGGGCATCGGTTGGTATCGCAAGACATTCACCGTGCCATTAAGCGCAAAAGGGAAGCTTGTGTTTGTTGAGTTCGATGGCGTGTATCGCAACAGCGAGGTCTGGATCAACGGTCACTATCTTGGCAAGCGCCCGTACGGCTACAGCACCTTCGAATACGAACTGACGTCGCACCTGATTTACGGTGGTGGGCCAAATGTGATCGCCGTCAAGGTCGACAACTCACAACAACCAAATTCACGCTGGTATTCCGGTTCCGGCATCTATCGCAACGTCTGGCTTACTGTCCTCGACCCGGTTCACATCGAACACTGGGGCACTTACGTGACGACGCCGGAAGTTAATACTTCGTCAGCAACAGTGGTCATTAAGACTCAGGTGGATAACGGTTCGAATAGTGCCGCACCGGTGAACCTCACCACGATCATTCAGGATGCGAGTGGCAGGGAAGTTGCTCGAGACACCGCGAAAGGAGTAGCAGCGAGAGATTCGCACGCGGAAGTCAGTCAAACGTTGAAAGTCTCATCGCCGACACTCTGGTCAGACGAGCGGCCCTACGTTTACAAGGTTGTGTCGCAGTTGGACCAGGGCGGAAGAATGGTGGATCGCTACGAGACGCCGCTGGGTATTCGCACTTTTCACTTCGATGTGAACAAGGGATTTTTCCTGAACGGCAAGCCGGTGAAGATACGCGGCGTTTGCAATCATCATGATCTCGGATCGCTGGGCACCGCAGTGAACACACGCGCGATCGAGCGGCAGTTGCAGATATTGAAGGAGATGGGCGTCAACGGTATTCGTACGTCGCACAATCCCCCCGCACCTGAGCTGCTGGATCTCGCCGATCGAATGGGCTTCATCGTGATGGATGAAGCGTTCGACATGTGGAAGATCGCGAAGACGAAGTTCGACTATCACCTCGATTGGGATGAGTGGCACAAACGGGATCTCGAAGACATGGTGCTGCGCGATCGCAATCATCCGAGCGTCATCATCTGGAGCATCGGCAACGAGGTGATGGAGCAGTGGGATAAAAATCCGACGGGTGGCACAATCGCGAAAGAGTTGGGCGCCATCGTTCGCAAGCTCGACCCGACTCGCCCGATCACCTCCGCGTGCAATGGTGTGAGCCGCGATAATAAAGTGCTCACTGAGGGTGACCTGGATATCGTCGGAACAAACTACGCTCACAGGAAACTTCCGGAGTTTGCGAACATGTTTCCGGGACGCGTGATCCTCGGCACCGAAACGAATTCGTCGGTTCACACGCGCGGCAGTTACCGGATGCCTTTCGACGAGATCCTGCGTTGGCCCAGGAAAGACGAAGACATTCTCAAGATTTCGCCCACTTACGAGTGTTCCGCTTATGACAACTCGACTGCGAATTGGGGCTCAGCGCAC
>Ga0207711_10002736_pt1 | contig 15552 bp, 15 predicted proteins | sample KBSS34metaG_FD_184401 | JGI IMG/M metagenome (GOLD analysis project Ga0207711, IMG submission 184401) | Switchgrass rhizosphere microbial communities from Kellogg Biological Station, Michigan, USA - KBS S3-4 metaG (SPAdes) (version 2) | ecosystem: Host-associated > Plants > Roots > Rhizosphere...
GAAATCACCCTCGAAACCGCCGCCGCCGCCGAGCCCGCGCCCGCCGCGCCGCAGCCCGCCATCGCCCCTGCCAGACGCGGCCGCCTGTTCGCCCTGCTGGGCGGGACAGTCGCCGTCGCGGCCCTGGCCGTCGGCGGCTGGACCCTCGTCGAGGGCGGCAAGCACGTGAAGACCGACAACGCCTATGTGGACGCCGCCGCGGCCCAGGTGACGCCACTGACCGCCGCAGCGGTGACCTCGGTGCCGGTGATCAACACCCAGGTCGTCAAGGTCGGCGATCCGCTGGTGGTGCTGGACGACGCCGACGCGCGGCTGGCGCTCGCCCGCGCCGAGGCCGACCTGGCCCAGACCGAGCGCCGCGTGGTCGGCTATCACGCCAATGACGATGCGCTCAGCGCCGAGATCGCCGCCCGCGCCGCCCAGGTCCAGAGCGCGCGGGCCAACCTCGAGCGCGCCCGCACTGACTACGATCGCCGCAAGGGCCTGGACGCCAACGGCGCGATCTCCGGCGAGGAGCTGACCCAGGCCCGCAGCGCGCTGGACACCGCCCAGGCGGCCGTCACCGAGGCCATCGCCCAGCAACGCGCCGCCGAGGGCCAGCGCGCCGTCAACAGCGCGCTGATCTCGGGCGCCGGCGAGAGCCCCGAGACCGCCGCCGCCCGCGTGCGCGTCGAGCAGGCCCGGCTGGACCTGGCCCGCACTGTCATCCGCGCGCCCATCGCCGGCGTCGTCGCCAAGAACGACGTGCAGATCGGCCAGCGGGTCCAGGTGGGCCAGCCGCTGATGAGCATCGTCCCGGTCGAACAGGCCTACGTGAACGCCAACTTCAAGGAACAGCAGCTGCGCAAGGTCCGCGTGGGCCAGCCGGTGGAGCTGACCTCCGACCTCTACGGCGGCTCGGTGAAGTACCATGGCGCGGTGGTCGGCGTGTCCGGCGGCACCGGGTCGGCCTTCGCCCTGATCCCGGCCCAGAACGCCACCGGCAACTGGATCAAGGTCGTGCAGCGCCTGCCGGTCCGCATCGCCATCGATGCGCGCGACCTCAAGGCCCACCCCTTGCGGGTCGGCATGTCGATGAACGCCCAGATCTCCACCGGCCGCTGAGCCCGCAAGGACCGCCTGTCATGGCTTCCCAAGCAATCGCCGCAGCCCAAGCCCCCAAGGACCGCGGCGCGCCCCTGACCGGCGGCGCGCTGTGGGCCGCCGGGATCCTCCTGGCGCTGGCCAATTTCGTCGCCGTGCTGGACCTCAGCATCGCCAACGTCTCGGTGCCGAACATCTCTGGCGCGCTCGGCGCCTCCACCAGCCAGGGGGTGTGGATCATCACCTCCTACGCGGTGGCCGAGGCCATCACCGTGCCGCTCACCGGCTGGTTGGCCGGCCGGTTCGGCGCCGTACGCACCTTCGCCACCGCCCTGATCGGTTTCGGCATCGCCTCGGCGCTCTGCGGCCTGGCGCCCTCGCTGGGCCTGCTGGTGGCGTTCCGCGTCATCCAGGGCGTCTGCGGCGGCCCGCTCATGGCGCTCTCCCAGACCCTGCTCTTGCGGATCTTCCCGCCCAAGCAGCAGCCGGCGGCCATGGGCCTTTGGGCGGTGACCACGCTGGTGGCGCCGGTCTGCGGCCCGATCCTTGGCGGCTATCTCTGCGACACCTTCGGCTGGGGCTCGATCTTCATGGTCAATGTGCCCGTGGCGATCCTGGCCGGCGTCCTCGTCTGGCGCACCCTGTTCCGCTACGAGGGCGACACCCGCAAGGCGCCGTTCGACGCGGTGGGTCTGGGCCTGCTGATTGTCTGGATCTCGGCCCTGCAAGTCCTGCTGGACCTGGGCAAGGAGCACGACTGGTTCCAGTCGCCGATGATCGTCGCCTTGGGCGTGATCGCCGCCATTGGCTTCGCGGCCTTCATGATCTGGGAGCTCACCGAGAAGAACCCGATCGTGAACCTCAAGGTCTTCCGCCACCGGGGCTTCAGCGCCTCGATGGTGACCCTGTCGCTGACCATGGGCGCCTTCTTCGCCACCAATGTGCTGACCCCGCTCTGGCTGCAGTCCAACATGGGCTACACCGCCACCTGGGCCGGCTACATCACCGGCATGATCGGCATCCTGGCCATCGTCAGCGCCCCGATCACCGCCCAGGCGATGACCAGGACCGACCCGCGGCGCATCCTGTTCGCCGGCGTCGCCTGGCTGGCCGTCACCACCTTCATGCGCAGCCACGCCATGTCGCAGATGACCTTCTGGCAGATCGGCGTCTGGCTGTTCGTGGCCGGCGCGGCCATGCCCATGTTCTTCCTGCCGGTGACCACCGTGGCCCTGGGCGCGGTCAATCCGGAGGAGACCGCCGACGCGTCGGGCCTGCTGAACTTCATCCGCACCATCGCCGGCGCCGTGGCCACCTCGATCGTCAGCACGGTCTGGGAGAACAACGCCACCCGCAACCACGCCGACCTGGTCAGCGCCATGCCCAACGCCCAGGCGACGGTGAACAGCCTGACCGGGCCGACCATGAGTTCCAGCGCCGCGCTGGGGACTGTCAACGACATCGTCGGCGGCCAGGCGGTGATGCAGGCCACCAATCAGCTTTTCCTGGCCTGCGCCGCGGTCTTCGCCATCGCCGCGGCCCTCGTCTGGATCACCCCGCGACCCACCCGCGACGTGGACACCAGCGCCGCACACTGACCGTCGTCAGTGAAACGGTCCCTTGAAGACCACGGCAGCGCCCACGCCGATCAGGACGAAGCCGATCGCATGGTTGAGGGTGAACGGCTCCTTCAGCCAGGCCACCGAGAAGACCGCGAAGACCGCGAGCGTGATCACCTCCTGCATGGCCTTCAGCTCGGAGGGGCCATAGACCGCGCGGCCGATCCGGTTGGCCGGGATCGCCAGGCAGTATTCGAAGAAGGCGATGCCCCAGCTGATCAGCACGATCAGCCAGATCGCACGGTGCTCGACCTTGAGCTGGCCGTACCAGGCGAAGGTCATGAACACATTGGAGGCCACCAGCAGCAGGATCGGGGCAAGCGCGGTCCAGTTCAGCGGCATCGGGAGGGCTCCGGCGGGTTTGGCGTTGAGGCCAGCATGGCTACGCCTATAACGTCGCGCCGACAAAACGGGAGCGTCAGTATGCGTGCATGGATCAAGACCCTAGGCGTGGCCTCAGCACTGGCGCTGGCCGCCTGTAGTCCCGCGGCGAAGAAGCCGGCGGCGGACGCCGTCGCGTCCGGCACGCTGAACATCTACAACTGGAGCGACTACATCGACCCGGCGCTGCTGGCCGAGTTCACCAAGCAGACCGGCATCAAGGTCCGCTACGACACCTTCGATTCCAACGAGGTGCTGGAGACCAAGGTCCTGGGCGGCAAGACCGGCTACGACATCGTCGTCCCGTCCAACCACAACGTGCCGCGCTATATCGCCGCCAAGGCGATCCAGCCGCTGGACAAGGCGAAGCTCAAGGGCCTGGAAAATCTCGACAAGGGCGTGATGGACCACATGGCGCCCTTCGATCCCGGCGCGAAGTACGCGATCCCCTACATGCAGGGCACCATCGGCATCGGCTACAACGTCGACGCCGTCGCCAAGCGTCTGCCGGGCGTGAAGATCGACAGCTGGGCGGTGGTGTTCGATCCAAAGAACATGGCCAAGCTGAAGGACTGCGGAGTCTATTTCCTCGACGCCTCCGAGGACATGTACGCGGTCGCCCTCAACGACATGGGCAAGGACCCCAATTCGCACGATCTGAAGGACTACGCCGCAGCCACCGACATGCTGATGAAGGTCCGGCCCTACGTGCGCAAATTCCACTCGTCGGAGTACATCGACGCGCTCGCCAACGGCGATATCTGCGTGGCGATCGGCTATTCCGGCGACGTGCTGCAGGCCAAGAGCCGGGCCGAGGAAGCCAAGAACAAGGTCAAGCTGGCCTACGCCGTGCCGAAGGAGGGCAGCCAGGTGTGGTTCGACCTGTTCACGATCCCGGCGGACGCGCCGAACGCCGCGGCGGCCTACAGCTTCCTGAACTTCATGCTGAAGCCGGACGTGATCGCGCGGGCGTCGAACTACACCAAGTACGCCAACGCCAATTCCGCGGCGACGGCGCTGGTGGACCCCAGCGTGCGCAACGACCCGGCCGCCTATCCGCCGCCGGAGCTGGCCAAGCGGCTGTTCGTCACCACCACCAAGGACCAGGCCCTGCTGCGCGAGGTGAACCGCCAGTGGACCAAGGTCCTGACCGGGCAGTGACCGGGTCCCCGCTCGTTCGGTTCGAGGGCGTCAGCAAGCGCTTCAGCGATGTGGCCGCCGTCGACGGGGTGAGCCTGGACATCGCCGAGGGGGAGTTCTTCGCCCTGCTGGGCCCGTCCGGCTGCGGCAAGACCACCCTGATGCGGATGCTGGCCGGCTTTGTCGCGCCGGACGCCGGGCGAATCCTGCTGTACGGGCAGGACATCGCCGCCCTGCCGCCCCACAAGCGGCCGTCCAGCATGATGTTCCAGACCTATGCGCTGTTCCCGCACCTCAGCGTCGAGCAGAACGTGGGCTTCGGGCTGAAGCAGCAGGGCTGGGACAAGGCCAAGGCGGCCGCGCGGGTCGAGGAGATGCTGAGCCTCGTGCGGCTGGAGGGCCTGAACCGGCGCAAGCCCGACCAGCTCTCCGGCGGCCAGAAGCAGCGCGTGGCGCTCGCCCGCGCGCTGGCGCCGGGTCCGAAGATCCTGCTGCTCGACGAGCCCCTGGCGGCGCTGGACCGCAAGCTGCGCGAGGACACTCAGCTCGAGCTGAAGGCCATGCAGCGAAGGCTCGGCGTCACCTTCATGATCGTCACCCACGACCAGGACGAGGCCATGGTGGTCGCCGACCGCATGGCGGTGATGCGCGCCGGCCAGGTCGCCCAGGTGGGTCCGCCGCGCGAGGTCTATGAGCGCCCCGCCAGCCGCTACGTGGCCGAGTTCATCGGCGAGGCGAACCTCTTCCCCGACGGCTCGGGCTGGCGCGCCGTGCGGCCGGAACGGATGGAACTGTCCCTGAAAGCCGCCAAGGGCGCGCTGGCCGGCGAGGTGGCCGAGATCGCCTACTTCGGCGACCGCACCCGTTATGTGGTGCGCGCCGCAGGCAAGACGCTGATCGCCAGCCGCGCCAACCTCGGTCCGCCGCTGGCGCTCGCCGTCGGCGACGCGGTCTGGGTGTCCTACGCGGCGGACGCGGCGGTGGCGCTCAGCTCATGAGGCGCAGCTGGCTCGCCGCGCTCGCGCCCTACGCCTGGCTGCTGGTGTTCTTCGCCTTCCCGTTCCTGCTGGTGGCGAAACTGTCGCTGTCGCACACGGTGCTGGCGATCCCGCCCTACGCGCCGCAATTCGATCTGTCGCGGGGCTGGCCGGGCTTCAAGGCGTTCCTCGCGGGTCTCAGCGGCGAAACCTACGGCCGGCTGACCCGCGACCCGCTCTACATCCTGTCCTACCTCTCCAGCCTGAAATTCGCGGGCCTGGCGACCGCCATTCTGTTGCTGATCGGCTATCCCATCGCCTACGGCATGAGCCGCTTCGCGCCGGCCCAGCGGCAGGTCCTGCTGATGGCGGTGATCCTGCCGTTCTGGACCAGCTTCCTGATCCGCATCTACGCCTGGATCGCGATCCTGAAACCGGCCGGCCTGCTGAATCAGGCGCTCGGCGCCCTGCACATCGCCCCCCTCACCCTGCTCAACACCGACGCCGGCGTGCTGATCGGCCTGGTCTACGCCTACCTGCCGTTCATGGTGCTGCCGCTCTATGCGGTGCTGGAGAAGCAGGACGAGAGCCTGATCGAAGCCGCCTGCGATCTCGGTTGCACGCCGGCCCAGGCGTTCTGGAAGGTCACCTTCCCGCTCTCCCTGCCGGGCGTCGCGGCCGGCGCCCTGCTCTGCTTAATCCCCATGGTCGGCGAGTTCGTGATCCCCGACCTGCTGGGCGGCTCCGACACCCTCATGCTCGGTCGCACCATCTGGACCGAGTTCTTCTCCGACCGGGACTGGCCCGCCGCCTCGGCCGTCGCGATCGTGCTGCTGGCGACCCTGATCGCGCCCATCGCCTGGTTCCAGCGCCAGCAGCGCAAGGTGCTGTCGTGAGAAGCGGCCCCACCCTGTTCAACCGCGCCAGCGTCGGGCTGGGACTGGCCTTCCTCTACGGGCCGATCGTGTTGCTGGTGCTCTATTCGTTCAACGCCAGCCGTCTGGTGACGGTCTGGGGCGGGTTCTCGACCCGTTGGTACGGCGCGCTCCTCCGTGACGATCAGATGCTCGACGCGGTCTGGGTGACGCTGCGGGTCGGGCTGATCTCGGCGACCTTGGCGACCGTGCTGGGAACCCTGGCGGCCGTGGCGCTCGTGCGCGCCGGCCGCTTCCGCGGACGGCCCCTGTTGTCCGGGATGATCTATGCGCCGCTGGTGATGCCCGAGGTGATCCTGGGCCTGTCTCTGCTGCTGCTGTTCGTGGCGCTGGGCGTCGACCGGGGGTTCTGGACCGTGACGCTCAGCCACGCGACGGTCACGCTCTGCTACGCCACCGTGGTGGTGCAGGCGCGCCTGTCGTCCTTTGACCTAAGCCTGGAGGAGGCGGCCCAGGATCTCGGCTGCACGCCGCTCTCGGCCTTCCTGCAGGTGACCCTGCCGAACATCGCGCCGGCGGTGGCCGCCGCCTGGATGCTGGCCTTCACGCTGTCCCTGGACGATCTGGTGATCGCCAGCTTCACCTCGGGCCCGGGCGCCACGACCCTGCCGATGCGGCTCTACAGCCAGGTGCGCCTGGGGGTGAACCCGGAGATCAATGCGGTCTCGACCCTGCTGATCGCGGTGGTGACGCTGGGCGTGATTGCGGCCGCCTTGATCCAGCGCCGGCGCTCACAGTCGGCCTAAGGCCGTCGTCGGATTAGGCCAGGGTCGCGGTCTTCCGGCGCTGCGCGCGGAGCGCCAGGCCGAGGCCGCCAAAGCCCATGATCATCATCGTCCAGGTCGCAGGCTCGGGGACGACCGTACTCTGGGTCGGAGGACCGGAAACCGGCGGACCGCAGTCGGTCACGCAAGGGGGGTCGCCGCCACCTGAGCCGCCATCGCCGGGAGGCGTGGGATCGCGGGGCGAGAAGCTGTTGAAGAAGGGCGGAGGACCGCCGCTGCCGCCGCCCGGGCTGCCGCAGCTGATCAGGCAGGGATTGCCGCCGCCGGCGCCGGGACCGATGCCGCCATCGTCGCCGCCGTTACCGCCGATGCCGGGGCCGGTCGGACCACCGTCGCCGCCCGTACCACCGTTGTCGACGCCGCCTGTGCCGCCGGTCCCACCGTCGCCGCTGGTAAACCCGCCGCCGCCACCGCCGCCACCGCCGCCACCGGAGCCGCCGCCGGCGCCGCCGCCGAAGCCACCCGCGCTGCCGCCGTCACCGCCGGAGCCGCCGTTGCCCGCGACCTGCGAATTGCCGCCGCCGCCGGAATTGCCACCGTCGCCGCCGGCCTTGTCGCCGTCGCCGCCGGCGCCGGCGCCGGCGAAGCTGGTCAGCAGCATCAGGCCATTCTCGCCGTTGGGCATGAAGCCCTTGCCGCCGTCGTTGTTGTTGTCGCCCGGGCCGGAATTGCCACCGCCGCCGCTCGGAGGCGGCGGGCCGCCGCCGCTGATCGGGCCGCCGCCGACCCCGCCGTTGTCGGCCACATGCACGCCATCGTCCGACGGCGGCGCGTTTTGTTGGGTTTCGAGCGCGGTGTCCCCGCCGCCCTGGCCGCCGGACTGCTGCTGCCCCCCGTTGGGCGCCTCGTCCTGATGGTGGGTCTGGCCGCCGTTCGAACCGAAGGCCATGGCAGACGCAGCCACGAACGTCGCGATCACGCCGGAGACGAGTCGCTTTCCGTGTTTCGATCTGAAACGAGGGCTGGTCATGGCGTTCACTTTGCAAACATCATGCAAAGCCAAGCTTTTAGCAATTATGATCAACTTATAGGCGAATTAGGCATAACTTCCTCACGCACCCGCCAGCAGGCGAAAATTTCAACCCTGATGCTTGATAAGTTGACCTAGAGCGCCGGGACTTTGTCGAACCACGGACGGGCTTGTTCGAGCTGTCCCGCAAGGCGGAAAAGTGTCGCCTCAGCGCCCATGCGCGCCACGAACTGGATCCCGATCGGCAGGCCCGCGCGGCTCTGGGCGAGCGGTACGGTCATCGCCGGTTGTCCAGTGTTATTAAAGGCTTGGGTGTTCGGCATGAAGGCGAACGTGCGCTGGCCGATCAGCTTGGGGTCCTCGAAGAGCGAGCCGATCGGGATGGCCGGGCTGCCGAGGGTCGAGAGCAGCAGAACGTCGTAGGCTTCGAACAGCTGCGCCTGAGCGCGGGCGTAGGCGTGCAGGGTCGCGAGACCGCGCACATAGTCCGGCGCGCCCACCGTAGCCCCGCGACGATACGTCGCCATGGTCAAGCTCTCGACCTCCCCGTCGGCGAGCGGGCGGCCCCGGCGTTCAGCCTCGGCGTTGAGCGACGCGGTGATGCTGGCGGAGATCACCGCTCCCGCGGCGGCCTGCATGGCCATCACGTCGCCGGGGATCGCAGCCTCCTCGACGTCGTGGCCCAACTGCTCGCAAAGCCGCGCCGCCTCGCGTACGGCGGCCTCGCATTCTGGGTCGAGCCCGGGCGCCTGCATGGCCCCGAAGAAGGCGGCGATCCGCAGGCGACCCGGCTCGCGCGCCGCCTCTTCGGCGAACGGCCGATCCGGCGCGGCCAGGAAGTAGGGGTCGCCGGGTTGCGGGTGGCAGGCGACGTCGAGCAGGGCGGCGCTGTCGCGTACCGAGCGGGTCACGGCGTGCTGGATGGAGGCGCCCGCCCAGCCCTCACCGAGCGGCGCGAAGGAGACCCGGCCGCGCGAGGGCTTCATGCCGAACAGGCCGCACGCCGAGGCCGGCGTACGAATCGAGCCGCCGCCGTCGCTGGCGTGAGCGGCCGGCACGATCCCCGCCGCCACCGCGGCCGCCGCCCCGCCCGACGACCCGCCGGGGGTGCGCGCCAGGTCCCAGGGATTGCGGCAGACGCCGAGCAGCTCGGACTCGGTGACCGGCCACAGGCCGAACTCCGGGGTGTTGGTCTTGCCGAAGATGTTGAGCCCCGCGGCCTTGTAGGCGGCGGTGAGCGCGCTGTCGGCGCTCGCCACGTTCTGCGCGAACATCCGCGAGCCCATGGTCGTGGGCGTGCCTTCCATGGCCGCGCCGAGGTCCTTCAGCAGGAAGGGCACGCCACCGAAGTGGCCAGGCGCCGCTGGCGTCGCTCGTGCGCGATCGGAGAAGTCCTGGGTGACCGCGTTGATTTTCGGGTTCACCTGCGCCATGCGAGCCGTGGCCGCGTCGAGCAACTCCTCGCGCGACACCTCCCGGCGCGCCACCAGCTCGGCCAGCCCGACCGCGTCGTGGTGGCGATAGTCCTCGAAATCCATGGGCCGATCCTTCGCGCGCCTGTGCGCCCAAGCAAGCACAGGCCAAGCTCAGAACCAACCTCGGCGTCTCAAGACAGGCAGTCCCGGTCAGTTCAGGCCGCGGCCGTTCGCCTATGCGCGCGCAGCGCAGCGCCCAGGCCGCCGAAGCCGAGCAGCATAATCGCCCAGGTCGCCGGTTCGGGAACGCCGGTCGCGGCCGGCACGAATGAGTTCGTCCAGTTCGTGCCGGACGCGCTGGTCACCGTGAAATCGTCGAGCGCGACCCCACCGACTTTCACGCTGGAGATCCCAGTCCAGTAGAAGGAGTCCACCAGGTCGGCGACCGCCTCGCCGCCGGTGCTCGAGACCGCGCTCGCGCCCACCTCGACAACGAGCGGCGCCTGGAATCCCGCCTGGACCTGCACCGTGGCCTGGTACAGGCCGAACGGCGAGCCTTGGTAGCCGCCGAGGTCGTTGTTGTGCGCAAAGGCGTTGATGTCGTAGGCGCCGCCGCCGAGGTCGGCCTGAAGTTGCCAGCGCCCCTCGGCCCCATTGACCCCGTCGATGCCGCCCTCCACCAGCACCCCGAAGGTGACGTCCATGAGCGCGCCGGTGGCGACCCCCGGCGCGCTGAAGGTCAGCAGGTCGCGAAATGCGCCCGCGCCCGTGGCGTTCCCCTGGTTGATGAAGTGGCCGTAGAGGTGCATCGCGCCGAAGGTGACGTCTGACGTGGCCGATCCCGCCCCGCCGAAGCCGCCGATGGCGAATCCGTCGGCATGCACCGGCCCCACCGAAGACTCGACAATGTTGTCGACCGGCGCGCAGCCCGCCATGGGGACCGGGCACGAGAAGCTGGGCGATATGATCGCGCGGGCCTGCACACCCGGAACAGGTATGGCGTGGGCGGCCGGCGCCGCGGCCAGCACAACGGTGGCCGCAGCCGCGACGCTGAAGGCGAGGGCCCGCGTCGCCCGTCCGTTCCTCATCTGAAATCGTGTCGTCGCACCCATGTCAGCCACCCTGCCTGAAATCAAAAACCGGCGCTCAGACTGGGGGTCGGCGGACGCAACTCACAGGTGCGACGGCATGCGCCCGGAGGCGAATCGATGCGAAACGAAGCGACAGCGGCGCGACTTCAACTAGCTGGGGAAATCGACGCCGGGCTCGGGTCCGCGGGCCATCGACTGGAGGAACGGCATCAGGAGCAGCAGATCGCCGCCGGCGGCGTTCGCAGCCGGTCCCACGTCGCGCAGCAGATGGGCGGCGATGGCCGGCGATATGGCGCCCTCCGGCGCCAGGGGACTCTCCAGGGCGAGGTCTTTCAGACGTTCGGCGTCGGCCTCCGGATCGTCGCTCAGCAGGCCCGTCCGTTCCATCAGGACCGCACACGCCATGGGTGCGCCGCCGCCGCTGCGTTGAAGGGTGAGGCCGAGGCCATCCATCACGTCGGCGCGGTAGCGCATGACGGCGTTGAAGATCACGAACAGGAACACCCCGGTCGCGGGATCGGCGCAGATGCCGAAGATCTGGGTCCGCGACGGGAACGCCACGCCCTTGAACCGCATGTCCCCGACGGAGAGCTGGAAATTCAACAGCCCGTTCGCGCCGCGCCGGATGAGGATGCGGTCGTGGATGAAGCGGCCCGGGTGCTCTGAACTGGGCCGCGTCGAACGCCAGAAGCCTTCATAGCCGGCGCCCGTCATCGAGGTGGTCAGCACCGCCTCGCGCACCACTTCCTCCGGGAGCCAGTCTTCCGGGCCGGTCGCCGGCGCGCTGGCTTCGGCGATATCGGCGACACCGAGCAGTTGACGGAACGCTTCGAGGTCGCGGTCCCAATCCAGTTCGGTGAAGCCGGCGCGCCGCGCGGCGATCGCCGTGGAGAGGGTGGTGAGATTGTGCCCGGTCGGCTTGTTCACGCCGGAGATCCAGCGCCCCACCACGGACTTGTCGACCTGCAGTTCCGAGGCCAGGCCCGCTCGGCTGATCGACAGCGCCTTCATGGCGAGAGTCAGTTTTGCCGGAAAATCGTTCGCCGCCATCTTTCTCCCAGTATGTCCGAGTTTGCTCCAGCGTGTCCGCGATGAAACTGAACACGGCCTTAGACCTGCACCAACCCGCACGGTTGCAAAGCCTTATCGCTTCATCGGATAAGCGCCGGATCGGCCGCCGGATTAGCTCAGCTGGTAGAGCAGTGGTTTTGTAAACCAAAGGTCGCGGGTTCGAGTCCTGCATCCGGCACCAGCCTTCGCGTGCAAAGCACGCTACGGCTCGGCAAGCCCTTTCCAGCGAAGGCGGGCTACAAGGCGCCATGCGAATCTTCATCGACGCCGACGCCTGTCCGGTGAAGGACGAGACCTACAAGGTGGCCGCCCGCTACGGCCTGACCACCACGGTGGTCTCCAACAGCTTCATCCAGATCCCGGCGTCGAGGATGATCGACAGGATGATCGTCGACGCCGGGCCCGACGTGGCCGACGACTGGATCGCCGAGCGCTGCGAGCCGGGCGACATCGTGGTCACCAACGACATCCCGCTGGCGGAACGGGTGCTGAAAGCCGGCGGCGCGGCGATCGCACCGAACGGGCGGCTGTTCACCCCCGACAGCATCGGCTCGGCCCTGGCCGGCCGCGCGATCGGCGAGCACATGCGTTCGATCGGCGAGGTGACCGGCGGGCCCAAGCCGTTCGGCGGGGCCGACCGTTCGCGCTTCCTGCAGGCGCTGGACGAGGCGGTGAACCGCGAGCGCCGCAAGAAGCGTTAGGGCAGCTCGAAAAGCGCCTCGACCGTCGTCTCCAGCGCCCGCGCCAGCTTCAGCGCCAGCACCGTCGAGGGGACGAAGACCCCGTTCTCCACGGTATTGATGGTCTTGCGCGTGACACTCACCCGTTCGGCCAGGTCGGCCTGGGTCCAGCCCCGCAGGGTTCGCGCCTCGCGCAGGTTGTTCTTGAGCGCGTCGCTCATGGCGCTAGGCGGCCTGGGCGCGGCGTTCGAGGGCGGCGAAGACGAACAGCGCGCTGCCGATGCCCGCGGTCATGACGATATGCACCGCCGCCCGCTCCGGCACCGCCATGAACAGCGAGGCCGCCTCGCAACCGAGCGCGATGATCATGCCGACCAGAAAGCCGGTCCCCATGGCGCGATGGCGGTGGAGCGTGGTGGTCTCGTCGTTGAGGATGGCGCGCACCTCACGCGGCTGCCACCAGTTCCCGCCGGTGACGATGAAGACCAGCAGCAGCGCCGCCCAGATGAAGTAGGCGACCAGCTTGACCCGGTCGACCGCGCGGTCGGCGCCGAAATCGTGCGGGATGATGAAGAAGTTGACCTGCCAGAACACGAACAGGATGGCCTGCATGGTGGTCAGCCGGGTGCGCCGGCGTTGCAGGCGTTCGATCTCGGCGGCGGTGGGCAGGCTAGGCATGGCGAAGAGGTCCTGAGGCAGAAGTCACCTTAAGGTTACATGTAACCTATAGGTTTCTTTCGCGTCAAGAGCAGGCCCCGCACCAGGACGGGGCGGCCAAGCCGTCTTGCAACGGCGCGGCCTTTCATCGATTTAGGCGCCAAGCGCTGGCGGCTCCCCTCGCCGGCGCACCGTTCCAGGAGACTTCGCGCATGCGCCACACGGGATTGATGCTCGCCGCCGCGGCCCTTACCGCCGTCACGCTTACCGCCTGCAACAAGACCGCGACGAGCCCGTCGGCCAGTCAGTCCGCGACCCCGGCGCCGCCGATGAGCGACGAGGACGCCAAGAAGGCCCAGGCGGCCCTGCCCGCGCCCTACAACACCGCCGATCTGGCGAACGGCGAATCGAAGTTCGCGCTCTGCCAGACCTGCCACACCGTGGTGGAAGGCGCCCCGAACATGACCGGCCCGAACCTGCACGGGGTGTTCGGCCGCAAAGCCGCCAGCGTGCCGGGCTTCAACTATTCCGACGTGCTGAAGGCCAGCGGCTGGACCTGGGACGCCGCCCACGTCGACACCTGGATCACCGACCCGAAGGTCGCCCTGCCGGGCACCAAGATGACCTTCGCCGGCCTGAAGGACCCCAAGGACCGCACCGACACCATCGCCTATCTGATGGTCCACACAGGCTACAAGCCGTAGCCCTTCCCACTCTCGATGGATCATCGTGAGTGGAGAAGAAGGGCTCCAGATATTGACCACGACCCTGTTCCTCCCGGCAGACCTGATCAGGTCAGCCGGGACACGGTCGGGGGCCCAAACAACCAATTGTTAGGACCGATCGCCCAGAAGTAGAGCGGACACACCTCGACCGCTACCTTGACGGGTGTGTCGCGGACGCGCATCGTGCGTCCGTCGCCAACTGCCGGCTCGATCTCGCAGGGCGATCCCCCACGCCGACGCCTCCCCCGGCGTCGGTCTGTGCGCCGATCTGGCTCGACGTCCCCCACGTCATGGCTGGCGCAACCACAATTGGCCTTCCCCGATTGCGGGGAAGGCTTTTTTGTTTGGCGCCTTTGCTGGACCGGAGCCCTATTCCGCGGCGTTGGCGACGCGGGCCTTCTCGGCTTCTTCGAAGGTCTCGATACGCCGGGCGGTGGCCTGCGGCGACTTCGTGAAGCGGGCCAGCAGGTTGTAGAACACCGGCACCACGAACAGCGTGACCATGGTAGCGAAGATCGCGCCGTAGAAGATGGTCACCCCGATGGTCTTGCGGCTTTCGCCGCCGGCCCCGCCCCAGACGATCAGCGGGATCGAGCCCGCCGCCGCGGAGATCGAGGTCATGATGATCGGGCGCAGACGCAGCGAGGCGCTCTCGATCACCGCCTCGCGGACGCTCAGCCCGTCATCGCGCAGCTGGTTGGCGAACTCGACGATCAGGATGCCGTTCTTGGCCGCGATGCCCACCAGGATGATCAGCCCGATCTGGCTGTAGGTGTTCATGGTCGAGCCGGCGATCAGCAGGCCGAACAGCCCGCCGAGCGCGGCGATCGGCACGGTCAGCATGATCACCGCGGGATGGATCCAGCTCTCGAACTGCGCGGCCAGCACCAGGAAGACCAGCAGCAGCGCCAGGCCAAAGGCCAGGCCCACCGAGCCGCCGGCCTCCAGGTAGTCGCGCGCCGTGCCGCCCCACTTGAAGGCCAGGCCGGTGTGCTGGCGGGCCATCTCCTCTTCCAGGAAGGTCACCGCCTGGCCGACCGTGTAGCCGGGGTTGAGCTGCATCGACAGCGTGATCGAGCGCAGCCGATCGATGCGATTGCGATTTGGCGTATCGCCGGAGATCTTGCTCATGGTCACGGCCGACAGCGGCACCGAGGCGCCCGAGGCGGTGCGCACATAGACGTTGGCCAGGTCCTGCTCGCTTTCCCGCTGCTCGCGGTCGGTCTGCAGGATGACGTCGTATTCCTGGCCGGACTTGACGTAGGTGGTGACCTTCTCGGACCCGAACAGCGCCTGCAGGGCCGAGCCGACCGCCTGGGCCGACACGCCGAGCGCGGCGGCCTTCTGCTGGTCGATGTTGACCAGCAGGCGTGGGCTGGTGGGCTCGTATTCGATGCGCGGCCGGGCGATGCCGGGGTTGTTGTGCGCCGCGATCAGCAGGGGCTGGATGACGGCGTTGATCTGCGGATATTCGTCGCCCAGCAGGATCAGGTCGACGTTGCTTCCGCCGCCGCCGCCCGGTCCGCCGCCGCCGCGCTGGATCGAGGGGCGCACCGAGGCGATCACCCGCGCGCCGGTGATCGATGACAGCTCGCGGTTCAGCTGCGCGGCCAGGTCCTGCGAACTGATCCGATTCTGGCTGGCCTTGGTCGGCAGCACGGTCTTGTCGGGCAGCACGATGTTGGCGTTGCCGCTGTTGTAGGAGGTGCCGCCGAAGCCGGGCACCGAGACCGTGTAGCGCTCCGCCTGATGGTCCTTCACGAGCTTCACCAGCCTGGCCTCGACCTGCTTGGTGACGCCGTAGGTGTAGTCGTAGCCCGCGCCTTCCGGCGCCTGGATGCTGACGTCGACGCGACTGCGGTCCTCGTTGGGCACCAGTTCGCTGGGCAGCGATCTGAAGAGCAGGACCGCGGCGCCGGCCAGGACCACGACCAGGACCGTGGCGAAGATGCTCGCCGCGCGGCGACCGAGGATCGCCTCCAGCGTGGCGTGATAGGAGCTGCGCAGGGCATGCATTCCGGAG
>Ga0207711_10002740_pt1 | contig 15533 bp, 20 predicted proteins | sample KBSS34metaG_FD_184401 | JGI IMG/M metagenome (GOLD analysis project Ga0207711, IMG submission 184401) | Switchgrass rhizosphere microbial communities from Kellogg Biological Station, Michigan, USA - KBS S3-4 metaG (SPAdes) (version 2) | ecosystem: Host-associated > Plants > Roots > Rhizosphere...
GGCGGCTGACGGCGACGGGGCCGAACGGCTCGTCGTTCATGATGTTCGCTTCGTTCGGAACGTCGGCGAGAAGCGTCGGCTGGAAGAAGAAGCCGCCGTCGCCGCGCTCGCCGCCGGCCATGACGCGGGCGCCCTTGGCCTTGGCGTCCTGCACCAGCGCCTCGATCGCGCCCGGGCGGCGCGAATTGGCGAGCGGGCCCATCTTCACCCCGTCCTCGAGGCCGTTGCCGACCCGCACTTTTGCGGTGCGTTCCGCGAAGCCCTTCACGAAGGCGTCGTAAATCCCGCTCTGCACGTAGAAACGCGTCGGCGAGACGCAGACCTGGCCGGCGTTCCGGAACTTCTGCGGAACGACCATGTCGAGCGTCTTTTCGAGATCGCAATCGTCGAAGATCAGCACCGGCGCGTGGCCGCCGAGCTCCATCGTGACGCGGGTCATGCTGTCGGCGCAGAGGCGCATCAGGTGCTTGCCGACATTGGTCGAGCCGGTGAAGCTGACCTTGCGGATCACGCGGCTGGCGATGAGCGTCTCGCTGATCAGCGCACTGTCGCCGTGGACGAGCTGGGCGACGCCATTGGGGATGCCCGCGTCATGGAGCGCGCGGAACAGTTCGGTGCCGACGCCGGGCGTCTCGTGCGGCGGGCGCGAGATGACGGTGCAGCCCGCGGCGAGGGCGGCGCTGACCTTCTTCGCCAGCAAATAGAGCGGGAAATTCCACGGAGTGAAGGTCGCGGTCGGGCCGACCGGCTGGCGGATCACGCGGCTCACCTGCCCCGCGGGACGGACGAGGGTGCGGCCGTAATCGCGCTTGGCGTCCTCTGCGTACCAGTCGAACAGCTGGGCGGAGGCAAGGGTCTCGGCCTTGGATTCGGCGAGGGGCTTGCCCTGCTCCTGGGTCATGGTCGCGGCGATGAGATCGACGCGCTCGCGCAGCAATGCCGCCGCCTTGTGCAGGATCGCGCCGCGCTTTTCGACGTCCGTCGAGCGCCATTCGGGCCAGGCGCGTTCGCTTGCGGCCAGCGCCTCGTCGAGGTCGGCCCTGGTCGCATAGGGGACTTCGGCGATCGGGCTTTCGTCCACCGGGTTGACGACGCAGTGCGAATCGCGGCCTTCGCCCGATTTCCACACGCCGTCGATGAAGAGCTTGAGGTCTGTTTCGTATCCCATGGGCGGTCAGATAGGCTCCGCTTGTTACGGCTGCAACACGCCGCTACTCGCTACTGACAAAGGAGAAAGCGGGCATGACCAAGCAGGAACTCGTCGAGCGGATGCAACAGGGCAGTGCCTGGGTGCCCGGCAAGCGCGTGAAGATCGACTTCGGCGGAGCCGAGGGCGCGATCATGCTCGACGGCGCGGCCGGCCAGGTCAGCGAGGAGGACGGCGCGGCGGACACGACGATCAAGGTCGGCTGGGACGACTGGCAGCAGATGGCCGCGGGCCAGCTCGACGGGATGACCGCCTTCATGATGGGCAAGCTCAAGGTCGAAGGCGACATGACCAACGCCATGCAGCTCCAGGGCGTGCTCGCGAAGCTCAGGAGCTGAGGCTTGGGCGGGGAGCGCGATCTCGGGCGGCTCCTCGAAACGCTGAATCCGAGGCTCCATCCGGAACGTTACACGTTCGCTGAAGGGTCGGCGCCGGATGCCGGCTGGTTCGCGCTGGTGCGCGAGGACGAAGGCGTGACCGCGATAAGGGCGCACCCGGCCGGCGAATGGGCGCGGATCAGCCTCGGCGTCCATTCGAGCCTCGAAGCGGTCGGGCTGACCGCCGAGCTGTCGCGGCGGCTGGCAGGGGCGGGCATTCCGGCCAACATTGTCGCCGGCCTGCATCACGATCATTTTTTCGTTCCCTGGGAGCGCAGCGATGAAGCGCTCAGTCTGCTGGTTGCGGCACCAGCTCGTTGAACTCGAGCACGTTGCCGTCAGGGTCGCGGAAGAAGCAGGTCATGCGCCGGCCCCAGTCGTGCGGGCCCTCGGTGATCGCGATGCCCTCCGAGGCCGCCCAGTCCATGAGGCGCTGAAGCGAATCCACGATGAACGCGGCGTGGGTGTAGCCGGGCCATTTCGTCGCCTCGTCTAGCAGGATGTTGTGCGCACCGTCGCGGGGCACGCCGTTGAAGATGAGATTGATGCGCGTGCCGTCCGGAGCGACAATCTCCGCTACCTCGTCGTCGGTGAATTCGGGGTCGGGCGTGAAGCCAAGCTTTTCGTAGAAGAGAAGCGCGCGGTCGGCGTCGCTGACGCGAATGCCGACATGGTCGTATCCGTTGATCTGCATGGCGCGGAAAATGGCGGCTCGCGGCGGCGATGAACAACCGGAGATGCTCACCGCACAGTTGAAGGAAGTTCACAGGTGAGGCAGATGGCTCCGCATGGCCGTTCGCCCGCCCTCGCTGCGTTCGATCGCCGCGTTCGAAGCGGCGGCGCGACATGCGAGCTTCACCAAGGCGGCGGACGAACTGAACCTGACGCCGGGCGCGATCAGCCATGCGATTCGGGCATTGGAGACGAGGCTCGACCAGCAGCTGTTCATTCGCACGGGGCGCGCGGTGAAGCTGACGCCCGAGGGACAGACCCTGGCGGCGCGCGTGCGGCTGAGCCTGGGGCTGCTTACCGACGCGTTCGATGCGGTGCCATGGCGCTCGCTCGACCGGCTCATCGTGTCGACGACCGAGGCGATTGGGCAGAGAATCCTCGCGCCTCGCCTGAGGGAGCTTCAGGAAGCTTGCGGCGGCGCTCGGTTGGACCTGCGCTGCAATGACGCGCTTGCCGATCTCGATGAGGTAGATGTCGCGATCCGCTTCGGGCCGGGTGGCTGGCATGGGGTGCAGAGCCGACTGCTCGCCAGGGAGGAGCTGTTTCCGGTCATGAGCCGCAATTATCGCGGTCGGCCGAGCAACGAGGCCGAACTCAGCGATCATGTTCTGATCCATCATCCCGAAAGCGGCTGGCGGCTGTGGCTGGACCCCGAGAAGGCGGACGCGGCAAAGTCGGGAAAAGGGGTGCACGTCGACAGCACGTTGATGGTGCTCGAAGCCGCTGCGGGCGGCGCCGGAATCGGCCTGGCGCGGAGCCGGATCGCCGCTGGCGATCTCGTGTCGGGACGGCTCGTCCGCATCCTCGAACGCTCGGCGCCCGCCGAGTACAGCTATTGGGCGGTGTGGAATGCGAGCTCGCCGAAGATTACACTGATTACGTCGTTCGTCGACGCCGTTGCCCGGCTATTCGAGTGAAGATTCCTCACTGAAACCGTGAGCCGATCTGGCTGGCAGCCGCGTGCGTTGCGCGGCACTCCGGCGTGCATGAGTGGAACCCTGACCCTGTATCATTCGCCGGGCGCCTGCTCGCTGGCGACGCATATCGCGCTCGAGGAAGCGGGAGCGGAGTATGAGACGGTGCGCGTGGTGGTCGCCAACGGCGATAATTTGAAGCCCGGCTATCTCGCCATCAACCCGCACGCGCGGGTGCCGGCGCTCGGCACGAGCCACGGCGTCCTTACCGAGAATATCGCCATTCTGAACTTCATTGCCGACGTTTACGGCCGCGAGGGATCGGTGCCGCGGGGCTATCCTTATGCCGCCGCGCGCTGCAACGAGCTTCTCGGCTGGTTCGCCTCGACCGTGCACATCAGCTTCGCGACCATCTGGCGCGGCATTCGTTTCACGGCGGACGACAGTGTGTGGCCCGTGCTCGAGCGCGGCGGGCGCGACGCGCTGGCGCAGCAGTTCGACGAGATCGACGGGCTGTGCGTCGAGGAGTGGCTCGCACCGGGCGGCTTCAGCGCGGCGGACAGCTATGCGCTGCTGTTCCTGCGCTGGGCGAAGCGCATCGGCTTCGACATCGCCCGCTATCCGCAATGGACGGAGCACGCGGGCCGGGTCCTGAAGCGCGCGGCCGTGCAGCGCGCGCTCGAGCGCGAAGGATTGAAGTGCGAGGAGTTCCAGCCGACGCGCGCCGCCGCCTGACGCTCGCCACTTCGCCCCTTGATCGAAACTTCGTTGCGAGCGGCGGCGAACTGAACCAGCTTGTTGCCATGCGACTGGCACTTCTCTCAACCTTGATCATCGCCGCACCGGCACTGGCGCAATCCGCACCCGTTCTCGATGCGCGGGCTGCGCAGGCGATCGTCCAGGGCTGCGCGGCGCATGCGGCGGCCAAGCATCAAAGCCACGCCATCGTCGTCGTCGACACCGGCGGGCATGTCGTCGCCGCGCTCCGCATGGACGGCAACGGCAGCGGCATGATGGATTTCGCTATCGCCAAGGCCGAGGCCGCGGCGGCGTGGGGATTCTCGACCGCGCAGATGCTGGACGGCGCGCGGGGCACACCAGGCTTCGACCGCGCGCCCCACGTCGTCATTGTGCCGGGCGGAGTGCCGGTGTTCAGCGCCGACGGAAAGACGCAGCTTGGCGCGGCGGGTGCCTCCGGCGAGGCGCCCGTGGACGACGCGGCATGCGTCGACGCGGGCATAACGGCGGCGGGATTGCGCTCCAGCCGTTCTTGACCGACGCGAGCCTCAGCGGCAGAGCCGCGGCATGCAGAAAATCTATCCCAACGCCGAGGCAGCGCTCGAGGGACTGCTGTTCGACGGCATGTGCATCGCCGCGGGCGGCTTCGGCCTGTGCGGAATACCGGAGCGGCTGATCGACGCGATCCAGGCGAGCGGGGTCAAGGACCTCGTCATCGCGTCCAACAATGCCGGCATCGACAATGAGGGGCTCGGCAAGCTGCTGCGCACTCGGCAGGTGAAGAAGATGATCTCGTCCTACGTCGGCGAGAACAAGGAGTTCGAGCGGCAATTCCTCGCCGGGGAGCTCGAGGTCGAGTTCACGCCGCAGGGCACGCTTGCCGAGCGGATGCGCGCGGGCGGCGCGGGAATTCCCGGATTCTATACGAAGACCGGTGTCGGCACTCAGGTCGCAGAGGGCAAGGAGACGAAAGACTTCGATGGGGAGACCTATGTGCTCGAGCGCGGAATCCGCGCCGACCTCAGCGTCATCAAGGGCTGGAAGGCGGACGAGAGCGGCAACCTCATGTTCCGCAAGACGACGCGCAACTTCAACCTGCCGGCCGCGACCTGCGGCAAGGTCTGCGTCGCCGAGGTCGAAGAGATCGTCCCGGTCGGCTCGCTCGATCCCGACTGCATCCATTTGCCGTCGATCTACGTGAAGCGGCTGATCCTCGGCGCGCCTTACGACAAGAAGATCGAGTTCAAGACGGTGCGCGAAAGGGAGGCGGCGTAGCGATGAAGCTTTACGTCATGCCCTTCGCGCCGAACGCGATGCGTGTTCAGATCTTCATGCTCGAGAAGGGCGTGGCCACCGACGTCATCGATGTCACTCCATCGCTCAAGGGCGAATATCTCAAGATCAATCCGTTGGGGCAGGTCCCGGCGCTTGAGCTCGATAGCGGCGAGTTCATCACGGAGTCGCTGACGATCTGCCAGTATCTGGATGAGGTTTCGGGTCCGCCGCGGCTGTTTGGCGCCACGCCAGAGGAGCGCGCGCATATCGGAATGTGGGAGCGGCGGGCTGAGCTGGCGCTATTCATTCCGAGCGTCGAAAATGGCCACCACACTCACCCGATGTTCGCGGGAATGATCGAGCAACATCCCGATTGGGCCAAGACTCTGATCCCGAAGGCACAGCGGATGATCGAGCTGATGGGCGACCAGCTTGACAGAACGGCGTTTCTGGCCGGCGGCGAGATCAGCGCGGCCGATTTCACGGCGGCGCTCGGTTACTTCGCCCTAATCGCTTTCGGCGCGCTGCCGCCAAGCACTAGTCCATCGGTGGAGGCCTGGGCGCAGGCGATGATGGTGCGGCCCAGCATGGCTCCGCTCCGGGCAGCGGCCGAGTTTCTGCAAAATGCCCCCGCGGGCGAGGGAGTAACGGTTTGATGGCGACGCAGATCGAAACCAAGGGCTGGACCCGCGACCAGATGGCGGCGCGCGCGGCGAGGGAGCTGCGCGACGGATATTACGTCAATCTCGGGATCGGGATTCCGACGCTGGTGGCGAACAACATTCCGGAAGGCATGACGGTCACGCTGCAGAGCGAGAACGGGATGCTCGGCATCGGGCCGTTCCCGTACGAGGACGAGGTCGACCCGGACCTCATCAACGCGGGCAAGCAGACGATCAGCCAGCTTCCGCAGTCCTCCTATTTCGACTCGGCAACCAGCTTCGCGATGATCCGCGGCGGGCATATCGACCTCGCCGTGCTCGGCGGCATGGAGGTCAGCGAGAAGGGCGACCTCGCCAACTGGATGGTGCCGGGCAAGATGATCAAGGGCATGGGCGGCGCGATGGACCTCGTCGCCGGGGTCAAGAAAATCATCGTCGTCATGGAGCACACGTCCAAGAACGGCGACGCCAAGTTCATCCCGGAATGCACGCTCCCGCTGACCGGCAAGAATGTCGTCGACATGATCATCACCGACCTCGCCGTGTTCCACCGCCCGGATCACGGCAGCCCGTTCCGGCTGATCGAGCTCGCGCCCGGAGTGACGGCCAAGGAAGTGCGCGAGAAGACGACGGCGAAGTACGACGAATGACCTGGAAGCAGGCGAAGGAGACGGCGCTTACCGCGACGCTCTTCGCCGTGCTGCTGCTGCTCTACGCGCACATCCTCTACTACCTGCAGCATTCGCAGCCGTGAGCGAATGAAGGCGCTCCTTTCGCACGCGCCGGGAGGGCCCGAGACGCTCCGTCTTGACGAAATCCCGGATCCGTCGCCCGGTGCGGGCGAGCTGCTGGTCAGCGTGCGTGCCTGCTCGATCAACTATCCCGACGTGCTGATCGTCGAGGACAAGTACCAGCTGAAGCCGCCGCGCCCGTTTGCTCCGGGGAGCGAGATCGCGGGTGAGGTCGAGGCTGTCGGCGAGGGCGTCGAGGGCTGGTCGCCTGGCGACCCGCTGATCGCGGCGACCGGCTACGGCGGGCTCGTCGAGAAGATCGTGATTCCCGCGGCGCGCGCCATCCCGTTGCCCGCCGAGCGCAGCTTCGCGGAAGGGTCAGCGCTGCTGCTCACCTATGCCACTGCCATCCACGCGCTGGTCGATCGCGGGCGGCTGGAGGCGGGCCAGACCTTGCTCGTGCTCGGCGCGGCCGGCGGGGTCGGGATCTCGGCGGTCGAGATCAGCAAGGAGCTCGGCGCAAGGGTGATCGCCGCCGCTTCGTCGGACGAGAAAGCCCGGGCCGCGCGGGAGGCGGGTGCGGACGAGGCGGTCGTCTATCCGGCGGGCGAGGCCAATCCAAAGGCGCTGTCGCAATTGTTCAAGGATGCCGTTGGCGCCGATGGAGCCGATGTGATCCTCGACCCCGTCGGCGGCGATTATGCGGAAGCCGCGCTGCGCAGCATCGCGTGGGGCGGTCGTTTCCTTGTGGTCGGCTTTCCGGCGGGGATTCCCAAACTGCCGCTCAACCTGACGCTGCTCAAGGCGTGCGACGTTTGCGGCGTCTTCTGGGGCGCGTTCGTCGCGCGCGATCCCGGGCGAAACGCGGAACATGTGCAGCAGCTCTTCGACTGGTGGTCGGAAGGGAAGATCGCGCCGAAGATCAGCGCAACCTATCCGCTGGAGCGAGGGGGTGAGGCGATCGCCGCGCTGCGCGATCGGAAGGCGATCGGCAAGCTGGTCGTCACGATCGAATAGCCTGCGTTAACTTCAGGTTTACTAGACTTTCCGCAACCCCAAATCTCTGATATTCCACAATGCTTCGCGGGTGCTCGGACCGCACGCGCTCGGCCCTGGGCCGCCGCGCATTGGGAGGCGAGCACCATGCCGAGGCTACCGATCGAACAACTCGAGGTCGGCCGCAAGGACTCCGCGGGCAACACGATCATCTGCATGTACGCGAAGAAGCCGCCGATCTACGCGGTTTACCGCGAGCCGATGAAGGTGGTGGTCCACTTCGCGGAGGATCCCCGGAAGGAAGCAAGGCAAAGGACCGCAATTGCCGCGCTCAATCCGCTGCGCGGACAGATCAGCGGGCTGATCGATGGCTGGCGGTCGAGCCGGGACGAGCTGAAGAGGCTCGAACGGGAGCACGAGGATGCCTCGTTTCTCGGACGGACCTGGGCCGCCCTCAACGGGCCTCGGCTGCGAAGGAACAGGTCGCGCGCCGAGCGCTACGACCGCCGCGTCGCCGATGCGATGGTCATGGGCCTCGAAGGGGGCGTTCCGGGCGCGATCGCTCTGCTCACCGAAATTCGCGATCAGGTGAAGGCCGAGCGTGAATCGATTGCGGAGACGGACTATCTGTTGTGGGCCGCGATTGCCGGAATCCTCGCGCTCTTCGTCGTCTGGTTCATCTCCGCGACGCACCTCATTCCCAATCCGCCGGACAATTCGCACCTCATCTGGACGGGCGCCGCTGCCGGCGTGCTCGGGGCGTTCTTCTCGATCGCCACGGGGCTGCGCAACCGCGCGATCCTTATCGACCTTCAGAAATGGGACAACCGGCGCGACGCGATTTTGCGGATCGCCGTAGGCACGATCGGGGCGGGGATCATCCTGTGCCTGATAATGGCGAAACTCATCACAATCACGGGAATCACCGATAACCTGACCGCCAAATCAACGGCCCTGGCAGCGGTTGTCGGCTTCCTCGCCGGCTTCTCGGAACGGGCCGTCGGCAACCTGCTGGCGACTGCGACGGGCAGCCTGGCCGCCGACAAGAAGGTAGACGACGTGGCCGTCGCGCAGGCAAAGGCGGCCGTCCAGCCGGGAGCCGCCGCCGGTGCCGAAACGGCTGTTGGACTGTTCGTACCCGACGAGGACCAGGATGAGGACCTCGTCGCCGCTGCCGATCATCCCGAGATCGAGGTTGACGCCTGCCTGTGCGATTCACCTCCGCTCGAGAGCGAGGTGCTGACCAAGGACGAGGACCTTCCGGTCTCGGTCGGCGGAGTCTCCCTGGACGCGCCGCCGCCGGTGCTTGATCAGCCGCCGGTCGCGGGACCTGTCGAGCAGGTCCGGGACATCATCGAAAAAGGGGCTGCCGCCCCCGGTGCGGACGAGCCCGATGGCGAACCCACCGGTCCCAAAGCCGACACGCCAGCCGAATAGGAAAGGAGCCGTCAGATGGTTTTTTCACTCACATGGCTCCCCGACGTGCTCGAGGATGCGGGCTTGAAGGTGGCCGAGGTGCCTGGCTGGCGGACGAGGGGCCGCGGCGACGTTGGGCGGATTCGCGGAATCATTTGCCACCACACGGCGGGTGCGAGCGCCGCCCATGGCGTCATTCCGACGCTCAACTCGCTGATCAATGGACGCCCGGCGGGCCCGGGCGCCGCGGCGCTTTCCGGACCGCTCGCCCAGCTCGGGCTGGCGCGGGACGGAACTTTCTACGTGGTTGCCGCGGGTCGGGCCAACCATGCGGGCGGCGGCGAATGGGAAGGCATTGCGACGGGCAATACCAGCTTCATCGGTATCGAGGCGGAAAACACGGGCAAGCCGGATGACCCGTGGCCGCCGGTCCAGATCGACGCTTATGAACGGGGCGTCGCGGCCATCCTGAAGAAGGTCGGCGCGGACGCGATCATGTGCTGCGGGCACAAGGAATATGCGCCGAAGCGCAAGCCCGATCCCAGCTTCGACATGGACAATTTCCGCGGCCGGGTCGCGGGTATCATGGCGGGCACGGCCGCAATTCGCCCTCCGATCGCCGCCGCGGATCAGAATGCCCGGCCGACGCTTCGGCGCGGTGCACGCGGGACACTCGTCAGCCAGATTCAGACTATACTGAAGCTTGAACCGGATGGCGTGTTCGGTCCCATGACCGAGGCTTCGATTCGTGACTTCCAACGCCGGAAGGGACTCGTCCCGGACGGGATTGTCGGTCCCGTCAGCTGGGCGGCCCTCGACGAGGAAGCGCGGGCGACCGCCGCCCCGCAGCACGATCCGGTTGCGACGGCGGGAGCGCCGGACAAGCCGATCGTGGCGGTGGGCTGACTAGCGCGCGAGACGCTGCAGCCAGCCGATCACGGTGGCGGCGAGCGCGATGCGGTGGTCGGTGAAGCTGTGGTCGCTGCCGATCGTCACCGCCGTCACCTGGGCGCCGGCTTTTCGAAGCGCGTTCGTCACCGGCTGGTTTTCCGCGCCGATGCCGTAACGCGCATTGACCGTCAGTACCGGTAGGCGAGGCAGCTTGGCGGCTGCAGCGACGAGGTTCCAGCCGGAGCGGCGGGCGATCACTTCGTCCGCGACCGTTTCGGGCGTGGCCCCGTGGAGCGCGTTGCCGAAATCGTCGAAGCCCTTCACCAGCGTCTCGTGTGTGTCGGCGCCTTTGCTGTTCTTTCCGTCGATGTTCCAGGCGTCGATCAGGATCAGGCCGTCGAGTCCGCTGGTTTGTGTCGCCGTCATGAACGCCGTCGCCCCGCCCATCGAATGACCGGCCAGGACGATATGGCGGGAGTCGATGCCGAGCTTCGTCGCCTCGGGCGAGCGGGCGAAATCCAGCGCGGCGCTGGTGTCCGCCATCGCGTTGGTGATCGAGAAATCGCCGGGCGAACCCCAGGCGCCGCGATAGGTGAAGGTGAGAACGTCCCAGCCGGCGCGGCGGATCGCCTGGGCGAGGTCCAGGTTGCGCTCGTTGCCCGGGAGCCCGTGCATCAGGATCACGGTCGGGTGCGGACCCTTGCCCGACGCCTGGAACAGTACGGCGTTCATGCCGAGCCCATGGGACGGGATCAGGAGCTGCTGGTTGTGCGTCGGATAGGCTGCGTCGCGGGGCGGATCGGCAATCGCCGCACGCGGCATTGGCGAAGCGGCCGCCCCCATCTCCATCGCGAGCAGTGCCACGAACAAAGCTATGCGCATTGGTCCCCTCCCCACGGCTGTCGGGTGCAGCTTTAGTCGGTCTCTGCTGGACGGCAACGGCCTTCGCTCTTATCTGCCCCCGCGAGAAACAAAGACGGGAAACGCATGACCCAGTTCGACGACCGCGAGCGCGCCTTCGAAGCCAAGTTCGCGCATGACGAGGAGATGCGGTTCCGCATCATCGCCCGGCGCAACCGGCTGCTCGGCCAATGGGCGGCGCGGCGGATGGGGCTTAGCGAAGTGGAAGCGGAATCCTACGCCAAGGACGTCGTGCGTTCCGACTTCGAGGAAGCCGGCGAGCATGACGTGATCCGCAAGGTGCTGGGGGATCTCACGTCGGCGGGCGTCGAGTGCGACGAGACGGTGGTGACCGAGGCCTTGCGCAACAAAGAGATTGAGGCGCGGCGCCAGATCATCGAGGCTTCGAACCTCTGATGCCGATGGCGGCGGACGACATCGAACGCCTGATCAAGGATGCGATTCCGGACGCCGAGGTGACGATCCGCGACCTTGCCGGCGACGGCGACCATTATGCTGCGCGCGTCGTCAGCAGTAGTTTCGAAGGACTAAGCCGCATCCGCCAGCACCAGGCGGTCTATGCGGCGCTCGGGGGGCGAGTAGGGGGAGAGCTTCACGCACTGCAGCTCGAAACCGCAGTGCCGAAAACGGAGACTACCAGTGAGTAACGCCCAGAACCGCATCGCCGACCTCGTCAAAGCGAACGATGTCGTCCTTTTCATGAAGGGCACAGCGCTCTTCCCCCAGTGCGGCTTTTCGAGCCGCGCCGTGGCGATCCTCGACCGGCTGGAGGTCCCTTATCAGACGGTGGACGTGCTCCAGGACCCGGAGATCCGCCAAGGCATCAAGGAATATTCCGACTGGCCGACCATCCCGCAGCTTTACGTGAAGGGCGAGTTCGTCGGCGGATCCGACATCATGATGGAGATGTTCGAGAACGGCGAGCTGCAGGAACTGCTGTCCGCCGACGCCTGAGACTAGAAAGGGGCGGCTTTCAGCGGGACCAGAGAACCGCTTCGGCCGCCCCTTCAGTTGGCGTGGAACCAAGTGGACGCGGATAGTGTAGCAACGGCCGTGCCAAATGGAAGAAATGGCGAATTTCTAATGTTTTCTTGGGGACGCAGAGAAGGACTGGCGGGTCTTGCGTAAAATATTCCGACAGATTTGGCGCATTCCGGCTGTTGGCACTTTGCCACGCCTCGCTGGTTCCCCATCGCGATGAGCCGTGAAGACCCAGCCCCGCCCGGCGGCGCAAAACTCTTCTGCGACCTGACGCAGAGCTGGTCGGACGTTGGCGGCGGAGTCAGGACCTACCTGCTGCACAAGAGGCGGCACATCCTGGAGGCGACGCCGCACCGGCATCTGATGATCATTCCGGGCGCGCGCGATGAGGTGATCGAGGAGGACCGGGCGATCACGGTGACCGTGCGCTCGCCGAAGGTGCCGGGGAGCCCGCATTACCGGCTGATGCTGCGCAACGGCGCCGTGCGGCAGGCGCTCAAGCGATTCCGTCCCGATCTCATCGAGTGCCAGGACGCGTACAACCTGCCGTGGGCGGCGATCGGCCACCGCCGCTGCTTCCCGAAGACGGCGCTTGTAGCCGCCTATATGACGGACTTTCCCACCGTCTATGTCGAGCGGCCCTTCGCGAAAGTGATTACCCGGCCGCTTGCCAGCTTCTGCGGCCGCATCTGCTACCGCTATTGCGGCGCGCTCTACCGCCAATTCGATTCCATCTTCGCGCTCAGCGAGAATGGCGGCGCGGCCAAGCTTCGTTCTTACGGGGTCGATCCCGTGGACGTCGTTCCGCTGGGCGTCGAACTCGGCGAGTTCGGGCCGCAGAAGCGTGACCCTCGCCTGAGGCAGAAGCTTGGCCTGGCGGACGATCAACCGCTCCTCATTTATGTTGGGCGTCTCGACGGGGAGAAGAAGCCCGACGTCGTCGCCAGGGCGTTCGGCGCGCTTCCCTCGAGCCTCGGTGCACGCCTTGCGCTGATCGGCGAGGGGCCGCTCAGGGAAGAGATTGCCGCGCTCGGTGACGAGCGGATCGTCATGCCCGGCTATGTGCAGAGTCGCGCCGAGCTAGCGCGCTGGCTGGCGAGCGCCGACATCTATGTGTCGGGGATGGCGGACGAGACGTTCGGGGTATCGATCATCGAGGCGCAGGCGTCGGGCCTTCCGGTGGTGGGTGTGGCGGCGGGAGCGATGCTCGACCGGGTGACCGACGAGACGGGCCGGCTGGTGCCGGTCGGCGACAGTCGGGCGATGGCTCACAGCATCCTCGAGATCTGGAACGGCGACCGCTTACGGATGGCCGAGGAAGCGCGGCGGCAAGCGCTCCAATTCAGCTGGGACCGCAGCATGGAAGCGCTGTTCGGAACGGTTTATCCGGCGGCCTTTGCGCGGCGCGCGCAGGAGCTGCGGTCGGCCGCCCCGGTCTCGGCAACGCTCGCGAAGGCCTGATCGAAACTTTGCCATGGCCGCCGGAGCGTGACAGAGCGCTGCCGTGGACGCGCCGTATGCGAAGCTCGAACGGCTCGAACCGGGCATTGCCCGAGTGCTGGCGCATAATCCGTCGGCCTTCACTTATTACGGCACTCAGACCTACCTGATCGGCAGCGAAGAGGTTGCGGTGGTCGACCCCGGGCCCGACCTTCCCGAGCATGTCGACGCGCTGGAGCACGCGATCGGCGGACGGCGCGTCGCGGCCATCATGTGCACGCACACCCACCGCGACCACAGCCCCGCCTCGCGGCCTTTGGCGGAGAGAACTGGAGCGCCGCTGATCGGCTGCGCCCCGCTCGCGCTCGAGACGGTGGGACCGCGTGCCGATGCAGCTTTCGACGGCGATTATTCGCCCGACATCGTGCTTGAGGATGGGCAAACGCTCGAAGTCGGTGGCAAGCCCGTCTTCGTCGTCGCCACACCGGGCCACACCTCCAACCATTTGTGCTTCGCCTACGAAGGCGCACTGCTGACCGGCGACCATGTGATGGGCTGGTCGACCACAGTCGTCGTCCCGCCCGATGGGGACATGGCGGCGTACATGCAGAGCCTCGAGAAGCTGAGGCAGAGGGACGACCGCACCTACTATCCGGCGCACGGCCCGCCGGTAACCAACCCGCAGCAATATGTGCGCGGGCTGATTGGCCACCGGATGCAGCGCGAAAAGCAGATCCTGCGGCTGGTCGGCGAAAAGCCGCGTGACATCCCGGACATTGTTGCCAACGCCTATCCCGGCCTCGACAAGCGTCTCACCGTCGCGGCCGGCGGCTCGGTTTGGTCGCACCTGCTGGACCTTGAGCGCCGCGGGCTCGTTCAGCAGCAGCAGGACCTATGGACAGCCGCCTGAACAAGCCCATCGCAATCCTCGCGGTGATCGTCGCGCTGGTGCTCGGCGTCGTCGTTGGAAAGACGACAGGCATCGCCGACCGCATCTTCGGTGGGCCCAGCGCCAAGACCATCGCCAGCTCGAGCCTCGAATCGATGCGCGCGCAGAACCGGCTCGTCGCCTTCGTCGCGCGCTACGTGTCGGTCACGACGACCGAGACGAGCCGCTTCGGCTTCTCCGCCAAACGCACGCTGATCCTGCCGGGCGACGTGCGCTATGAGCTCGACCTTTCCAAGCTGCAGGCCAACGACGTGAGTTGGGACGGGTCGAGCAACACCCTCAAGGTGCGGCTGCCCGAGATCGAAATCGCCGGCCCCGACGTCGATCTTGCCGCCGCCCAGGAATATGGCGAGGGCGGCGTGCTTTCGGCGATCACCAACGCCAACCAGCAGCTCGATTCCGCCAATCGCGCCAAGGCCGTCGCCGACCTTCGCAAGCAGGCTCAAGGGGCTACGCAGATGCGGCTCGCGCGGCAAGCGGCCCGGCAGGCGGTGGAGCGAAGCTTCGCGATGCCGCTCGTTGCGGCGGGGTTCAAGAACGCGAAAGTAGTGGCCCGCTTCCCGACCGAAGGGACCGACGACGCTTCCTATATGGATCTTTCGACCCCATATAATGAGGCGATCGCAGAGGCGGAGCGCCGAAGGGCCGCACAAGGGCAAAGATGACGGTTCAAACTGCCAGTCTCAAAGGGCTCGACCTCCTAGTTGAGATCGAGCGCTTGAAGCGCGAGCGAAACGCCGTGATCCTCGCGCATTATTACCAGAAGCCGGAGATCCAGGACCTTGCCGACTTCGTCGGCGACAGCCTCGATCTATCGCGCAAGGCTGCGGCAACCGACGCTGACGTCATCGCCTTCTGCGGCGTGCGCTTCATGGCCGAGACGGCGAAGATCCTCTCCCCGGAAAAGACCGTGATCCTGCCCGACATGGATGCCGGCTGCAGCCTCGAGGACAGTTGCCCGCCTGACCAGTTCGCGGCCTTCCGCAAAGCGCACCCGGACCATATCGCGCTGACGTACATCAACTGCTCGGCGGCTGTGAAAGCGCTGAGCGATATCATCGTCACCTCGTCGAGCGCGCAGGTCATCCTCGACCAGATCCCGAGGGATCAGAAGATCATCTTCGGTCCCGACCGGCACCTCGGCGGTTATCTCGCGCGCAAGATGGGCCGCGAGATGCTGTTGTGGCCCGGCATCTGCATCGTCCACCAGGCGTTCAGCGAGACGGAGCTTTTGAAGCTCAAGGCCGAGAATCCGGGCGCCCCGGTCGCGGCGCATCCCGAATGCCCGCCGCACATCATCGAC
>Ga0207711_10002741_pt1 | contig 15527 bp, 10 predicted proteins | sample KBSS34metaG_FD_184401 | JGI IMG/M metagenome (GOLD analysis project Ga0207711, IMG submission 184401) | Switchgrass rhizosphere microbial communities from Kellogg Biological Station, Michigan, USA - KBS S3-4 metaG (SPAdes) (version 2) | ecosystem: Host-associated > Plants > Roots > Rhizosphere...
AACAACGGCAGCAAAATGCGGCGCGCGCTGTTGCCGCCATCTGCGCGCGCCGCATTTTGCTGCCGTTGTTAGATTGCAGAAGGTAAGCAGCAGCCTCACTATGTCCGGATTCTCGCATAACAAGAGCTTTCAGAAAGCTAATCTCTTCCCCTTTCAAATGGTGTTTGGCCGGCCCGGCGGTTACATCCATAGCCGTTTGCGTTTGCCCAAGAGAGAGTAGGTCATAGGTCGAATCAAATAAAGTAAAACTGTCAAAGTTCAAGTCAATAGGCACCAGGTCACAGTGTTCCATCGAATATTGGGCCGACTTACCTAGCAAATCTATCGTCGTCGCGGGCATAAATGTATCTTCAAATATTTGCGTGGCCAGTTGTCTATACACTTTTCCGTTTTTGACATTAGCCTGCACCATGATCCGCCGATCGATTTCTGCTGAAGTCGGGTCACCAGCCCATAAGAATGCTCTCTGTCGGTCATCGAGAATGTCAACGTTGTTGTGAGCGTGGTAGGCATCGGTCAGATCTGCAATTGCCTCTTGTGGATGCACCCTAAAGGCTTTGGACTTGAGAAACGGCATGACTTCAGGATCCACGACGGTAAAAACGCCCAGAGTAATTAATGGAAGGGTGGCAATGATCGACATCAGCCCAATGAAAAGAGGCGTGTTGTACTGTCTTTTAGCTTTGGCCCTTTTTAGTGGCGGTGCAGCTTTCGGCGGTTCTGGCGCCGTCGGCAAATCTGTAGGCGGTCCATCCGGCGCAGCCTCATCGGTTAACGTCTCCGGCGTGGGATTGGAAGTGATTTCGGCTGTGGTTTCAGGAGCCGCTTCGGAAATGGCTTCAGAAGCTACTTTTATTTCAATATTTTCCTTCTCTCCGACTTGTGATTTAAACGGTTGGGTCATGTCCGACATGCCTCCGTTATAGATTCTAATTCTCGCGCGATATCTCCCGCAGTGGCAAAGCGATCCGCTGCTTCCAGCGCGGTGAGCTTGCGCACCATGCCACAGAATGACTCAGGCAGGTCATCTCGCAGTGTTGCCGGATTTGATTGGGCCAGTGGTTCCGGGTCTTTGCCGGTGGCTAAATAATAGAGTGTGCAACCTAGCTGATAGAGATCGCCGGCTGGCCCGAAGTTGCCACACCACTGCTCTGGAGCAAGGAAACAATGCTTGCCTACAATGGTTTGGGAGGCTGAGGTGTTAATTTCTTCGGCTACGTTGAAGTCGACCAGCTTGACAGTTGCGCCGTCCCAGATCAGATTGTCGGGGGTGAAATCGCGGTGCATGAGCGGCTTTGCCCGTGTATGAAGGTAGTTCAAAATGGAGCAGCACTGTCCGGCAATGCAAAGCAAATCTTTTTCCGACATCGGCCCGGCTTCATCTACAAGGTTGCGCAAATTGTTACCCTGCAAGGCTTGCATCACGATATAGATGCGACCACTGTCGATGAAATAGTCCAGACAATTGACTATGTTGGGGTGGTCGAGTGTTTTAAGTAGTTCGATTTCGGAAACTATTTGTCTCAGAATAGATTCTTTAGATGCCCTGGTACCGCCGGAGTTGATGATTACTTCCTTGATCGCTACGCTGGCGGGGCGTGCGCCCTCACTTTCTAAAGCGTCTGCTTCGTCGCAGCGTTTAGCGGAGTACACGACTGAAAATCCGCCATAGCCGAGCACGCCGGTCAGCTCGTAGAGACCGTTTTGCAATTTGTGTCCAACATCCAGCAGTCGGTTGGTATTTGCGCTTTGAGGCGAGCGCAGTTCGCTCAGCCACATCTCGGTGAAGCCAGAACCACTGCCGCCGGCCTCTGCAGCATCCAGATTGGCGGGTAATTGGGTTTGTACGGCCTCTAGCGGCACATGCTCACGCATGGCGCGGAGAAACTTCTGACAGTCTGCGTCGAATGCGAAGAGCTCAAGGGGCAAGCGCAAGCACATCCCCTCGTAGATATTTTCCGGTGATTTTTTGCTTTCCAATTGCATAAAGTGATGCTTGCGCTGCAGGCCATCAATCTCAAGCATGCCTGCCAGTTTTTGAAATGCATTTTGTTTTGCCACATATGGTTTGCCATCGAGATAAAGCTCGAGCACCTGACACTCGCGTTGGCCGCGAAATTGCAGGCGTTGAGTCTTGGCCATGAGAACTTTGTCCCATGATATAAATCGTCTTGGACTGCCGAATGCGAAGCCGGTTTTGCTCAGATAGACGGAGTCGGGAAAGGGTGTGTAGGTGTGTGGAGACACACGCAGACCTGAAAGGACAAAGGCAAATAAAAAAGTGTAGAACAACGCAAACAAGTTGCCTACCGCGAGCAAATATAAAAACGGCGCATGAGTAAGTGAAGCAAGGCCATAGTAATGACTCTGCGAAATTGCCATCAAAATCGCCCAGGCCGTGTAGAGTGGACCGGTTAGCGCCAGTACCTTGGCCATGCTTGAGGTATAGGAATTGATAACACATTTCCAGAACCAGAAGCGTGCCTCGCTGGCTTTTACCAGGCCGTCCGATTCCATCATTTTTGAGGGCAAAAGCGGGATACGTGATTCGCCTGGTGCCAGTGGCGGTTCGGTTGACCAGGTTTTGAGCATGGTCAGTGGATTCAATTTCAATTTAAGTAGATTGGGTTTTTGCATAATCAGCCGCCGGCGGACGTGAGCGTGGGCTGTGATTCAGATTCAGGCATAGACACAGGCTTGTCACTTTCGCCATTCACGAGATTCAGGGCCTTTAGCAAACTGTCACTGTCTGGGCGATTTTCGCTGTCAAAGGCCGTGCATTGTTCGATCAGCTGACGCATTGAGTGACTGACTTTGCTTTGATCAAAAGGCGGCAATTTGCCCATGCTGGGCAGGTCTTTGCCGGTCAGCAAAAAGGCTAGCGATGCTCCCAACGCATAGATATCGCTTGCAGGCGATGGTTTGCCGCGCAATTGCTCCGGCGGCATGTAGCTTTGCTTGCCGATGAGAGTGGCTGTTTTACCGGTGTTGTACACATTTGCCGCGCCAAAATCAACGACTGTTACCGTGCCGTCCTGGGCCAAGATCAAATTATCGGGAGTGAAATCGCGATGCAGGATTGCCGGACTGTGATGATGCAGGTAGTGTAAGACCGAAGCCAGTTGCCGCGCTATGGCCTTAACCTGCGGCTCTTCCAGCGGTCCGAATTGCCGGACGTGTTCTCGAATATTTCTGCCTGGTGCCTGGTCCATTACGATATAACTGCGACCATTTTCGATAAAGTGATCGATTACCTTGACGATGTTAGGGTGGTCGAGCTTGGCTAAAATAGCCGCTTCTCTGTTAAATTGTTCCAGCATCTTCTGCTGCAATTGATCGTCGCTGTCGACCGGTGCCACCAATTCTTTTACTATTACTTTCGTGCCGGTTGATGTCGCTGCGAGATAGGTAGAGCTGTTGACACGAGCGGCAATCGTCATGCTGATGGTCAGACGACCATTGGCGCAGACTGTACCGGGCGGCAGGGTGACATAGTTGGATATTTCAAAGCGCCGGTTGTATTCCTCCAGCCAGATTTGGGTGCAGTTTTCCAGATCTTGGATGTTGTTGCCCGAGAGCGTCTGCACTTGCAGATACAGCACCTCGGGAGCCAGCACTTCTTGTGGCACGAAGCGCGAGAGGGCAGCAAAAAATTTCTCCTTTTCGACATCAGTGAGGGCCCAGAGATTTACGTATGAAGTGTTTGCCATCATCGACTGATAGCTGATCTTGCGGCCGCGCCAGTCAAAGACCAGCATGTCGCAGCGGCCATAGCGGCTGACGACAAGCTCCGGTATGCCCTCGGCTTTTTGGAAGCGTACGCACTCGAGATCGGACCAAGATCTATTCTTGTGGTACAGAAGCCATTCGGGGACGAGTGGTAGCAAAAGCTGAGAATTGAAATTGTCCTTCGATAATGTGACACGGGATCGCAACTTTGCGAAAGCCAGAGTTATGGCGAAAATAGCCATTCCATAGCAGCCAATTAGGAAGAGTCCGCTTCCTGAGAAAGCCTGGTGGTTGATGCAGGTCATGGCAAAGTTGATAATTAAAAAGGCGGCGACGCACATTTGGTAGATGGCTAGTTTTTCCCAGCGCCTTTTGCCGCTCGTCGGATTCTTATAGAATAGTCTGCGCCCGCCTAACGGAAAGTAAAAGGATGCCGGCCTCTCGCCGCTATTGTCTATGTGGTTGGCAGTCACATTTGCCGGCAGCATGGGCACCTTCTGGTTGGAGCGACGAAGTCAGATGAACAGAATAAGCAGTAACTTGTTGTTACCGGGGTGCCTTCTTCAATTTATACCCGACCCGTGGCCGTCGCGCTTGTCCTGCCAGGCATAGCGCCGTGGGCCTGGCGCTTTAGAGCGTTTATCACTTCTGACCGGCGCGGGCTTCAGTTATCCAGTGACGATAAGGCTTGGGTATAAAGGCAATACCGGACCGGCCCTGCGATGTATAGGTCTGCAGCGCTTCTTTTGCCTCCGCGACCTTTTTCTGTTGGCGATAGATATGCGAGCGCAGAAGACTCATAGCCGCCTCGGCTTGCTTGTCCATATCCATTCCTTTGTTTGACAAAGAGAGAGCACGCTTGTAGTTGCCCTGTTCATAAGCAACCCAGGCCCTCGGCACGTTTAGCACCCAATCATAATAGGCAGATTTATGGCCATTTTTGAGGAATTTATCGGCTCCGCTGGGGGCTGATCGATCCAGGGCCAGCATTGCTTTAGCTGAGCCGGCATAGCTCTCCAGCTCTTTACCATCCCAGTCAGAGCTGTTCTTAGCCTCGACCTTATTTAGGATTGCCAGACTTTCCGCTTCCTTCCCCTGCTCTCGCAGGACCAGGCCTTTCAGATAATTTATATGGGCATCATTCATTGTTTCGTGCGGCTTCATCTTGCAGATATCCAGTACGGCTGCGATATCGGAGCTGTCCAGAAGCAGATTTGCCGTGTCGTATAGAGTCACCGATTCATCGTTTGTATCGAGTGAGAAGCTCTGGCAGTGCGCTTTTGCAATCGTTGCTGCCTTGAGCAGTAAGCGCTTTGTCTCTTTGGCCTGACTATTTTCGGCCAGATTGATTTGAGCAAGCTTCAGATAAACTTCGGGGTCATTGACTTTGCTGTTTGCCAATTTTGTCAATAGAGGCCGCGCTTGAGTTAATTCTTCCTGGTTAATCAAATACATTGCCTGTTCTTTCAAAATATCGAGATCATGCCCGGAGTTGAAAGCTTTGGCGTAGTAACTGTTTCGTTCTTCTTGGCTGTGCGAGTCTTTTACGGCCTCGAAATATAACTGTGTAGTCGGACTGAGGCAATATGAAACCGCGCATATAATTATTGGCAGCGTCACGACAATAATTGCAGGTATCGGACCAAACCAGAATCCCTTGCCCATCCTGAAAGGCTTTTTGGGACGCAGCTTGAGCGGCGCGGCGCGGTGTCTGGGTGGAATGTTGCTCGTTTCTGGAGTATTGGTGTTTGTGCGCTCGGAGTCTTGAGACTTCGGCGCTTGTGCTTGAGGAGGAACCGTCAATTGGGCTCCTGCCGCCGTCTCTACTAGAGGTGCTTCGACGAGCGTGGGTGGTTCTGCGCTGCTTTTGATTTTGAAATTTTTCTTGAATTGATTGAACATTATTGTACCGGCAGCGCCTCCAGTTTTGAGGCGACTTCGCCGGCGGTGGCATAGCGTTTGTCGCTGTCTGCCTCGGTGAGGTTACGAACGATGGCACAAAAGTCATGCGACAGAGCTGATTGATGCATTGCCGGATCGGCCTGACAAAGAGGCTCCGGGTCCTGCCCTGTGGCCAAGAAATACAAGCTGCCGCCCAACTGATAGAGGTCGCCGACGGCTGCGAAATTGCCGCACCACTGCTCCGGTGCAAGATATGCCTGTTTGCCGGTGATGCTGGGGGACGATGTTGTGTTTGCTTCTTCGGCGACGTTGAAGTCTATCAAGCTGACTTTTTTGCCGTCCCAGATCAAATTGTCGGGGGTGAAATCCCGGTGTATGAGCGGTTTGTCTCGGTAGTGCAGGTGCTCTAGAATAGCGCAACATTGCTTGCCGATGTCTATCAGTTGCGCCTCGGCAAAGGGGCCGTGAGCGGCGACGTAGTCTCTAAGATTCTGTCCTTCCAGGGCTTCCAGCACCATATAGATGCGGCCTCCCTCGGTGAAATAGTCGAGACATTTGACTATGCCCGGGTGGTTCAATTGTTTGAGAAGCTCGATTTCAGAGACGATCTTTTTCAATATTGATTCTTTGGAGGAACGGGTGCCTCCTGAGCTGATCACTACTTCTTTGATCGCTACCGCTTTTTGCTCACTGTCCCTGGCGCCGTAGACAACCGAAAAGCCGCCATATCCAAGGACACTCTCAATTTGGTACTGGTCGTCTTTGAGTTTATGACCGACGTTTAAAATGCGCTCTTTGTTGTGCGCCTGAGGTGAGCGCAGCTCATCGAGCCAGATTGCTGTGTAGGTATGGTCGTCGTAATTTTGATCCGCGGTTTCGCCCGTTGTCAATTTAACCGCGTCGGAGGGCAGGTTTTCGCGTATAGTTTTGAACAGTTTTTGTCTATCCGCCTCAAATGCAAATAGCTCTAGAGGCACTCGTAGGCAAATGCTTTCGTATTGATTTTCAGCAAATTTTTTATTCTTGGCGTCGAAGTAATGCAGGTTGTTGCGCAGCATCACCGCGCATCTTAGCTGTTTGAATTTGCCCAGCAGTGACAGTGATTGTTTAAGCGTGTCTTTTTCGACGAATATCTCCAATACATTGCTGTGGCGCAACACGCGGTAGTTGTATTGTTTGTTCTGAACAAGTTGAATCTTGTCCCAGGGCAAGAAAATCTCGTTTTCGCCCAGAGTTATGCCCTCCTTTTTGAGATACAGTGCGGCCGGGAAGTAAGGCGGTATGGCAGCGAATATGCTCAGCTCCAGGTAAAAAATTGATGAAAACAGAAGTAGGCCGATGTTTAACATTGCCATGCTGTAGAGCAGCGGCGCGTGCAGTATGGAGTTGATACCGTACTGATCAGCGTGGACGAGTGCTATGACCAGGCATATCCCCAGTATGATCGGCACCATCGTCCAGAGAAAGGCGGTAAAAGTGAGTTGTAGGGACTTGCCGCAAGCGCTGACCAGCCACATTGTTTGCTGCACGAGTTTTATGCTGTTGTCTGTTTCCAGCGCTTTTGATTGCAAGAGCGGCAGACGCACTTCCCCTGGCTGACGCTGGACGTTCAGTGCTTTTTTGGGCTTAAACAATTCCGGTAGAGTAACAATCATGTGGCCGCCGTTTCTAGACTGTGAGCGCTATGGTTTTGTAGAAAAGCAGCTAAAGCTCTACTGTCTGGCCGTTCTTGATCATCGAAAGCGACGCATTTTTGAATTAACGACAATAATTCTGGGCTGATTGAGGTATCTTCAAATGAGGGTAGTTTGCCCATGCTGGGCAGGTCTTTGCCGGTCAGCATAAAGGCCAGACTGGCACCAAATGTGTAAATGTCGCTTGCCGGTGAAGGTTTGCCGCGCAGTTGTTCCGGCGGCATGTAATTTTGTTTGCCTATCAGGGTGGCTGTTTTGCCGCTGTTGAAGACATTGGCTGCGCCAAAATCAACAACCGTTACTGCGCCGTCGGAGCCATAAATGAAATTGTCCGGGGTGAAATCGCGATGCAAAATCACCGGCTTGTGACTGTGCAAATATTGCAGTACGTCGACCAGCTGTCGCGCAATTGCGATGGCCGACTTCTCGTCCAGTCGTCCCTGTAAGCGCACGTGTTCGCGCATATTTTTGCCCAGAGCGCGGTCCATGACGATGTAGCTGCGACCGTTCTCGATAAAGTGATCGCGTACCGCTACAATTTTTGGATGGTCCAGGGTGGCCAGCAGGGCGGCTTCACGATTGAATTGTTCGATGAGCTTAGATTGCAGCGCATCGTCGCTGTCTATAGGTGCCACCAATTCTTTGATCACAACCTTTTCTCCACCGGCTGTGGCTGCCAGATAGGTCGAGCTGTTCATGCGAGCGGCCACGGTCAGTGCGATCGTGAAACGGCCATTGCCGCATTTGTCGCCGGGGGCCAGTGGTATGTAATTGGCGATTTCAAAATGACGGTTGAATTCTTCGGTCCAGATTTTAGTAAAGTTGTTCAAACTCTTGTCGCCATCGCCCGACAGCGCTTTCATCTGCAAGTAGCATACTTCCGGCGCCAGCAGCTCCTGTGGCACAAATTTCGCCAGAGCGGTGAAAAGTGCGTAGCGCTGATCATCGGAGAGAACATCCAGGGACACCCAGGTTGTATTACTCAGGTATGTATTCAAAAGTGTGGCACTGGGACGCCATTCGAAAACAAGACAGTTGGCGCGACCCATGATTATGGTCAATGAATCGGACATCTCTTCTCCCGGTTGGAAGCGTACGCATTCGAGATTGGACCAGGGCATCGTGCGTTGACCGGAGCCGAATATGTGGTTGCCCCACTCTTCGCGATAGACGGAGGTGAAGGTTTCTTTGTTCATGCTTACTTTCAGGGTTTTGCGTTTCCACCTGTTGGTGCTGAACATAATGATGGGAAGAAAGGCCATCAGTACCAGGAGCATCATCATCCACCAGGTGGATTCTAGATAGGCGCCGCGTGACGGTAGAAGTGGCAGCAAGGCCACTAGAGGCAGCGCCCAGAGAGACATCGCCACTGGTTCCCAGCGCGATTTGCCTGTCTGTGGATTGATATAGCGCAGCCGAAACGGATGCCGCTCTATAACAAGCTCCAGGGAGTCTGGTTGTATAACGAGATCGGTTGATCGCATCCGCTGTCTTGGCCCCGGTGACGGACTGACGTGCCCGCATTGATTTCCCACTTCTTTCTTGCCCAGCCACCGGCTAAAATCAAACATATTAAAACATATAGTAAAACAGCAAAAAATGAATAGGAATTGAGCCTTGGAAGGCTTATTCCTACTCACTGCCCGAGCAACCGAAGATGTTCGGCTACTGTCCTTGCGAGCCCAAGGTTGTCTGTGAAGATACCGTCCACGCCCATCTTGAACAACTTGGCCATGATGGTGGGATCGTTTACCGTCCAGACATAAACGCGGATACCGTGCTTGTGAGCGGCGCGCACAAACGACGGGGTGACAATCTTCAGCCGACCCTTCTTGAGAGGGACTTCGATGACCGGGCCATTCTTGCGGAAGAAGCGCGATACGCGAAGCCGTGAGAGGCTGGTGAAGCGGACAATTTCGCCTCTGGTGTGGCCAGTGACGAGCTTTGGTTCGTGCAGACGCAGCGCCTTGCTCAATTTGCTTTTGATGGCAATGAGCTCGATGCTGGTGCGATTGAAGCGGTCGAAGCGCCGAATCAGCTCAACGACTTTGAGACAGAGCTCCCAGCTCTGGTCTTTGATTTCGACCGCGATGATAGCCTCGGGGAAAGTCTGGAAGACTTCCTCCAGCGTGGCAATCTCGGTGCGAGAAGAAGCGATGGCGCTCCCTCTGGGTGTGCCTAAACGCGGCCGTTTGACCTTGAGTGCTTTCAACTCACTGAGAGTGAGTGAATTGACCAGGCCTTTGCCGTTGGTTGTGCGATCGACTGTGGGGTCATGGATGACGACCACGTGTCCGTCCTTTGAGAGTCGCACGTCGAGTTCGAGCATGTCAGCTCCGAGCTCCAATGCGCGTGCAAAAGACGGGATAGTGTTCTCCGCAAAATCGAGACTTGCGCCCCTGTGGCCGATGAGAATCGGACCAACAGTGCACAAGCCGCGTTTAGCGGGTTTCCTTATGGGATGGGCTGAGAACAGCTCGATGAGCGTCTTTGCCCCTTGTGTGTTGGACATGATTTTCATGCTCCATGGGGTTTGGAAAAAATTGACTTGAAAAAATGGTGTGAGGGAGAGAGAAAAACTCTCTCTCCACCACTCCCAAATTGGAAGATGCTTACTTCTTGCCCTTGGACGATTTGTCATCGGGCTTGCAGTTTTCTTCCGGCATCACGCAGACGACTTCAGAGTTGGGCTTGAGCAGACGGAACATGCCGGCCATGATGAAGCCGCCAAGGAATCCGCCGATGTGAGCCCAGTACGCCACGCCGCCTTCGCTGGCAGCCGGAACGGCAGCCTGGAAGTGAGCGCCGAACATCGACATCGCGTTGTGGATCTGAGAGACCGAACCAACGTGGTCGAGCACACCCGAGAACTGCATCACGAACCAACCGATGAGGAACCAGTAGGCGCGCGTGTGCACGTAGGCGGGAGCCGGGTAGACGTAGAACCCGGAGATGGTGGCTTTCGGCCAGAAGAACAGGTAACCACCGAGCACGCCGGCGATCGCACCAGAAGCGCCGAGGGTCGGAGCCATGCTGGAGGTGTCGCTGAAGGCGTGGGTGAGCGTGGCGAGGACGCCGGCTACCAGGTAGAACGCGAGATAGTTCCACTTGCCGATACGGTTTTCCATGCCTTTACCGAAGACGTAGAGGAAGACCATGTTGCCGAAGATGTGACCGAATGAACCGTGAAGGAACATCGAGGTGAAGACCGTGCAGATTGCCCAGCCGATTGCGCTCGGATCCCCAGAGGAGAAAGCGCTGATGAAGTTGTGCGGCACCATCAGGTAGGTACCGAAAAGCTCGTTGCCATGTCCGGAAACAAGCATGCCGACTTCCCAGAAGAAAGCAAGCACGTTCGCCAGGATGAGCCACAGAGTCACCGTCGCCGGATTGAGGCAACGGAGGTTGTCTTTGAGAGGAAACATTTACAGCTCCTTAGCTACCCAAAGAACGCTAAGACAGCGGCCGTTGGGTGTAATAGTTGAGTTGGATAAAGAAGACCGTGCCACTACAGAACCAAGCGACGAAAAGCTTGAGAGGTGTGGAAGCTAGAATTTTCCGGGGTTATCTATTGGGTGGAAATGTTCTCGGTCTTAAAGAAGAAATGTGGGTAGGACATAGAGATATCTCGTTTACCTGTTGAATCTCAAGATATAAGCCCCAGCCTGGATAATTAGACCTATAGCGCGCTTAGTTTATACTGACAAGCTTGACTCGCTCCAATGCCCGAGCCGGCTTGGTGACAACCGTGTTGAGCCAGGCAAAAAGTGGTTAGCGAAAGCCGCGCCAAGAATGAAACATATGAGGCGCGACACATCTTTCGCGGGGCGTGGAGATCGAGGCCCAGCCCCTGGTTAATTGATCGTTCTTGGTGAAGATCTGATCACTTTAGATGAGTAGATACTTCTCGGGTGTCTATTTGCATGTGATCTCTATTTCTTGCTAGGTACTAGGGGTATCACCATTTTTCCAACGCGAAAAAATCCCCAACAAGCACAATAGTTCTTATTTTTGAAAAAACTTCGAGGCACCCGCTCCTCGATATCCCGATTCGTTCAAGGCTGAGCAATCCTGCTTAGAGTTTGAACGAGATTCTGGACTCTCACTCGGGTAGTGCCATTTCGCGCTTGCAATCGACCAGATATACGCCTCTCAACACCAGCGACTTAGTGCCTGTGTTGCGGATTCCGTGCTGGTCCTCTTGCACTGCCTGCGGTGGCGCGCTAACAGAATATTTGGAGAAAACCCAATATGAACAAACACCAACAGAAGGAACTTGCTCGCACTGGGCGTTCCGTTCTCAACCTGCATGTACTGGGTGCTGCGCACGCCGTCACGGGTTCACTTTTCTTTTTCGAGCATGTCACTGCCGAGAAGACGACCCGCTTCGTGCTTGACACCGGTCTCACGGTAGAGAACCAAAACGCTGACTATCAGAATCGTATGCCCGCCGGCATCAAGGCCGCGGACATCAATTTCGTGATCATCAGCCACGCCCACGTCGACCACTGCGGCTACCTGCCCAAGCTCATCAAAGATGGCTTCAAGGGCAAGGTATTCGTCACGCCGGCGACCAAGGACCTGATGGCCATTATCCTGCCCGACTCCGGTCACCTCCAGGAGGAAGCTGCGAAGCGCCATAAGAAGCGCTACGACCGCAACCGCCTGGCTGCTGCCACCGAGACTTCGGCAGATACCGCCAACCAGCAGCAGAGCCAGAGCACGCGCAACAAGAGCCAGAAAGCAGCCGCCAAGAAGCGTCAGCTCGCCGGTTCCAACTCGCCGCGCTTCACTCCGCTCTACACCCAGCTCGACGGCGCCGAAGCGATCAAAACGCTCATTCCCGTCGACTACCATGTGCGCCGTCGCCTGACGCCGGACCTGGCTTTCACCTTCACCGACGCCGGCCACATCCTGGGCTCGGCAGTCGTCAACGTGGAAGTTGGTTCGGGCGCCGAACGCCGCACTTTCTGCTTCACCGGCAACGTCGGCCGTCGCGAGATGCCTCTGCTGCGTGATCTGGAGCCTGTCCAGGCTGCCGATTACCTGATGCTGGAGGCCACCTACGGCAACCGTCTGCACCAGAAGCGTGACCGACTGACTGTGCTTGCGACCAAGCTCAACGAAGCCTACGCTCGCGCCAAGAAGCGCGATCCGAAGTGGGGTTGCGGCGTGATCGTCATTCCGTCCTTCGCTGTCGGCCGCGGTCAGACCATCCTCAACGACATGCGCATCCTCATGGAGACCGGTCGCGTGCCTGTCATCCCCGTCTTCGTCGACGGTAAGATGACCATCGCCGCCACCAAGGTCTACCAGTCCTATCCGGCCATCATGAACGAGGAAACTCGTAAGGTGCTGGAGTCGGGCAAGGATCCGTACGAGACGCCGCGTCAGACGCTCTGCCAGGACTGGCAGGCTTCCGAAGCGCTGCGCAAGCCGCACGACGAGCCGATCATCATCCTCGGTTCGAGCGGCATGGCCGCCGGCGGTCGCATCGTCAACCACCTGGCGCACTGGCTGCCCGGTAAGCAAAACACGGTCATGTTCGTGGGCTACCAGGGCACCGGTACGCTTGGTCAAGCGATCGTGCGTACGTCGGCTGGTGAACGTCCGGACAGCGTCACTGCTGCCCCGGCTACGCCGCAGACCGTCAGCATCGCCGGCAAGCCGGTGCGACTCGCCGCCAAGGTGGAGTTCATCCCGGACTATTCGGCGCATGGTGACTACGACGACCAGCTTGCCTGGTTGAAGAAGTTCAAGCGTCAGCCCAAGCAGACTTTCATCGTCCACGGTGACGAGGAAGCTCTTGCCGGGTTGAAGGGCCACATCGAGCGTGTCCTCGGCTGGAAGAACATTGTGATTCCGTCGAGCCGCGAAGTGTTCGAGCTCTAAGGCTTAAGTAAGATGGGGGAGGTGAAGTGGTGAGCAATAGCTCATCTCGGCACCTTCCCCTGTCTTCTTTTTTGTGCATCTTTTTTGCGACTTGGTTATACTCTGTAATATAGTATAAAAGAAAGTACCATGCCGTAAGCTTATAGCCATATTTGTGTGCGCGACCTCGGGGTGTTTTACATGAAGATGGCATCGTTGTTCAAGACAATATCGGTATCCTCTATCATTGCCCTTCTTTGCTCGTTAGCCGGTGATTCGCCTGCTATAGCAGACGGTTACGTATCCGGGCCTCAGGCCCCGTATTGGCCCGCTCACAGCAGCAACATGATCATTCGCTCCATCAATCCCACTTCCGCCAAATTTTGGGTGCACGTGCCGTCTTCCGTGAGCAGTAGTCGGTCGGTGGGAGTGATTGTCTATGTGCCCGACACTGATGAATGCACCGCCATGCCCCAGGGCTGGCAGGACGTTCTGGATAGGGAAGGCTATATCTTTGTAGTGCCGCAGGGCGCAGGCAACATGCGTGATTCTCGTCTGCGTGCCGGTCTTGCCGTTATGGGTCTGATGACAATGCTCAAAACGTACAAGAACATCAGCCCTAATCGCGTCTTTACGGCTGGGTTTTCCGGTGGATCGCGCATTGCCTGCGATCTGGGATTCAATCAGGCGGATCTTGTGCGTGGGGCGATTCTCAGTTGTGGTGCCGAATTTCCCATGCGAGTGGCCTGGCAAAATGCTAAACCTCAGACCGCTGTTGAGCAATCGTACGGTTTCTTTCCAGCGACCTCGCAGGAGTGCGCGTGGGCCAAATCGTACGTTCGATTTGCAGTGATCACCGGCGGCAGTGACTTCCGCAGACCGTTCATCACCGACATCTACAACAATGGTTTCAAGCGCTATGGCTTTCAGGCACGGTTTTGGGATGTGGCATCCGGTGGGCACAGTCCTTGTTCTGGCGAAACTCTGAAAGAAGCGATTGGATATCTAGCTTCCGGGCGGTGACCACTGCCTGTGGTGGCATGATGGGCCACAAGCAAGAGATCGATTTTTGCTTTGTACCATATACGATAGTGGTATGCGCGCTTTTTTTTACCAGAAAAGCAAGCTAAACCGGTGAAGGTGGTGCTGTTGCACTCACCCTCACCGGTCGCCTGCCGACTCAAACCGTCAGTAAATTCCAACGGCAATCTCAAGTCGGCTGTGAAATCTTACGCGGGCTGAGCGCAGCGCAAACCTGCGACCAGGCGTGCGTCATTGCGCAGGGCAATGAGCACGGCATGGGCCACAAAGGCTTCACCCATGACACCACCCTTTTTCAGTCGGCTGGCCAGCTGAGCCGTTCCGGTCAGCTTGAAGACCTTGGCCAGCTTGATAGCAGCGGTGTCGACAGCGGGGTCTTTGCCGACGATGCCTGCCACATCCTTGACGATGGAGTCGCGGGACTTCAGGGCCTCGGCCACGTCGAAGTTGCTGCGCGACGGATAGAACGGACCTGCCGCTTTCTCGTCTTCGGCCGGAGCCAGAAGCTTGAGAGCCGGCACCAACTCCGCATTGCGGCTGAGGGCGCTGATCACGACGTCGCTGATGGCGAAATCATGATAGACGCTGCCCTTGCGATAGCCGAGCGTATTCTTCAATGCGCTCAGGTCGCCGCTCTCAACGCGCAGAATGCGCGCAAAGGCACGAATGGAAAGCCGGTCGTTGGGACGAGTCTCGGAGTACCCGGCTTCGCTCAGGTTCTCCATATAGTACTCGCCGTAAACCTCCAGCGCATCCCCTTCAGCATCGTCGAGGCTTGCCTTGACCTCGTTGGCGATGGCTTGGACGGCGGCCATGATCGGCAGCTTGCTGGCTTCGAGAATTGTTTTTTGCTTGCTCATATTATTTCTCTTTTTCGTGTTTGAGATGCATCGAACCGGGCGATTACTCGCCCTTGTTGTCGCCTTCCCAGCGGAGCCAGCGCTTGCGGCCCTGCCAGAAGCGCAGACCGTAGGTGCGCAAGATTGCTTCTTGCGTCGCAGTGATCGCTTCGGTCTGGCGGGCCAGAGCGTGGATCTGATTCTGCGTTGCGCCCAGCTGCCAGCTCATTTCGGCGGCCGTTTCCCACTTCTTGGGTTCGGTCTCCTTAAACGGTTTGGCAGCTTTCATCAGCTCGGAGGAACAGGCCAGAGCCTTATTCCATTCGTCCAGGTCGCCCAGGACTTCGACCATCTTGCGCTTGGCGGTGAGATAGTCGTAGCAGTTGGGGCCGCGGCTGTCTGTGGGACGCATCAGCTCGGGGCTGCGATTGCCTTCGCCCGGGGGCAGAAG
>Ga0207711_10002742_pt1 | contig 15525 bp, 21 predicted proteins | sample KBSS34metaG_FD_184401 | JGI IMG/M metagenome (GOLD analysis project Ga0207711, IMG submission 184401) | Switchgrass rhizosphere microbial communities from Kellogg Biological Station, Michigan, USA - KBS S3-4 metaG (SPAdes) (version 2) | ecosystem: Host-associated > Plants > Roots > Rhizosphere...
CGAACAACCCGCGCAGGAAGCGACCGATGCCGGCACTGCGGCGGCGGCGCGCAAGCAGCGCGATCGCGACCATCATTGCAAGCAAGGCGGGAATCGCGAGGATCGCGGTCGGTGTCGTCAGCAAGCTCGGCATGAAGGTTCCCGTGTGGTGCGTCCGGATTATACTGGGCGCATGAAAACGACCCTGCGCGTGTTGCTGCTCGCCATCCTCCTCGTACTCGCCGCATGCGGCAACAAGGGCGCGCTGGTCATGCCCGACAAGGCCGCGTCGCCTGCTTCCGATGCGTCACCGGCATCGCCGGCATCGCCCGCGGGATGAGCGCCGCCGCACCAGCCACGGCAGTTGCACAACTTCGTGCATCGCGTGCCCTGCGTTTCACCAAGATGCATGGAGCCGGCAACGACTTCGTGATGCTCGACCTGCGTGGTGGCGCAATCGCGCCCGACCTTGCGACCCTGCGCTCGATCGCCGACCGCCATCGTGGCGTCGGCTGCGACCAGGTCATCGGCATCGCCGATCCCACGATCGCAGGCAGCATCGCCACGTACATCATCTGGAACGCCGACGGCTCGCTCGCGGAGCAATGCGGCAATGGCGCGCGCTGTGTCGCGGCATGGCTGCGAAAGAACGACGCGACTACAAGCAATGCATTCGTACTCGACAGCCCCGCCGGCGCAGTCGAAGTGGCGATCCATGGCGACAAAGACATCACCCTCGCCCTCAGCGTGCCCGACTTCGCGCCCGCGCGCATCCCGCTCGAGATGGCCGCCGAACAAGTCAATTACGAACTCGACGTGCACGACGTGCCGGTACGATTCGGCGCGGTGTCGATGGGCAACCCGCATGCATTGATCGAGGTCGTCGACATCGCGAACGCACCGGTACGCAAGCTCGGCGCCGCGATGCAGGCGATGAAGGAGTTTCCCGAAGGCGTCAACGTCGGCTTCGCGCAAATCCTCGCGCCGGATCGCATCGCCTTGCGCGTGCTCGAACGCGGCGTCGGCGAGACCCTGGCCTGCGGCAGCGGCGCCTGCGCGGCGATCGCAATCCTCGTGCGCCAGGGCCGCGTGGGTCGCGAAGTCGCGGTCGAACTTCCCGGCGGCACGTTGCGCATCGCGTGGCCGCGCGACGACGCGCCCGTCAGCATGCGCGGCCCGGCCGCATTCGTATTCGAAGGAGAGTGGAATCCATGAGCGACACCCACGACACGATCGGTTCCAGCGAAGTCGCCGCATTCCTGCGCCGCAATCCGCGATTCCTCAACGACTTCCCGGACCTCGCGCTGGGCCTCGTCGTGCCGCGCGAGGAAGGCCGCGCGACCTCGCTCGCGAGCTACCAGCTCGACGTGTTGCGCGACAAGAACCGCGAACTCAACAAGCGCCTGCTCGAACTTTTCCAGAATGCGCAGGAGAACGAACGGCTCACCGTGCGCACGCACCAGCTCACGCTCGCACTGATGCGCGCGCACGACGCCGCGGAAACGCTGAAGTCGATGGTCGCGAGCCTTACCGAGGATTTCCAGGGCGAGCTTGTGCGCGTATTGCTGCATGCGCCGGTGGCCGGCCTCGCCGGCGCCGAATGGCTCGACGTGCTGCCGCGCGATGCCGCCGTACTCACGCCATTCGCGGAATTCTTCAAGAACGACGAGCCGCTGTGCGGTCGTTTGCAGCAGGACAAGCTCGACGTGCTGTTCGGCGCGCGCGTGCACGAGGTGCAATCGTGCGCGTTGCTGCCGCTCGGCACGCGCGGCCTCGTCGCGATCGGCAGCCGCGACCCGAACCGTTTTTATCCGGGCATGGGCACGCTGTTCCTGCGGCTGATGGGCGACACCCTGGTCGCGGCGCTTGCCCGTTACGACTGATGCAATGAAGCGAGCGGCCACCGCCGACCATTCCGTGACCAATGCGCAGCCGCTGCATGCCGAACGCGATGCGTTCCTTGCGCACCTGAAGGTCGAACGGCGGATGTCGGCGCACACGCTCGACGGCTACGGTCGCGATCTTGCGGCGCTGTGCGACTGGCTCGACGCTCGCGGCATCGGCGCGTGGAACAAGCTCGATGGCGAAACCCTGCGCGCGTTTGTCGCGGCCGAACACCGGCGCGGACTCGGCGCGACCTCGCTGCAACGGCGCCTGTCGGCATGCCGCAGCTTCTTCGCATGGCAGTTGCGGCGCGGCACGTTGCTCGCGAATCCAGCGACCGGCCTGCGCGCGCCGAAAGCGCCGCGCAAGTTGCCCGAAGTGCTCGATCCGGACGAGATGACGCGGCTCGTCGAAGTGCCCGACGCCAATGCGATCGGCAAGCGCGATCGCGCCTTGCTCGAACTGATGTATTCATCGGGCTTGCGCCTGGCCGAAGTCTGCGGATTGCGTTGGCGTGAACTCGACCTCGACGCTGGCATGGTGCGCGTGACCGGCAAGGGCTCGAAAACGCGGATGGTCCCGGTGGGCCGCCACGCCTGCGCCGCATTGCTGGCATGGCGCAACGAATCGCAAGCAGCGAAAGCCGCGGATCATGCGGAGGCCGCACTGCCGGTCTTCCCGGGGCGCGGCGGCGCGGCGATCAGTCCACGCGCGATCCAGCTGCGATTGCGCAAGCTCGCACAGCAACAGGGCATCTGGAAGCGCGTGCACCCGCATTTGCTGCGGCACAGTTTCGCGAGCCACGTGCTCGAATCCTCCGGCGACCTGCGCGGCGTGCAGGAATTGCTCGGACACGCCGACATCGCGACCACGCAGATCTACACCCACCTCGATTTCCAGCACCTCGCCAAGGTCTACGACGCGGCGCATCCACGAGCGAAGCGCAAGTCATAAAAAGCTCAGCATGTGCTCCCGTGAGTCAGCGCATCGACGTGAGTGACTGACCGCAAACGTCAAGTCGAACGAAACGGAATTGCTGATGCATGAACGCGTTCAATTAGAGACGACTTATTGAGCTTCTCAAGCATTCGCGAAACCGCCTTTTTTGCCATAGGCGACGAAGCTGTTGGGCCTAATATGATTCGCTCAACAACTTTCTCCAAACTCATTTCGTGATCTGCGTGGCTTAGTCCGTCGATTGGCGCGATCCTCATCCGAAGCTTTGGCTCAGCTCCTCGCTGACTGATCGCGTAATGAAGCATAGGGGCGAGGAGCTTTCCTGTATCCCTTTCTGGATCAATGGCGATTCTCCACTCCTGTTCTTCGCGAAAACCACAATGCTTGGAAAACAGTGCGAAGAGCTTGATGCGTTGGAACAGTAGATACGCAGCCACATATAGTTTTTCGTCCGGTATCTGTGCTGCACCAAGAATCTCAGAAAACTGTCGTAGCAGACTTGTGAGCCAGTCGAGCCGCTGTTGCGTCGAACCGTAACGAACCTTGGCAATGATCAAGGGAGAATTTTCGATCGCATTAAATTGTTTTGTGTCGATAACAACTGCTATGCCATTTCCGTTACCCCCATAACCGCGCCACATGGAGAGGACTCCATCAAAATCGTCGGGGTCGTGTTCAGATAGGCAGAGCACATAAGTATCGAAGGCGTGTTCGTTCTCAAATTGCTTGAAGTAGGCTTCAAAACTTTCAATGAAGAGGTTCGCTCTTTCTGGACTACCACAAGCATCGCGTATGCCGGCACTTTCGCGTATGAGGCCCGCAGCGCTAATCATTCCAAATCGCAACTCCTCAAAATCGTTCATCAAAAGCGGATTCGAAAGCCACACTTCGTCCGTCGCTAAGATCTTTTCTAGTGTGGCGAGTGACGTGTAGTGCGCTAAAAGTGGACGTGCAGCAGGAAATTCATCAGGCCCTCCGAGATCGGCGTAAAGCGGGCTGAAATGAGCCATTACCTCGTCGTCGTTCATATGGAGGGCCCTGGGTGATGGAGCTAGCGGCGGAATATAAAATTCAGTTCGGTTGGACTATAAGGCTGCACGCCATCCCCAACTATGGGGTGCAGGATACGACTAGTTGCAGAATCAGCTACACGCGATGGCCCCCTGCTCCCGTACATCAAGATCGCCAATGAACTGCACATCGAAAGTACACTGCGCTGATGACCACGCCCCGCGTTACCAACCTCGTCCTGCACCGCGCATCGCATGCGCTTGAAGTCGCCTTCGACAGCGGCGAAACCTTCCGCCTGCCCTGCGAATACCTGCGCGTGGAATCGCCGAGCGCCGAAGTGCAGGGCCATGGCCCCGGGCAAAAAGTCCTGGTAGCCGGCAAGCGCGACGTCAACATCGCCGCGATCGAACCGGTCGGCCACTACGGCGTGCTGCTGCGCTTCGACGACGGCCACGCGAGCGGCATCTTCAGCTGGACGACGCTCTACACGCTGGGCCGCGAACAGGAAACGCGCTGGGCGAATTATCTTGCTGCGCTGGAAACGGCAGGCGCGACGCGAGAGCGCTGAGCCTAGCAACACCTGCGTTGCGACGTGGGACGGCCAATCAGGGGAAGTCGCTTCCCACGTCCTGGAAATGAAACCTCTTCGCAGCAAGTTGCCGACATGTGCTGCGCACACATCGCAACGCCATCGCACGCCATCGTGCGCTACGGGCCCATCCGTATCGGCGTGCCGGCATGGCGATGCGGTTCGAGTCGATCCATCAATCCCACGTAGCGGCGGCGATGCGCTTCATCGTCGAAGTCGAACGGAGCCTTGCTGAGCCAGAGCAACCGGCCCCCATCGGCCGTGTCCTCGATCTTCTCTACGCCCAGCTCAGCCGCGGAACCGGTGAGCCCAAGCTCATCGACCGCACGCGGGCCGAAGTAGTTGATCCATCCCAACCTCTCGGAGATCGCCCATCCCTCCTCGGACGGAATGCGCAGGCGCGTCTGTTCCACCGCGGGTAGCCGATCCTTAACGCGATCCCGCGAATCCCACCACGCGGGCGAATCGGCACGTGCGAAGAAAGCGCCAGCAATCCCCGCATAGTCGCGAATCCTTTCAAGCACTTTGAGCGCATCCGGCGCACCCGCGCGAATGCGTATCGTGAATTGCGCCCAGTCTGCCGGATAGGCTCCCCCGATCGGCCTCGGGAAGCGGCTTGCGGAGATGCTGACGTGGTTGGCGCGCGACAGCGCGTTCGACAATTTGAGGACGCGCCTCGGCGCTTGCCACGCGAGCGCGACTTCGTCCTGGATGGCCAGCTCCAGCGGCTTCGGGAACGTGTTGCGCGTCGAGTGTCGAATGGGCTCGCCGATCGCGTCCTCCGTGGCCTGGACGATGCGTTCGACGAGAATGGGCGTCATCTTCGCGGACGTGCAATAGCCTCTCGATTCGATGGCATCCGGCCATCTGACAAGGGTCACCGGGAACACCCGACTCTCGATCGGCCCCATCGAATCCGCGTTCATCGCATCCAGGTGTAAGGAGGAATGCCGTCATCCTGGCGGCCATCCCGAGCGATGGTCAAGAGAGACTGCGATGCGCCGCGTGCCTAGGCCGCGACCGATGGCGTCTTGCGGAACGCCATGATGAAGAGAGCAGCAAACACCAGATCGACGCAACCGAACGCAAGCATCTGCGTTGCGACGCGGCCCTGCAGGTAGAGTAAGAGGCAGGCTACGCCGAAGCCCATCTTCTCGAGCACCCCGGGCAGCATCGCCGTGCGGTAGCGCACCGGATCGCGCGCGATGAGGAAGAACAGCACCTGCCATGCGAGCGCGACGCCAATGAAGCCGTAGTAGTACTCGGGATGGTTGATCGCGGGCGGGTAGTCGCTGCCGTTCTTGGCCTCCATGAAGTACTGCGGGACCAGGCCGACGACGCCGTAGAGCGCGGCGATGAAGAACAGACGCTTGGCGAATTTCATGCCGTGACTCCCCATGGGCCCGATGGCGATGGTCGCCATCATTGGGCGCGCAACGTGAAGATCAAATCAAGCCCTTCCGGAACGGGGGCCATCGATCGACGGCGCCGCGATGGGCCGCCGATCCGGCGCGGCTCACTCGTGCTCGAACTGGGCAATCTCGTCGAGCGCCGCCTGCGCCTTGCGGATGCTGCCGCCAGCCGCGTGGTCTTCCAGGCGTTCGGCGAGCCGCGGGCGCCTGCCGGCCCAACGCATGAAGCCCCACGTTGCGAGCAATCCCGCGACGCCGACCGCGCTGCCGAACCAGATCACCGACGGTGCATGCCGGTACAAGTCCACGCCGGCATAGCCGAGCACGACCATCAGGAACGGCATCCACAGCAGCCACCACGGCAGGCCGACCGCAAGGCCGCCGTAAACGTAGACCTTGCGCAACTGCGCGAGCTGGCGCTGGATCGCCAGCACCGGCGACGAATAATCGATGCGTGCGATCAGCACCTGCATCAGCGCGCCGAGCGCGATCATCGAGATGCCGGCGAGGTGGACGATCACACCAGCGATCAGCAGGTCCGGTTCATGCAGGTGCTCGGGCCAGAATCCGCCGCCACACAACGCGATCAGCGCGCCGATCACGATCTGGATCGACTGGCCCCACACCAGCGGGCGCAGGCCTCGTTTCATGCGGTCGAGCTTGCCTTCCTTGAACATCTGCAGGTTCAGCGTCGCCTGCGTTTCGAGACGCTGGTTCAGTGCCTGCCATGCGGCTTTCATGTCGTCGAGTTCCATTGCGTTGCTCCGGTTCATTCCTGCGTCTCCGATATGCCCGAGCGGATGCGTTGCTTCAGGCGGTTGATCTTGGTCGCGACATTGGTCTCGGTGATGCCCAGCACCTCGGCGATCTCGCGGTAGCTGCGGTCTTCGAGGTACAGCAGCATCAACGCGCGATTCAATGCGTCGAGCTGGTCGATGAAGGCATGCAGTGCGCGCACGCGTTCGTCGGGTTCGTGCAAGGTCGCGCTGTCGTCGGCAATTTCGTGCGCATCTTCATCCAGCGGAACCACATGCCGCGTACGATGCCCGGCGCTGCGCGCGAACGAGATCGCGACATTCAGCGCGATGCGGTACATCCAGGTCGAGAACGATCGCGCCTCGTCGTAGCTTCCAAACGAGCGCCACGCCTGCACGCAGATTTCCTGCGCGAGGTCGCGCCGGTCCTCGGCGTTGCGGCAATACATGGCCGCGACCTTGAACACGATCTTCTCGTGTTGCGCGAGTAATGCCTGGAACCGGTCCCGCGCCGTACCCATGGTCATTCCCATCGATGCCAACTGCACTGCATTCTCCCGAATCCTGCGCTGCTCAGCCCATGATTCGCGCGAGGCGGGAAAAAATCACAGCGAAGGATTCCGCGGCCCCAAGTCAGCGTGGCAACGCCTTTCCGCGTCAGAAGAAGTAGTACCGGCACAGGTGGAAGAACACCGGCGCGGCGAAGCTCACCGAGTCGAAACGGTCGAGCATGCCGCCGTGGCCCTCGATCATCGAACCCCAGTCCTTCGCGCAGAGGCCGCGCTTGGCCGCCGACAACGACAGCCCGCCGAGGAAGCCGGTGACCACGATCACGGTCGACATCGCGCAGGCCTGCAGCGGTGTGAATGGCGTGATCCGCCACAGCGCGGTGCCGATGGCGATCGCGCTAAGGCCGCCGCCGACGAAACCTTCCACGGTCTTCGACGGGCTCACGCGCGGCGCGATCGCGCGCTTGCCGAACAGCTTGCCGAACACATACTGCAGCACGTCGCTGATCTGCACGACCAGCAACAGGTAGATGATCAGCAACAGTTTCTGGTTCGCATCGCCGTGCACGTCGAGCAACAGGATCGCCGGCACGTAGCTGATGCAGTAAACGGTGATCAGCACGCCCCACTGGATCTTGGTGACGCGCTCGAGGAAACCCTCGGTGTCGCCCGACATCGCCATCAACACCGGCAGCGACAGGAATCCATAGACCGGCAGGAACACCGCGAACAGCCCGTACCAGTGATCGTAGATCAGCCAGTACTGCACCGGCAGCATGATGTAGAAACAAACGACCAGCGACAGGTGGTCGCCCGGCCTGGTCGGCGTGAGCGTGACGAACTCACGCAGTGCGAATACCGAGGCGATCGCGAACAACAGCAACGTTGCGGTCGGACCCAGCAGGAAACACGCTGCGAGCACCGCGACCATCACCCACCACGCACGCGTGCGCGCATTGAGGTTGTCGATCGTCGCGCTGCCGCCGCGCCGGCTTGCGCGCTTCGCCAGGATCCAGCCAATCAGCGAGGCGACAACCAGCAACGTGGCGATCCCGCCCATCAGCCAATAGAATTTGTCCGGTATGTTCATGCGAGCTCCACGATGGCCGCGCGCGCGCGTTCGAGGAAGTCACCCTTGGCCTCGTCCGCGCGGCGCTCGAGCGGTTTGCCGAAGCGTACCGAGCAGGTCAGTGGCACCGGCAGGAAGGTGCCCTTGGGCATGCTGCGGTAGAGGTTGTCGAGATAGACCGGCACCAGTTCCGCGTCCGGGAAACGCGTCGAAAGATGGAACAGCCCGCTCTTGAACGGGCTCGGGAGCGCCTGCGCGTGGCGCGTGCCTTCGGGGAAGATGATCAGCGATTGACCGCGTTGAAGCGCTTCGCCGAGCGGCGCGAGCGGATCGCCCGCGCTGCGATCGGCGTGGCGGTCGATGAACAATGCGTTGAAACCGTTCGTTGCGATGTAGGCGCGGATCCCGGTGCTCCAGTAGTCCTTCGCCGCGACCGGTCGCGTGCTTGCGCGCAGTTTGTTCGGCAAGGCGCTCCACAACGCGAGCGCGTCGAAGTGGCTGGTGTGGTTCGCGTAGTAGATGCGCAGCGCGGGCGATGGCCTGCAGCCGATCCAGCGCGGTTGCGCGCCGACCAATACGCGCACCATTCCGGCGAGCAGGCGCGAGAGCCACATGTCAGTGCGATGCCTGCAGTTGCTTCGCGATGGCGCGCGTGCGGGTGATGCACGTCAGCAGCGATCCGACTGCGATCAACGCCGCTGCGGCCAGCAGTCCATGACGCTGCGGATGCCAATAGCTTTCCGCCGCGCCCGCGATGCAGGCAACTGTCAGCACGGCCATGCGTTGCTGTTTGGCGAACGGGCCGCGGAAATCCTGGGCGAAGCCGAGCGATCCGCCGAACACACGGATGTAGGCGGTCAGGGCGGCAAGCAGCGCGCCGAGCCAGCCTAGCCACGGCATGCCGCAGGCGTAGCCGAGCGCGACGATCAGCAGCGAATCGGCGACGCGATCCGGGAACTCGTTGTAGATCTTGCCGACCGCCGATGCCTTGCCGCCCTCCATCGCGACCATTCCATCGAGCAGGTTGCAGACCAGTCGCAATTGCACGCACGCCGCGCACAACACCAATCCAGGCGCTGTCGGCCACCACGCCAGCAAGGTCGCGCCGATGGCGGCGAACAACACGCTCGCGACCGAAATCTGGTTCGGCGTGATCGCCGACCGCGCAAGCGCACCCGCGATGCGCTGCGCCCACGCGCTGCCGCGCGCCGCGATCGGTCGTCGATTGGATTCTTCGTCGGTCACCGCGCTCCCCAACGCCGTTGTTCACCAGCTTACAACGCGGGGAGCCGGCCCGGCGGGACAAGGAAACGCGCGTGGGTTCCCTTACGGTTCGTGCACGAGTTCGAACTTGAGCCCATCCGGGTCGGCGAAGAACACCGCGTAGTAACCCGGCGTGTAGTCGTATTCGGCCGGCGCGTCGAGTACGCGGATGCCCTCGCGCAGCAGGAACGCGTGGAACGCATCGATCGCCGCGCGCGATTCCGCATGCCATGCGAGGTGATGGAAACCCGCGCTATACCGATCGTGCGCGACATCGCTGCGCGCGGCATGCAGGCCGATGCTGAAGATGCTTGTTCCTTCACCGATGAGTCGCTCCTGCGCATCCTGCGCCCGCGACATTGGCACATCCATGTGCAGCACCCAGCACGGTACGTCGCCCGCATACGCGCCGGTGCGCGCATAGCCGAGTTCGACTAGCACCTTGTCGTAGAACGCGATCGAACGCGGCAGGTCGGTGACCGTCAGGTCGAGGTGGTGCGGAAAGCCGCGCGGCATGTGTGGTGCCCATGACGAGGTCGACATCAGTGTTGCTTGAAGTATTGCACTTCGCGTTCGTGCTTTTCGGCCGCCTCGCGAGTGCTGAAGGTGCCGAGGTTGCGGCGCTTGCCGGTCTTGGGATCGGTCTTGCGGGAATACAAACGGTACTCGCCGGATTTCAGTTTGCGGATCATCGCCTTCCCTCCTGGATGGGCTCGGCCGCAAGATGCCAGCACGCGGATGAATATTCCGGCAATGTTTATCAAACAGCTTGCCCTTGCCCTTGGGACAACCTGCAGCCTCTCCAACGATTTCGAAGCCCACCACCACCAAGTACCTGAAATCGCGCATCGGCCAACGCATTGGATTCCCACGCGGCTAACCGATAAAGTTGCCCCGGCATCCGGCGGCGCTGGATCTCAGGGGACATCGGGTTCATGGAATTGCTGCTGTGGCGCTGGAGCACGTTGGTCCAGATCACTTCCGATCTGATGATTGCGGTGTTCTTCGTCGTGCTCGCGCGTTCGGTTGGACGGATCGAATTGCGTACGTGGGTGAATGCCTGGGTCGCGAACCTGGGCGCGCTGTCGGTCACCATCGTGTTCTGGATGCTGCAGCCACGATCGCAGGTGGTGTTCGCAGGCGTCAGTGCGTTGTATGTCTTTACGAAGACGATGTTCGTGGTCCTGCTCGTCATTGGCGCCGCTGGATTCATGGAGCGGCGACCAGCTCGTGAACATGGGCGTGTTCCGTACGGAAAACTCCTCGTCGGCGTCGCGATCTTCTCGCTGCTCGTCGGTCTTGCAGCGCGTTCCATCAACGTTCTTGGCGTCATCCAGGCGACGACAATCGCCGTTTGCCTCGCGGCCGGCGCGGTGTTCCTGATCCGCAACAGGACGCCCGCCTATGGATGGCTGGCGACCGGATTCGCGGTGCGCTCGGCACTCGCCGCGGCCGAATCGATGGCGTATGCCACGCAGTTGTCGGCAGGTGACCTTGCCAAGTCCAAGACGGTGGCGATCTATCTCGCATCGCATTCGTCGTTCGATACCGGCGCGGAGTGGATGATCGCGCTGGGCTGCGTGCTCACCCTGTATCGCACCATCCAGCAGGAGTTGACCCAGTCGAACAGCGAGCTGCGATCGGCGAGGGACGACCTGCAGGCGCTACTCGATCGCGACCAGTTGACCGGCGTGTTCAACCGCCGCGCGCTGCCGGCGATGTTGCGCGAATCGCAGGCGACCGGCGCGACGATCCTGTTCTTCGACCTCGACGACTTCAAGAAGATCAACGACACCCACGGCCACCTCGTCGGCGACGAGTGCCTGAAGCGTTTCGCGCGCGCGCTGCAGGAAAGTTTCCGCGCGGGCGACCATGTGATCCGTTATGCCGGCGATGAATTCATCGTCGTCGCGAAGGAGATCGAACCGGCCAGCGTCGCGGAACGCATCGAGATCGTGCGCGGGCACCTGCGCTTCATGCCCGCCGACGGCCCGCGCATCGAGTTCTCGGTCGGCCTCGCGCACCTGCCCGTGCAGGGCGATCCGGAAGCGGCGCTACGCGCCGCGGACGAAGCGATGTATCGCGACAAGGCGGCTTGATCCCGACAAGAGCCGTGCGCGACGTTCCTGATGAACCTAAAAGGTTCGTGTTGAACGAAAGCCGTTCGTGGTGAGCCTGTCGAACCACGACTCACTAGGGCGATCAACCCTCTTCGGCAAAACACGGCAGGCTGTCGGCCGCGACATGCCACGACGCGCGCGAATCCCAGTACACGTTCTTGTCCGGCAACACGCCCGGCGCATCGTCGAGACCACCTGCGGGAATGACGACGTAGCGGCGGTTTTTCGTCAGCCACGGCAGCGCCGATCCGCAGTGCGCGCAAAAACCCGTGCAGAACGCGCGCGCATCGAGCAACTCGAACCGCCGCACCGATTCCTCGCCGCGCGTCCACGCGAGCTGCGCCGCGTCCACCAGCAGGTTCGCCGCATGCGTCGAGCCCGAGCGCTTGCGGCAGCGCGAGCAATGGCAGTACTTGAAGAACTTGAACGGCGGGCTGACTTGCCATGCGACTGCGTTGCAGAGGCAGGAGCCGTGGATGGGCGAAGACTCGGATGTCATTGGAGCCTCGAATGCTTATTTAGATCGTCATTCCCGCGAAGGCGGGAATCGCTCAAGCCTTTCGTACCTATCCCCGGATTCCGCTACGCTGCATCCGGGCTACCTACTGGTGCTTCGGAGGTCATTGATAGCTCCGGCGCGGGACGATCGAGTCGCGCACTGGTCAATGGGACAGATCGATCCCGAGGGACTTCTCTAGGTCGCTTCGAGCTCTTAAACAGAAACCGGCTGGCGTAACATTAGCAAGACTAATGCATCTGGCCAGTGCTGCCTTGAAATCCGCAGGCCGGAGCATTGACAGGTCCTGCTTGGGAAAAGTGGATAGATTCTTGAGAATGGTCAAATTCAAGAGGTAATCATCCGTAGCTATCGCCTTGCCGAGAAGCAGCGGCGTAACGGATTTTCCACTCTCATTCATCACCATCCCGTACCGCGACGCGGGAGGTTTCGAGTGCTCGAACTCCCAGACGAACAAGCCGACCTGATCGCTCGGCGACAACTTCCTGAATTCGGAAAAGGCCTGTGCCTCAGGCAGCGCATCCAGTCGCTGCCGGAGACTCAAGAATTTGCTTTGGTGGCATCCAGCAAACGCCATGAAGACAACGCAGCAAAAGCCAAGTTTGGCTAGCGTAGTCACTCGCGACACCTCACTCCGACTCCCCAAAATGCATGTACATCGACTGGATCCCCACGCGCCCCGGCCCGGTGAACCGATTCACGATCAGGTTCATGCCGCCGAACAGGCCGCTGCTGAGTCGATCGATTTTCGTCTCCATGCGCACGCCCGGGTCCTTGTACAGCCAGCCGCCCGGTTCGATGTCGATCGACTCGCCAGAAGCGAGCACCTTCTCGAACACGTTGCCGTAGCCGTGCAGCCACAGGATGCCCGCGCCCTGGTGGCTGTTGAACTTGTCGATCCAGAATCCGCTGCCGCCGAGGAACATGTTGGCGGCGCCCTTCACGCGCTCGAAGGTGTAGTCGATGGTGCCGGTCGCGGCGAGGAACTGGTGCTCGCGCACGTGCAGTTCCTGGCCCTTTTCCAGGTGGATCGGGACGATGTGGCCGGCGCCGTCGCGGCTGAACGCGATCATGCCCTTGCCGCTCGCTTCGGTCACGAACACCTGCATGCCCGCCATCATGCGTTTGAGCGCGCCCTTCATCGGCCGCAGCCCGATTTGGATCGACGTGTGCTTCCACAGCAGGATGTGGTGCTCGAAATACACCGGCATCGCCGAGACGTCGACGGTCAGCACCGGTACCAGCTCGCCATCGATGTGGTAGGTGACGCCGCCGAAGGTTTCGGCATTGGCGCTGGTGGGCATGAGCTTCGGCAGATCGTTCATCGTGCACTCCCCTGTTGTGTCCGAAGGGGGCATCGTACACGCGCACTGGAGCCGATTGCGTGTCAGGCCAATGCACGTGTATTGCCCGGAAAGGACATCCAGTCCTCATTGGGCGGCGAGTGTGCGCAGTGCGATAATCGCCGCATGAGCGACCCGACCGACAAACCCACGACCACCGAAATCCCGACCACCCACTTCGGCTACCGCGACGTGACGGTCGGCGAGAAGCAGAAACTCGTCGGCGAGGTGTTCACCTCGGTCGCGCGCAGCTACGACCGCATGAACGACCTGATGTCGCTCGGCGTGCACCGGCTGTGGAAGCGTTACTTCGTCGGCACCTCGGGCGTGAAGCGCGGCGATGCGGTGCTCGACCTGGCTGGCGGGACCGGCGACATCGCCGCGCTATTGAGCGAGCGCGTCGGTGTGGATGGTCGGGTAATACTCGGCGATATCAATGGCGACATGCTCAGCGTCGGCCGCGACCGCCTCACCGACCGCGGCCTGGTCAAGGGCATCGAGTACGTGCAGTGCAACGCCGAGAAGCTGCCTTTTCCCGATCGCAGTTTCGACCTCGTCACGATCGCGTTCGGCCTGCGCAACGTCACCGACAAGCCCGCGGCGTTGCGCGAGATGCATCGCGTATTGAAGATCGGCGGTCGCGCGCTGGTGCTGGAGTTCTCGCAGGTCAAGGCCGACTGGTTCAAGCCGATTTACGATTTCCATTCGTTCCAGGTGCTGCCGCGACTCGGGAAATTGTTCGCGAAGGATGCGGGCAGCTACCAATACCTCGCCGAATCCATCCGCAAGCACCCACCGCAGGACGAACTGCGCGCGATGATGGAGGAAGCCGGCTTCGCGCGCTGCGATTACCGCGACCTCAGTGGCGGGATCGTGGCGATCCATTCCGGTTACAGCGTTTAGCCAAGCAGAGCGTTCCGTCCGCATGGCGGACGGGTGACTTTTCTTTGCTTGTCCAAAGAAAAGTGCACCAAAAGAAAGACACCCCGGGCTCCGCGCCCTGCGTGCATCCATGCACTCCGGGTTCGCGTGCGACGACGGGATTTTTCGACGGCACATCCGTGTGCCGACGAAAAACGGCGCGCATCGTGCGCACCGCCCTGCGGGTCTAACCGCCGTCACCCGCCGCTTCACAGGGGCCCCGAACAGCAGCGGGCTCCTGCCCGCAATTGAGCCACAGCAACCCCATCGTTCGCGCTACACTCGATCTCGATTCTTGGTGATAGCGCGTTCGCTAATCTGCTCAATCCCCCACGAACGCTTTCAGATTGTCGATTGCCAACTTCGGGCTACGCCCGACTCACATGAAACCCGAACGACCACGGTCGCACGCGACAGCGCTCACTGATGATGAGCTCGTCCTCTTCGACTTCCTTTGGGAGCACGATTCACCCATCTGGTCCCTCACACGGGAGTACCTTCCTACACTGTCCAACCGGCCGGATACTCATTCCATACCGGATGACCAACTTGAAGAAGCGATGCTCCGGCTCGTTGAGCGGGGACTGATGCGCATCTATTCCCATGTTGGCCAGCTTGGTCGATCTTTCCGACCAAGATTTGTCGGCCTCACTGAACTGGGAGGCGCAGCGTGGGAAGCTGAGAGGAATCCGGACTGGTCGAAATTCGTCTCTGACGGCTACTGGTACGAAGGGCAACTGGATTCCAGCCTGGTTGTGTCAAGTCCCAGCGAGGAGATTGCGTTAAAGCTGCTCGATTCCTTCATCGCCGCGGGAGTATGGACTGTTGGCAACGCCGAGCCCGTGCACTGGATCGAGGAGGGCTGCATGTTGTTGCTTTGGAAGAAGTTCGACTTGGTCCACCACTTCGAAGTGTCGAGCTTCGAGTATTGCGCACAAACGAACTGGTCGCTGTATGAAGAAAGACGCTTCTGGTGGCGCACGACGACTGAACTTTTGAATCTGCCTTCTTAAACAGGCGATTCTAGTTCTGTCGCTCTGCTCTTTCTTCTTGCTTTGTGCGGGCACGATGCCCGCTGCTGTTCGGGTCCCCTGAGTCGCGGCGATCGCGTGGAGGATCAGCCCGCAGGGTCGCCGACACGATGTCGGCGACGTTTTTTCCGGCACACGGATGTGCCGTAAAAAACGCCCGTAACG
>Ga0207711_10002748_pt1 | contig 15509 bp, 11 predicted proteins | sample KBSS34metaG_FD_184401 | JGI IMG/M metagenome (GOLD analysis project Ga0207711, IMG submission 184401) | Switchgrass rhizosphere microbial communities from Kellogg Biological Station, Michigan, USA - KBS S3-4 metaG (SPAdes) (version 2) | ecosystem: Host-associated > Plants > Roots > Rhizosphere...
CCTGCCCGGGAGAAATGTAGCCTCGGGGTGACCATCACTCCCGGCTTCAGTGTTACCTCCGTGAAGGTGGACCGTAGTGCGCGGAGTGGTCCTGTCAGCATCGACTGCGCCGTGCACGGTCGTGTCAATCGCGAAAGCCAGCGGGTGGGCGCCGAGATTGTTGCGCGCAGTGACGGTGATGGGAACACCTCTTTTCACTTCGAATGTTGGGCCAAGGTATGACATCCCGCCATAGCCCCATGCCGGCGTCAGAGGGAGAGCACTGTGGAACCGTTGGAGTCCCGGAGCCATTGGAAGTGAGAAGGCGCCGCCGCCTTTAGCATTGATGACCGGGGGAACGGGAAGTTGTTCGGTGTACTTTGAAAACGTCGGGCTGGTTTGCGCGTGGGCCACCGTCGGGCCCAATGATGAAACTCCGGCGCTCATCATAGCTGTGCCGGCTGCCCCGACGCCGATGGTCTTGATGAAGTTTCTCCTGTGAATTCCTCGTGAGCTGAATGCATCTGTGAAGTTACTCTTGGTCATTTTTCCTCCTGTCAGGGCGGAGGCCGCTGCGAAACCTTGTAGGGGACAGAGGACTCGCCCTTCATCCTTATTGAGTGCGGTGCTTTTTTGAGAATCTTGACGATAGGCAAGATTGGAAAGGTTGCGTGCCCGCTAGCGAGGTTGAAAAGCGAAGAGTGAATCATGGTGAGACACGCCGACCCTTTCTACTTTCTGTTTCGTGTGAGGCTAGCGAACTAGCCTGACTGAGCACGAGCAATGGGCGTGCCGAGAAAGAGTTGCGTGTTATATCTCTTCAGGTAATCGAGTTTTCTTCAACTGGACGCGTCGCATCCTGGTGAGACTCATTTTGCAGAGTATGGGCCAGCCGAATACGCCTGCTCAAAAGCGCGCACAAAGACATGAAATTCTCTCGCTTGTTGGGGAGTTTTCCCCAACATGGCTTCGCTGTGATGTGATGAACGAACTCGGAGATTACTTCAGTTGTAAGCGCTGCGAGACGGAGCGCTTCTCAACCAGGCTGATGCATTGTCCCTGATTCTTGAAAGGACCTGCGGACGAGCCGAAGTTTTTCCAGCCGCCATTTTTGCATTCCTCTTTGCTGGTTGGGCTTGGAGCCGGGGTGATCGCAATCTCGAAGGGAAATCCCGGAACGGCGACGGTTGTGAGCACGGTGTTAGTGGCCGTATCGATGACGGCGACTCCACTGTTTACGTTGAGCTGGTCGCCTGCCGCGTACGCGCGTGTGCCGTCGGGCGTTATGGCTACGTCATGGACATGAAGGCCAACAGGAATAGTTGCGATCAGGCTATTCGTATCGACGTCGATAACCGAGACTGTATCGCTGTCCCGATCTGCTGTGTAAACGCGAGTACCGTCGGGCGCGACAGCTATACCCTGCGGAAACAAGCCGACAGGAATGGTCGCAATCACGGTGTTGGTTGCCGTGTCGACTGCAAAGACTCTGTTGAAGACAACATCCGTCACATAAGCACGACTACTGTCGGGTGTTATGGCTACTGCCACAGCAGTAACGCCATTCAGAATAGCCGCGATTACGGTGTTTGTTGCGGTATCGATCACGGTGGTGCGTCCACCAACGACCGCATACGCACGAGTGCCGTCAGGCGTGACGGCAATCGCCTGTGAAGGAACATCCGGGATCGTGGTTATGACGGTGTTGGTCGTCGTATCAATCACAGAGACGGTGGCCTCACTCGAATTTGCCGTGTAGACGCGTTTGCCATCGGGAGAGACGGCTATTCCGGCTGGACCATGACCGACGGGAATAGAGTCAATGACGAGGTTAGTCGCCGTGTCGATTACGGAGACCGTGTCGGAGATTACGTGAGTTGTGTAGGCGCGTGTACCGTCGGGCGAGATGGCGATGCCGAGGGGTTGGTCGCCAATAAACTCTGGGCCAAAAAGAATAGTAGCAACCACGGTGTTGGTTGCAGTGTCAATTACATTAACGGCCTTTTGACTGAGGTTTGTTACGTAGGCATTCGTCTGTGCTTCGACCCTGTTTGCCACACTGGTCAAGCAACAGAAAACGAGCAGCAGCAGTGTTGAGAAAAATGAAAACCCTTTGAGGCGTGGAAGAATGGCGTTTCTCAATGATGTGTCCTTTCGTAAGGCGCGTCACCGTAAGGCCAGCGAACGCGAGAACGTTTGTGCGGGTTAGGGAGAGGGGATGATGAACTCAACAACGGTGGAAGTCAATGGCGGAATAGTGCCAAATCAACAGCCATATTAACTCCTCAAACCCCGCCAAAGCTGATGATGTAGCCATCCGGGTCCTCGACATAGAAGTCCTTTGTGCCCCACTCGGTCGCTGCGAACGGCTTGATGATCGTCACGCCGTTGGCGACGCACTGCTCATAGAACGCCTCGATGCCGTCAATACCCGCTGCGGCGTCGAGATGATCGTTGTCGCGTCTGTGCCGGCGGTCGGCGTCGTTCCTGGGCGCTTCCTTCAAGTGAAGTTCGAGTCCGTCAAGCACACCGATCGCGTAGAACCCTTCCCACGGCTCGCCGAACGTGAAGCCGATCTTCTGGTAGTACGCGATCGAGCGCTCGAGATCGTCGACAAGGAACTGTGGAGCGAAAGATGTCACACGCGGCTTCAACGTGCTCATAGGTCTCCTTCTTCCGCAGGTTAACGAACAGGATTCTTTGACCAGTTTCGCTGCGTGTCAAGATGACGTTATTCAAAGCGCTGCACGTAGGTCTTGAATGAGAATCCAGGGGCCACCCCGGAAGTGGCCTCCAACTTATGTTTACGCGGGTAGTGGTTTCCGGACGCATTCCGCGTCGGCATCACGAAAGCAAAAAAGACCTCGTTGGTGGAGCTCTTACAGAGCCGTGAATTCTTTATCGAGAGTGACCCGAACAACTTTGTTCGTCTTGTCAATATCTTCGTAATAAACTTCGATATAGCGGCGGTTTGGTGACTGATCCGCTTGCGCTGAAAATGCGGTCAGAAATGCCGCCTCAAATCGCGGGTCGTCCGTGTAAACATCAACTTCCGTCTGTCCGTCTTGCGATTTCAAGAATACATGCGCGTAGATGCGAACCCCCAGAAAGTCCTGTTTGGGTTCAAAATCGATTCTTCTGACGTAACACTGAAACGGATCTGGCATGTTGATCTCCTTCGTAGAGTTGAGGCACTTGCACGACATCTGGTCGCCTTAGATTAAACATCAGTAATCAGGAGGATTCCACTTAAAGGTGCTGAACGCCATCCACGCAACCGGTGTCGATCTCCACCTGTAAGTTTTGCCAGTGGGAGCGTGAGTCGTTTCTGCGGCAGAGTCCAGCTATGCGAAGATTCACTCACGAGACGCCTCGAATTGTACTGTTGTTGATGGTCTTCCTTACCTTCGCCGCGCACGCTGTTGCCGATCAGCTCGTCCTCAAGAATGGCGATCGACTTACCGGCACGATTATCAAAGCGGACGGAAAGACCATTGTGTTCAAGAGTGACATGGTAGGCGACGTCATCGTTGCGCTCGACAACATCGATAACGTTACAGCCGACAAGCCGCTGTACGTGACGCTCACTGACGGACGTACGGTAAGTGGGCTCGTGACGTCGAGAGACAACCGGTTCGAGATCAAAGCAAACAGTGGCGTAGTCGTCGTTGAGCGTTCAGCCATTGCAGTGGTCCGGTCTGAAACAGAGCAAAGAGCTTACGAAAACACATTGAACCCGGGTTGGTTGGAACAGTGGAGTGGCGGCGCCGATCTCGGGTTTGCTCTCACCAGAGGCAATTCAAACACGACCAGTCTGGCGCTCGGGATGGCCATCGCGCGCGAGACGCTGCGCGACAAGACCAGCCTTTATGCGGCTTCCGTTTACAATCGCGAAAGCACGAGCGGAGTCTCGCGGACTACGGCTAACACCTTTCGCTTCGGCGCCCGTTACGATCGCGACATCAACCGTCAATGGTTTGGCTACGGGTTCACGGATTTCGAACACAATGGTCTTCAGGACTTGAACCTGCGCTGGGTGCTCGGAGGCGGAATCGGATATCACGCGATCCGGAGCGAACGCACCAAACTGGATCTACTTGGCGGGCTCGACGTGAGCCGCGAGTATTTCGATGGCAGCGACAACGATCGCACGTCCCTTGAAGCTCAGTTGGGCCAAACGCTCAGCCACCAACTCACACCGCGTTTAGCTTTGAAAGAACAGTTATACTTTTTCCCAAATCTCACCGAAGGCGGCGACTATCGGATCAACTTCGATACTTCCCTCGTGGCCGACATCACCAGCCGAATCGGCTGGCAAATGACATTGAGCGATCGCTATCTGTCGAACCCACCAGGCGGAGCCAAACAAAACGATCTGTTGCTGACTACCGGATTGAAGGTGAAGCTGGGAAAACTCAAATGAGCACTTGTGGTTAATTGCCCAACTGTAAGATCTACCAGTACCCCTTCACACACTTGCTGAATTAGTCTGCACCTCTCAAAAGCCCAGGTTCAACCCTCCTTTCGAGTTGTCGCCCAGCCTGCTTTAACACATCTCTCGAAAAATTTTTACGGAGATTGGACTCACGTTCAATGAAGTAGCCGTTTCCCTCAACCCTCAAAATCAAGGAGAAGGTGATGAAGAAAAGAACGTTGAAAACTATCGCCAGGGCAGCATTAGGCTTGAGCACTTTGACAGGACTTCTGCTCATGTTGCCGCAGACGAGTCAGTCAGCTCCCCCGATTGATATTAACGGTTGCACTACGATCAACTCTCCGGGCCAGTACAGACTCGCTGCTGATCTTACATTCGATGCTGGCCCTGCTGGTCTCCCTACTTCAAGTACCTGTATAACGATCGGCGCCAGCAACGTCGATCTCAACTTGAACGGTCACACCATTACGGGTCCGGGCGGCGGTGCAGATGGTACAGCCGGCATTTCGGTAACTGGCAAAACGATGGTCGATATCAAGGGGCCCGGCGTGATAACCAGCTTCGGCAGGGGCATTGACTTTGACGGCGTGACCTCGTCGGATGTGAAACAGATAACGGCAACCGGTAATTTCTTCGGCTTCGTGGTGAATAATAACTCGGTCGGAAATCTGTTCAGAGAAAATACGTCGACCGGAAATGCACAACATGGCTTTACGTTGAATGGCGCCATTAACAACGGCCTCTTGAACAATGTGGCCAGCAATAATGGAGCAGAAGGAATCCTTCTCTTCGCCGGCTCGGGGAACCAGGTAAAAGGAAACACGACCAACGGAAACGGTCAGGACGGGATCTTGTCAGGCGGAGGAGTATCGACAGGGCACAGCATCAAAGACAACACGGCAAGCGGAAATGGCTCATCCGGGATACGGCTCCTGGCCGGTTCAACCGGGAACAATGTCAAAGGCAACACGGCCCAGAGTAATAATTCGACAGATCTGGTGGATAACAACGCCAACTGCGATAACAACACGTGGGCCGACAACATCTTCAACACCGCAAGTCAGCCGTGCATCCAGTAGCTGCGGTCTTGCCAGGTGAGCTACAAAGACATCGTGCGCGAAGCTTGTGAGGCCATCTTGACTGGTCGCTCGAGGGCGGTCGCGTCTCTCCCAAGCCACGAACGAAAAAGCGCAGTCCGGCTACTGCCGAACTGCGCTTCATCTTTTCTACTGACTTGCTACTACGGCGTCACGCGGAAGATGCCCCACAGTCCGTTGTCGAACTGGAAGGAACTCTGCGTGCGGTAGAGATAATCGCCCGTCACGCCGCGTGCACCGCCGGCGCCGTTCACAGGGACTGCATCCATGTGATTCGACGCGCCATGACCCTGCTGGGCGCCCTTCCACTCGGAAAGTGGATTGTTGCCAATCTGGGTCGAGTTGTTGATGTAAGGCTCCTGCTGCCAGATGTGGCCGTGAACCTGGAACACGTTGTTGCGCGCGTGGCCATTTGCATTGAGCACGCGGAAGCGAACAGGCGTTCCGGCCTTGGCCGTGAACACTGGAGTCACAGGATCTCCGTTGACCTGCGCGTTCGACAGCGAGTTGGTGAAGTCGAATGCACGAGTCTGTTCGAGCGGCAGATCAGGCTCGTAGCCCAATCGTTTCCACATCGGTTCGCTGCGATAGTTGACGCCCTTCTGACCGGAGTCTTCAGGATCCTCTTCGCCCGCAACGTTCGGCACTGCGGCCGCATCGCCCGTCAGATCACCCCGACGCATGTTGATGTCGGTCTGGAACTGGAGCACGAATTCGCGGAACGAGGTGCCGTCGGCCTTGCTGACGGTCGCCTGCGCGCGCGAGGTCGCATCTTCAATCCAGGTCGCGCCCTGCGGCTCGATGATCAGTGAAGCGATAGCGCCCTTGTTCGAGTGCTTGATCGGGTCAGACGAGATCAGGTTGGTCGCGCCGAACTCGATTGGCGTGGCAACCTTCGTCGTACCGCTCATGCGGATGTCGCCGGCGTACCACTTGTACTTCACTGTTTCGCCGGGCTTGGCAGTTTGACGTCCATCGGGGGTATACGTTTCCGGGTTACCCACCACGTTGAAACCAACGTTAGCGCCATCACTGGACACCACGTCGTACGCGACGAGCTGCGGGTGCAGACCAACCTGGTTGGATGGCTTCACCTGATTCGCGTTGAAGTTTTCAACGATCATCGGCAGCGTGTTCCAGCCTGGAAGATCCGGCACGTTCGTCGGGAGTTGATTGAACAACGTGACCTCGATGCAGTCGCCGGCGTTCGCTCTCAGCACGAGCGGTTCGATCGGCACGCCGGCTTTAAGTTTGCCGGTCGCAGCGTCGATGTCGGTTGTGCGAACGTAGAGAATCGCCGTCGGGTCATGCAGTTTGCCGCCCTGGTTCGTGCGGCTGTTGTAAACGAGCGTTCCGCCGGGTAGCGCATTCTGCGCGGTCACGGCCGTCACGCTGAACTTGCGGCTCGGCGCCGTGACCGGACAGGTGCCGTTGAAGTCTTTCTTGTTAACAGCAGCCTTCCCGGTACCCGACGGGTTGCTCGGTAGCAGTTGAAGATCGGGCTGGAGACCTTCGGCGCCGCGATAAGCGCGCAACAGTCCCCACGTGCCGTTCCATTGGTTATCAACGGAGCCACCTGGCTGGTACAGGTAATCGACGAACGGAACACCGCCCTTGATCGCTGCAATACCCGGAAGCTCGAACTCGAAGTGCTCAGAGATGCCCATCGCCTGCGAATTGCGGTAACCCGAATTCGGATCGGTGCGCTCGTAGAGCCACTTCTGACCGTGGATGTTGAAGTTATGACTTTCCTCGTGTGCACCGACGAGAACACGGACCTGCACTCGGTCAGCCTCGTAAGCGCGCAGCAGCGGCGTGAACGGATCGCCACCTTGCAGACCACCCGTCAGCGCCGGATAGAAACCGGGCTGCGTGTTGAGATCCGGATTCGCACGGGTCACATCCGAACGATAGATGTTCGAGAGATCACCTGCGTCACCGGCAGCCTGCGTGTTCGTGTTTGGATCCTGCGCACGAAGGGCGACAGGCTCGTTGCGATAGTTGACGACCATCGTACCAGGGTCAGCAGCGGAAACTGCTTCCGGACACGGAAGCGGTACGCCACCCGGGCACTGGTCAGCTTTCTTGATATTGATCGGCAGAGCAGCTTCGTCTCTCACCGGCGGATTGATCGCGTTGACCGGATCAGGAATCGCGGCGCCTGCGTTGTTTACGCCGCCACCCGCTTTGTAAGCGAGCGTGTAATCGGCGAACTCGAGCAGAAACTCGCGATAGCTGTCCGCGGTGTTCTGCGTCTGAATAACCGCCTGCCACGTCGTTGGACCACCATCGAACCGTCCACCCAACACGGCGCCGGTTTCGTTGTGTTTCCAAACTGAATTTTCCGGTTCCGTCACGAGACCGGCGTAGAGACCGGCTTGCTGGTGCGTTGAAGGTCCAAAGTGATCGTGCGTGAAGACCGTGCCGAGCGTGCGGTCCTTGCCGGCCAGGTTTAAGGTCGGGTCAGCAAACCAGCGCTGCACGGTTGTCTGTGCGCCGAGCGTGCCGAAGAACGGGTGCGGCTTGGCAGTTAGCTGAGTCTTCGTCGTGCTGTTGAAGGCCTGCAAACCGCCGGCGGCGTTGATGGCATGAATGCGCTCCAGGACTTCGCCCGGAGCGAACGTGCCGTCTTCGTAGTTGAAACCATTACCCGCGCCGTCCGAAGAAGTCACGTCAAACTTCACGAGGTGAATGTGCTGACCCATGATGTCGGTCGGCGTGCGCACCTGGAAGTCGTCGAGCTCGTAAACGTGCGGTGTCAGGTTCGTGTGCTGGAACGTAATACAGTCGTTCGTGTTGGCGCGGAAGAAAAGCGGCTCCGGTGGACGCGTGCCATTCAGAGTCGGAGCAACGTCACCCCACAGCGCCAGGATGCGGGATTGCGGGAAGTGCCAGCCTGCTTTGTTCACCTTGAGGTCAAGCTGAATCGCAGCGCCTTTATAGAGACGCGGTTTACCAAACGCATTGCCCGCGTCATCGCGGCAGGGATCGGCGTATGGCGCGCCGGGTTTCGCAGGCAGACCATTGAGCGTGTAGTTGGCAGCCGTGCCATCCGGACGGAAGCTGGCGACCTGTTTCTGCGCGTGGAAGTTCATCGCCGCGATTTCATCCGGCGTTCCCGTCTCGGGAATCGCTTTCGCTTCCGCTACGAGAATCTCCTTGCTGAAATCGAGACGCGTCTCGACGCTTTCGGCCTCGCCGCCGACGATGACGTGACGCGGTAGACCACCGTCGTCAATGGTGTCGAGCGGCGGGTGCGGCGGACGGTGTCCGGCTACGCCCGGAACGTAAAACGGATAACCCTTGAACTGCGCGGTCGGCATCGGAGCCATCGCGATCGTCGGTAACGGCACGAGCGCGGGAATCGGAGTGCCTTTTGCGATCTCGCCGTCAGGCAGCGCACGCGCGCCCACGGTGGGACGGCCGTCGCCGTCGAGCTCCGTGCCGGCTTCGAACACGTCGTGCGAACGCCACATTTCCCACATGCCTTGCGCGAAGTGCGGGTAGAAGTGGCAGTGGAAGATCGAGTCGCCCGGCGTCTTGTTGCGGTTGCCCGAACCGCCGTGCGCGATCTCGGTCGTAAACGAGTAGCCGGGGCCCATGGCCTGGCTATCGAGATAGCTGGAGTTGTCGCTGTCGGGTGTATTCAACCACTGATGCGCGTGCAAGTGGTGAATGTGGTGCTCTTTCGGACCAGCATGAACGACGCGCATTTTTACGTGGTCGTTGATGTAGCTGTGATGCACGTTTGACGGATCGTCCGGGAAGAGAACCTTCGTCGCTTTCGCGCCTTTGATCAGATTGCCGCTGCCATCGGTCGTGTTGGCCGGGACATCGACGATCTGTGCCGGGTCGCCTACAGCCCACGCCGACAGGAAAAAGTCTTCATACTTACACTCGGTGCAGTTGGCCATCGGACCGACGCCGAGACGGTTGGCGAGAATTTCCGCGCCGATGCCGCCGGTGCCGTAGTTGATGGCGAAGCCGTCTTTGACGCTGTAAAGCGTGTGCGAAAGAACCGGATCTTCAAACTGCGGAAACGCCTGGATGGCTTTGATCTCGTCGTGATAGACGACCGTAAATTCGCGGAACGGCTGATCGCGATCAGGCTCCACGGCGTTTGGACGATAAGTGCCCGCCGGAAAACGGCCCTTGTTTGGACCAGTGATCACGGCGTTCAGATCCGTATGCACGATGTTGTTGTTGGCATCGAGCATCTTGACGATTGGTTGACCGGCGCGGGGATGTCCTGCCGGATACACCGCGTCGTAGTTGAGAATCGGCTGACCCGCGGGGGTTTTCTTCGGCGTGCCATCCGCGTTTTTCGCGGTCGCCAGTGCCATCTCCTCGGCGGTGAGCTGCGACCGATACCACTCGGCCGTTTTAACCTCGACGTTGACTGAACCGAAGAGACCCATAGCCAGCGAGCCGCCATCGCCTTCGCCGCCGGTCGTTGCCGCGGTCGAATAAACGAGGTGATTACCTTCGCGCTGTGCGATGTAGGTGTAGGTGGCTGATGAGCCGGGCGCAACGAGGCTGCTCTGGTTTTGTCCGACGTTAGAGCCGTCGGAAAGAATCGTGCCGACGAGCTGCAGGCCCATGATGTGGGCCGACGCCGTGCGCGTAGCGGGAGCATTGTTGGCCGCGAATGAATTCACGTCCGCCGCATCCGGCGCTAACAGGTTTGTAAAATTGATTTGGATACAATCGCCAACGTTCATGCGCAACGCGATCGGGCGCGGGCGCTTGCCGGGCCGCAGTTGAACGTTGCCGGGAACTAATCCCTTGCTCGGATCGATGGCGACTACATCACTCTTCAGTGCATAGATCATACCCGCCGGATTGATTGCGCCGAGACGGTTGTAAATCAAGGCCTGGTCCAGTGCGACCACTTCAGCCTTAACCGTCCGCTCGCAATTCGGCGGAGGTGATGTTTGAGCGTGCGCGCCAAACGCGGCGAGCAGGACTGCTACTGCGGCGCAGCAGAGCGATTGCCACTGACGCAAAGCATTTCTGATATTCATAGACTTTTCCTCAATCGAGTCAGTGAAGTGCCGGCCGTAATCGGCGCAGACTTCAACAAAATGGAAGCTGGGTGTGTTGTTGAGTTATTTGGACCGCGCGGACCTGGCAAACCCGGTGGCGAGGCTTCATCGGAAGTTCATCTGTCGAGTGAGTCGGCAGAGCAAAGGCTGTGCCCGTCAGCAGAAGCCCGAAAAGACACGAGTGGTTGTTGAAATTTCTGTAGGTCGTGTGTTCCAGCGTGGATGCGGGTGAGGTGAGTATGTTCCACCACGGAACACTATCCAGGATCTTCGGCGCCGCCGCGCAGACCGAAGCTTTTCATCTTGCGGTACAGCCGCGGCCGGTGGTAATTGAGAATCTCCGCGGTCCTTTTAACGTTTCCGCCCGTGCGTTCGAGCGTTTGCGCGATTGCTTCACGCTCGATCTCCTCCATCGTGAAGTACGGCGGAATCACGCAACGAAACTCACCGGTGTTAGTGGGCTGAAGCTGTTCGGGAAAATCTTCGGGAGTCAATTTGTCTCCGGTCGCAAAGAGCACGGCGTGCTCGATGACGCTTTCAAGCTCGCGAACGTTCCCCGGCCAGTCGTAACGCATCAGCAAGGCAAACGCGGGAGTTGAAATCTCGCGGATGCGCTTTTTGTACTTGTCTGCGTAGTGCTCGAGGAAGCGGTTGGCCAGCAGCGGTACGTCGTCGAGACGTTCGCGCAAGGGTGGTGGTTTGACGCGGATCGTGCTGATGCGAAAGTAGAGATCTTTGCGCAGCGTGCCTTCACGAATCATCTCTGCTGTATCGCGATTTGTTGACGAGACAAGGCGGAAATCGACGCTGATTTCCTGTTCGTCGCCGAGGCGGCGCAGTTTGCGTTCCTGGAGCACGCGCAGCAACTTCGTTTGCAGGTGAATCGGCATCTCCGCGATCTCGTCCAGCAACAACGTGCCGCCGGCCGTGGCTTCAATCAGACCGCGCTTGTCACGATCGGCGCCCGTGAACGCGCCTTTTCTATAACCAAACAACTCGGATTCGATGAGCTCGTATGGGATGGCCGCGCAGTTGATGCGCGTCAGCGGAAGTTCCGCGCGCGAGCTCTGAAAGTGAAAAGCGGCGGCAATCAGTTCTTTACCGGTTCCGGATTCGCCTTCAATCAAAACGGAGGCGTCAGACGGCGCGGCGGTGCGAATAATGGCGTGGATCTGCCGCATTTTCGGGTCGCGTCCGATGATCCCGAAATCATCACTGTCTCCCAGCACCACATTCTTCAGGCTGCGGTTCTCGCGCTTGATGGCCTCGAATTGCAACGCGCGTTCGACGAGGGTCGTCACCTGATCGGGCGTGAAAGGCTTTTCGATAAAGTAGAAAGCGCCGCGCTTGATGGCTTCGATAGCAATGTCGAGCGAGCTGTGCGCGGTCATTACCACGACTTCGGTGTTGGGCGTGTCGCCTTTGATGTGGGCGAGTAAGTCTATGCCGCTGGCATCCGGGAGACGCAGGTCAGTGAAGACGAGATCGTAAGGCGAACCTTTCAGCAACTCCTTCGCCTCGCCCACGCTTTTAGCTGCATCGACGTGATGCCCCAGGTCGGTCAAGACGAACGTGAGTGCCTCCGTTACGCTGAGCTCGTCGTCAACTACCAGAATCCGTCTACGAGGCATCGGCAACCTCTCTCTGCGCGGCAGGCAGCGTGATGCTGATCGTGGTTCCCTCACCGCGGCGGCTGCTGAGTGAAATCATGCCGCCGTGCTGGTCGATGATTTTTCTGGCGTAGGGCATACCGAGACCGAGCCCCTGCGCCTTCGTTGTGTAGAAAGGCTCGAAGATCCTTTTCGCCTTTTCCTCGTCGATCCCCGGACCGGTATCAGTGATTTGGAGTCGCAGCGTCTCACTGGTTTGGTCGACGGCAATACTCAGCGTGCCGCCCTCCGGCATGGCTTCGATGGCGTTGAGGATGAGATTCAGCAAAGCGCCGCGGATAGCTGAGTCGTCGAGCATGGCGTAAGCTGCCGTTTCGCCCATCGCCAAACGCACCTCGATTTTCTTTGCGGTTAACTGCGGCCGCAGTAGCTCCAGGATATCGTTGACGATCGCGTTTACATTTCTCGCTCGCAGGTCCAGATTAACCGGCCGGGCGAACCCGAGGATCTGCTCGACCCGGCTGTTGAGATGATTGATGGTCTCGACGATCTTATCGACAAGATAAGTCTGGCTCTCTGAAAAATTGTCGGCTTTGCTTTTCAGGTGCAGCGAGTAAAGCAGCAGTCCGGCGAGTGGATTCTTCACCTCGTGAGCTACCTGCGCCGCCGCGCGTCCGAGGGCCGCGATGCGCTCCTGGGTTACCAGCCGTTGGTGGGTTTCAACAAGCTCCGCCGTGCGCTCGTCCACGCGCTTTTCGAGCTCTTCAGCGTAGAGTTTGATTTCGTGTTCGAGCCTGAGTTTCTCATCCGTCAGGCGCTTTTTCTCTGCTGCCCGCGCAACGGCTTTGAGCAAAACGTCTTTGACGATCGGTTTGGGGATGAAGTCATAAGCGCCGGCTCGCACGATCTCCGGTATCACCGACAAGTTTGGTTCGCCGGTGATCATTATGACCGGCAGATAAACGTCGGCGTCCTGTAGTTTCTGTAATAAGTGGACGCCGCTCTTCCCCGGCAGGTTGATGTCGATCACGGCCACGTCCAGATCTTCAGCCCGGTGCTGCGCAGCGCTGTCGAAATCCGCTGCCGTGAAGACGGAATAGCCGGCCCGCTTCAAGAACTCTCCCATCGTTAGGCGAAGACTGGCCTCATCATCGACCAGTAGAACGTTAGGCATAGTCTCTCGTTAGGTTAAGCGTATTGAGGCTGTGAAGCTTCAACCGCGGCAAGTTCAATTATGAAGCGAGTGAATTTTCCTTCCTCGCTTTCAACACGAATACTCCCACCAAAATCGCGAATGATGCCGAAGCTGACACTCAGTCCCAAGCCGGTGCCCCCGCTTTCGCGCCGCGTCGTGAAGAACGGATCGAATACTTTACCCACGTCTTCCTGTTTGATCCCGACGCCGTTGTCGTAAAACTCCAGGCGGACCATTTCACCGTACTTGCCGGCGCGGCGCGCGGTGATTTTGAACAGTTTCCGTTCGGAGGAATCCAACGATTTCGCTTTAAGGGCCTGATGCGCGTTACTGAGCATGTTAACCACGACTTGTCTGAGACGCGAATCGTCAGCCAGCACGAGGGGCAGATCCGGTTCCAGCTCGATCGCTAAAGTCATCCGGTCTTTTTCAAACTGGTGCCCGAAAAGCGCGATGGAGGTTTTGATTGACTCTGACAAGTCTACCTGGCGAAGCGCGCGGGGTTCGTGGGTGTCGGCGCGGGCAAAGGTGAGCAATCCGCGCACGATCTGCGCGATACGTTCACCTTCGTCGATGATTCCGTCGATCATCTGTTGCTCGAACTCCGAACGCGGACGCTCTTCATCTTTGAGTAGTTGGGCAAAATTGATGACTCCGTTGAGCGGATTATTGATTTCATGGGCCACGCCCGCGGAAAGCTCGCCGATCGACGCCAGCTTTGACGACTGGTATAGCTGGCGTTGTATCTCTTCCTGCTTGCGTTGTTGTCGATGGACCAGGCGAAGCAGCATCGTGACCACGAGGATATCGACGGTGAAGGAGATAAAAAAGTGTTCGAAGCGCTGTTCGACATTCCAGCGCAGTTGCGCGTTGGCGTCACCGGGAAACTGCGCGTCAACCCAGGCAAAGAAAAGCGGGCGCAGCGCGACTTCCCAAAACCCGATGACGCCGATAGTCAGCAGGACTGTGAGCACAATGACCTTCAGATCAAACTTTCTGTTCATTCACAGCCTCAAATGTGGGAGGGATAAGTTGCTGTAATCTTACCGGAGAGTTAGGATTTTCGCCTAAACATGTGCGGCCGATTTACTCTCAAAACACCAGAACGAATAAAGTTTGACCAAATCACGACTTTCGATCCCGAAAGTCTGATCCCGCGCTACAACATCGCGCCGAGCCAGGACATTCTGACGGTCGTAGGGCATGGATCGGGCCGGGAAGCGGGCTTGATGCAGTGGGGACTGATTCCATCCTGGAGCAAAGAAGCGAAGGGGATTATAAACGCGCGCGTCGAGACAGTTGACGACAAACCGAGCTTCAGCGATTCATTTCAAAAACGGCGCTGCCTGATTCTCGCCGACGGGTTTTACGAGTGGGAACGGTTCGGCAAAATTTCTCAGCCTTACTATTTTCAAATGAACGATAGCCGCGTCTTCGCGTTTGCCGGCATCTGGGACCGATGGCGACACAACGGCCGCTCGACCACTTCCTGCGCCATCCTTACCACCAGCGCGAATGAGTTGCTGGCGAAGATTCATCATCGAATGCCCGTGATACTGAACCCCGAGTTATACGATCTCTGGCTTGACGAAAACTCCCGAGCCACGGATTTGAAGGACCTGCTGGTTCCCTTTCCGGCGAATCAAATGAACAGCCACCCGGTGGGTTACGAGGTCAACGATGCGAAGGTCGATCACGAGGGACTTTTACGTCCAGTCACGCCCAACATCGGTGTTAATCTAAGCTTGTTCTAGTATAGACTGATCGACGTTTGGAAGACGGAGTCCCGACGCTTACCACAGGCTCAAATCTCGGGCCTTATCAAATTCGCTCCCAACTCGGCGCGGGTGGTATGGGCGAAGTCTACCTCGCTCACGATCCGCGACTCGAGCGAAACGTCGCGCTGAAAGTTCTTCCGGAAGCACTCGCCACCGACGCCCGGCGCATGCGCCGCTTCATCCAGGAAGCCAAGACCACCTCGAGTCTCAATCATCCAAACCTGTTGACGATCTATGAGATCGGCCAGGAAGGACCGATTCACTTCATCGCTACCGAGTATGTCGACGGCGTCACCCTCCGCGAACAGATGCGCGTGCCGCTGCAGCTAACGGAAACGCTGCGCATCGTGATTCAGATCGCCGAAGCGTT
>Ga0207711_10002749_pt1 | contig 15507 bp, 21 predicted proteins | sample KBSS34metaG_FD_184401 | JGI IMG/M metagenome (GOLD analysis project Ga0207711, IMG submission 184401) | Switchgrass rhizosphere microbial communities from Kellogg Biological Station, Michigan, USA - KBS S3-4 metaG (SPAdes) (version 2) | ecosystem: Host-associated > Plants > Roots > Rhizosphere...
ACGGTTCCGCCGCGGCATCCGGGATGTCCTGGCTCGACCAGCGCGCCAGGCCGCGCGCCGCCAGGCTCGAATGCACCGCCATCACCGCCTCGACCGCCACGTCGTGGCCGGAGATGGTCATGGCACCGCGCCGCACCCGCGCCTCGAGCAGCGCCATCACCTGCGGATCGGCCTGCTTGCCGAAGCTGGACGCCGCCTGTCCGGCCGCGAGTTTGGTGTATTCCTCGGCGAAGGCGCGCGGCACACCGGTGGCGGGCCACCACACCAGCCCCTGTGCATCGAGCGCGGCATGCACCGACGCCACCTTATCGAGCGCCAGCGCCTGATCTGACGCTGATGGTGTTTCGTCCGCGGCGATCACGCCGAGTTCCTGCAGCGCGGCGGTGGCGATGGTTGCAATCGGAACCATCTCGGTCATCACCGGGCTGTCGTCCAGCGGCACGACGGAGACGCCTAGCCGGCGAAGGGCGCGCTCGGCGATCGTCGAGACTGTGACTGTCATCGAGCGCTCCCCCTGCTGCTACGCCGCGCCGCCGCGGACGGTTGGTGGTGGTTCGGTCGGCGGCGGGATATCGCCGGCATCGAGACCGGCCGCCAGGCTCGACATGCGCGTTGCCTTGCCGTTCGGCGGCACCATGAACTGCGGATCCGCCGCAGCCTTGGCGTCGGCCTCCTCGCGCTTGCGACGTGCCGCCAGTGCCTCCGGCGTCGGTGGCGGGCCGCTGGGCGCGAGCGGATCGAGGCCCAGAGCGACCAGGTGCGCGTCCCTGGCCATGGTGTTCTCCTCGACCGTGCCACCGGCGCCGCCGCGTGCGCCTTTGCTGCCATCCTCGTTGTAATCGAGGATGATCTGCGCGCCGATGGACGCCGCCGCCTGTGCCTCCCTTGTTTCGGCTGCTGCCTTGTCCGCTGCGGCTTTGTCCACGGGTGCGGCCCGCGTCTTCTGCGCCTCCCGCCGTTCCCGTGCGGCCTGTTCCTCGCGGCGCGGGGTGTGGTCCTGCTCCGGCGTGCGTGCCGCTTCCTCGCGGCGCTGCCGGTCGCCGTTCGGCTCGTGTGGTTGCTGTGCCATTGTCGTCTCCTATGCGTCAGGCTCTGCGGCCGACCAGATCGTAACGACCCCGTGGTCTACGGGTTTGGTCTGGTCCACGGTCGGGTCCACACCGAACCGCATCTTGGCCACCCCCCTGATTTCCATAATTCCAGCACCGTGCATGAACTCGTAATCGCGGGTGTTGGTGACGGCGGTGGTGCGTTGTGCCCAGGCGATGCCGATGGCCTGCGCACCGCAGAGGTAGGAAGCGCCGGCATCGACGGTGGCGCCGGCACCAACGTCAGGAATGGTCGGCAGCTCCGGGATTTCCCGTATGATCAGGCCGTCATACAGGATGTCGCCCGCGGTAAAGAGCGGGTTGGTGCGCCCTCTGTCCCACGCATACTGCAGCGAGTTGATGATGGTGGGATCCAGCATCAGGTCGCGGAACACCATGCTGGGTACGAACACCACGAACCACTCCTCGTCGCCGTTGACCTTGATCGGCCGGATCTTCGGTGACGCGGTGCGGGCGATGCGCTTGGCCAGCGTGAGCTGCGCCGCCGTCATCTTGTCTGCGGTGTTATCGATGTTGGTCAGCGACGTGGCATAGACGCCGGTATTGTTCGACTTGCTTGCCCCGAACAGCACACGGTCTGAGTTGTTGACCAGCCAGGTGTTGCGCTGTGCGGCAGAGGCCGCGCCGTAGCTGATCTGCACGTCGCCATCCGCGGTGATCGCTCCCAGGCTGAGGATGATGTCGGCCCTCAGCTTGTTCATGATCCAATTTTTCAACGCGGGTCTGGCGGCGTTGAGCAGGTCAATGACGCTCTTCTGTTTGTCCCAGTCCGAGACAGCGACGGCGTGGCGGATGACGCCGACCGCGACCTTCAGCGAACGGGCGTTGAGCAGTTCCTCATTGCCCTCGAGGACGGTATTGCCAGTAACGCCGGCTCCGACGAGGTTGCGGATGGCAGCGAAGACGACGCTATCACCAGATTTGCGCGTCAAGTCGGTCTGGAGCTGGATCATGTCGTCCATCTCCGAACCCATGTACGGCGCGAACTGGTTATCCCGGAGATATTCCTGGAAGAAGTCGGATTGCCATTGTACAGGCGTTAATCCCGGTCTTGCCGGGGTGATGTTCATGTCAGCGATGACACGCACTCCTAGTGCTGTCGGTTAACGGGAGCGCCCGAAAAACCTCGGCGGCAGGAGCGATGGATGAGCCGGCCTCATCGCGGCCGAAGCGCCCGATTACCCACGGCGGCTGGGGTCACATTCCTATGGGAGACGCCCGATTAGCCGCGGCGGCCGGCTCGGAATGTGCGGTGGTTGCAGACGGAACTATCGCTGACGCATTGCCATGCGGTGAGCACGGATGTCGGCAGCGATCTGCTGGTCGGATGGCGGGCCGGTCCATGCCTGTGCGGCGCGTCCGGCCACGCTGCGCACGCCGGCCAATGACGGCGGCATGTTCGGCGGTGGCATGTTGCTCGGTGTGGCGACAGCCGGCGGCATCTGGGTGGCCCGCTCGGCCTCCCACTCGGCACGGAGCTTGGCCTTGTATTGCTCGGGGTCTTCGATCTCGCGCAGCAGCTTCTGGCGCTCCACCTCGCGCCGCACAAATTCGAACGGGTCGCGCTGCTGCTGCATCTTGTGCCACAGCATCGGATCGTTTCGCGCCAACCCGATGAACTCCTCGACCGCCTTGTCCACCACCTCGTCGCCGTGCTGCCGCCGCGCCATCATCTCGCTGACGTTGTAAACCGCATTCTGCGCCTGCTGCGCCGCATACAGCGCCGGTTCCCGCTGCGGATCGGCGAACTGGAACTGTGGCTCCGCCTGCTGCGGCCGTGCCGCTGCCTCCCGCTCCTTCTGCAACTGCTCAAGCTGCTGGCGCCGCTGCTCGGCCAACGTCTCGGCGCGGGCCGCCCGGTCCTTCCAGTCCTGTCGCTTGCTGCGCTCGTCGAGCAGCGCCTGGCGCGGCACCGATGGCCCGCCAGACACGTCAGCGTCGTCATCCGGTGCGTCCGGCGCCTCAGAGGGCGCTGGAGCCGGCTTAGGCTCGGGTGCCGGTTCAGATGCCGGTGGCGTAGCAGGCGGCTCTGGCGCCTCTGTAGGCGCGGGTGGCGGGTCGGGCTCGTTCGCAGCCAGGAACGCCTCAAGCTTTGGATTAGCCACGGCTAGCCAGTCTCCCTGTTATTGCTGTGGACGCGGTGGCGGCGGGTTGAGCGTGGCCTGCGCCTGCGCCAGCTTCTGCACGACGGAGGCCCGGTCACTCGCCGCCTTGGCCTGCTTGGCCTCGAGGTCGGCGCGCTTGGTGTGCAGGTCGGCAAACTGGTGCGCGAGATCCATCGGCGTCAGCGGCGGCACACCGCCCGCCGTGCCCGGTGCCGATGGCGCATCCGGCGCAACCCAAGGCTCGCCGGCCGGTGGCGCACTGAAGTCGGAATGCATCGAATGCAGGCCCTTCACCGTGTTGACGCCGCGCTCCTTGGCCAACGCGAAGTCCGCCTGCGCCTTCGCCTCTTTCTGGCTCACCTCGGCCACCGCGTTCCGCTCGATCAGCGGCTGCATGCGCTGCTGTTTCTGCGCCTGCGCCTCGGCGTGCTGCTTCATCATCGCAAGTAACTGATCTTTATCGCGCAGGCTGCTCGCGGCGATCAGCACCTCCGGCGGGATCAAGCCCGGCTGCAGGCCCGCCAACTGCACCAGCGTCTGGAAGTTCTCCGCCGCCATCGCTGGCACGTCGATACCTTCGGCCACCGTGATATCGACATCGAGATCCGTGATGTCGTTTTCGATATCCACGACCTGCTGGAGCTGCATCTGCATCTGCGGGTTGGCCGCTGCCTGCTGCAGTTGCTGCATCGCCGCCTGCCGCTGCTGCTCCGGCATCTGGGCGATCTGCTTCGTCATCTGCTCGCCGAGCGTCACCGGGTGGTTCAACCCAACCCAGCGCAGTTCGCCCAGATCGTCGGTCACGCGCAGCCAGCGCTCGCCGGTCCAGTATTCGCGCGCCGCCATCCACGCCATCTCGTAGACGCGCCTCGACCACCAGCGCAGGCTGTCGGCGAGCGGCTCGTTCTGCGTGGCTCCGCCCGCCTGCTGTGCCAGGATCGCGCGCCCGGACAACTCACGGCTTTCCGTGCCGCTCATCGCCGCATTCGGCCCGGACAACTGCATCTCGGCGGTGGCGTGCTGCAGCAACTGGAACTGTCCGGCTGCCAGTTCGCCACCCGGCAGCACCTCGAACCGCATGCCGGCGTTGACCTCGAGATAACCGTCAGGCCGCGCCAGCTCCTGCCGCGCCTCGTCCACGTCTTTGACCGCGCCCTTCTCGGCAATCGTCTGATGCACGCTGAGCAGGTGCAGCGCCTTGCTGCGCCGCTTGTTGATCTCGTCCTGCAGCGACAACAGGTTCTTGACCATGCCATAGCGGCGGTTCTCGCGGTCGATGTAGGCCGACTGAAGCAGCAACGAGCATGCTGACTTGCCGCGGCGGTCCTTGAACGGCGAGGCCACCGGATCGGTCAGCATGCCGCTCTTGCTGTATGTCGCCTGCCACCACGTCCCGTTGCTCACCCAGTGGCACTGCACGACGCGCACGCGGGTGCGCCGGTTGTCCGACCACACCGCGTTCTCCGGCCGGTCGTTGTAGCTGCCGAAGGAAACACCACTGCCGGTGCCGAACGACGCCTCGATCACGTCGTCCGCATGGGGATACATCTCGGTGACCTGCTCGCGGTCCATCCAGACCACGACGCCGACATAACGCGCATCGGAGAAGTCCGGGCGCCTGCTGTGCGGATCGTAGAACAGCCGGTCCCACGGCACATGCTCGATGCGGATGTCAGCACCGCCGCGGCCGTCGTCCTCCAGCCGCAGTTCGACACCCGAATAGCCCTCGACCAGCATCTCCTCGAACACCACAGAGCGGCTGATGGAGTAGTCGTTATTATCCGCGATGTAGCGCAACGCCTGGGTGGCGGCGTCGGCGCGGTCTTCCTCCTGCGGTGTGCGCGGGAATGCCTTGGGGTCGGTGCGTGCCTTGCGTTCGAGGCCGCACAGCAGCGACACCTTGCTGTGGATCTTGTTGATGGTGATTTCCGGCTGGCCACGCTTGGCGAGGGCGTCCTGCTCGGCCTTGGTCCACTGGTATCCGTCGTAATAACTTCTCGCCTTGTTGGCGTCCTCGCGTTCTTCGCGTGAGGTATGCTCGGCATCCTCGAACCACTGCACGAGGCGTGTGTGCAGTTCGTCGATGTCGCCGGGATACACGTCAACGAGTGCCGCCGGGTCATTGCTGCCCGGCCCGATGTCGCCTGCGAGGCGGTTGGCCCCGTAGCGCTCCTGCGGTGCTGCGAGTGTTACACTCATCGGTATTCCGTCGCCTGGCTCTCATGCAGCGACTGCGCATAGGCTTCCGCGCTCTCCGGCGTATCGAAGATGCCGAGATGCTGACCTGTTGCGTAGTAGTATTTGATCGCCTCATCAGGCGACACGACGCCGCGGCCTTCGATGACGGTCGGCACCAGCACCTGGCGCCCGTGCTCGTCCTCGAAGTTCATTGAGCGCACTGTGCTGATGCTGCCATCGGCGTTGTGCACCACGGGCCGGCGATGGGTGTTGATGTTGCCCGGCACCACGAGACCAGGTGCGGTCGGGGCCGGACGGTCGAACAGCGAGCCGGCGCCGCCCTGCATCGCCATGCCGAACAATGGGTTGATTATGCCGCTCATCGGATCAATCGCTGTGGGTTACTGTCACCGAACCGGCAAACCGGAGCGCTCGGTGACCACACGCTTGGTTACAGCCTCGGGAGAGGCCCCCGGCCCGGCAGTCTATTCGCCGCCTTGTGTGGCTGCTGCGCCGAGGCCGATGCCTAATCCGGCGATGCCATACTTGCGCAGGATGTCGATGGTGTTGGCGTCGAACATGACGATGTTGTGGGTGCCTGGTGGTTCACCTTGAGTGAGCGGCAAGACCGGGCGATCACCTCGCAAGTAATCCGCAGCGGCGCGCATTTGGGGTGCTGACTCTGAACTTAGTGCCAGTTTGTCGAGCTGAGCCGCCGCTGCATTCCTATCGCCATTCGTCCATGTCGCCGCCATAGCGGCGCCGTGCGATGGGTCACTTGGATCATAGGGTTTACCCCCCACCAGATTGATAGGTGGTCTGGGGGTTCGGCTATTTTGGTCGAGATAGCGGATGCCGGGGATGCCGGCTTCGCGGAGTGCTGCGGCGGCCTTTGCTGGGTCTCCCTCGCCGAAATAACGATACACCTCACCGCCCGGCGCATCAGGTGAGATTTGGGCACCGTTCACGGTATGAGCGGCATCAAGACGTGCCTCCATCGCCTTGTAATCTGGATGGAGATGCATTTGCTCCGGCGGCACGCCCTGCTCGCGCAATCTGGCGAGCAAAGCCGTCTGCTCCTCATGCGAGGGACGGGGTGTATAACCCAACGCCTTTTGCACATCCGGGTGCTGCTCGCTCAGCGGCTTGTCCCAGTGCAGCATGCGCTCCGGATCGGCGTTGATGTTCACCTCATACATGTGGCCGGGAGGCTGAGTGACTGGCGGCAACTCGTGGCCTGCCTGTAGATACCGCAGCGCCGCCGCAGTCGGGTCCGACGCCTCGTTCCAGCCCTTCTGATTGCGCAGCGACGCCACTTGGCCTGCGAGATCACGGACGGCAGCAGCGCGCGAGCCGTTATAGCCCGCGACCACTGCGGCAGCGTGCTCGGCAGGATTGCCCCAATCCACCGGCTTGCCGTCGATTGCCGGATCACCGCGAAGCTGGTCCCGGTAGCTACGCGCCACGCCCTCGTTTTCGGCGAAGTAGAGCCCGTGCCCGTATGCCTGCGCGCCCTCGCCTGTGCCGATCTTGGAGGCGTCGAACCGGCCGAAGCTGTGTGGGCTGCCGTGAAACGCCTTGATGCCGCCCTCGAAGTTACTCGCCACCTGCTGTGCGGCGTCGGCCACGCCCTTGACCGTGGGGTGCCCGCCTTCCCAGGCTTGGCCGCCGGTCCACAGCCCCCGCTCCTGCGATATGCGCTGCTGCTCCTCCAGCTTGGCCTGGATCGCCGCCCATGCCTGGTCTGCGGCGTCGGCGTAGGACGGCCGCGGCGCCAGCGGCGTCTGACGCAGCAGCACGTTGGCCTGCGGGTCGTCCGGCGGCTGAAACCAGTCACCGAGCAGGGCGTTGCGCGAGCCGCTCATGCTGGGCTGGCGTGCGCCAGGATCGTGGCGTGGGGCAGCATGTCCCTCACCAGCATCGCCGGCAGCCACACCGGCCTGTCAGCCTCGATCTGGACGATGTGCGAGCCGTCATCGAGCGTGCAGGATTTGGACATCACAACCAGCGCCATCTGCGCTCCTTTGTAGAGCGGGCTCCGCGCGACCCATCGGTCGTACGCCTCGCCGGCTGTCTGCTTCACCGTCTCCGGTGTTTCGTTGTAGCGGCGCAGTTGCTCGTCCCACCACGCCGCGTCTGATTGCCGCTGCCGTTCCTGCTGCCTGGCGCGCCGCGCGGCCTCGAACTCGGCCTGCTCGCGCTGCATGATGGCGTGCCTGCGATCCCGCGCGGCCTGCCGTCGCGCGATCTGCTCCGGTGTCCTGTGCTGCCTCTCGAAGCGCTCGAACTCGTTCGTGCCATGCCGCCCGACGAAGGCGCCCCAGCTATCGCCCGAGTCAGGCTCCCACAGGTCACCGGTCTCAAGCCGGCCGGTGCGCCTGATGCGCTCGGGAATGTCGGCGTAATCGCCGCGCCACCACAGCATGGGCACCGGACGGGGCCAGTGCATGCCGCCACGCCGCGATGTCAGCTCGTCTGCCATCGGAATCCATCATGCCACGCGCCAGGCGGCGGCGCGCTCACGCTGCGCCTGGCTGCGCCACGCCTTTTCCCAGCTATCAGCGGTATCCTGCACCACCCGCGGCGGCTGCATCTCACGCACCCCGAGGCACAGATACCTGCAACTGTCCGCACCGTGGCTCGCGTGGTCATGCACGGGCGACGACCGCCACGTCTGGCCCGCCTCGTTCCACTCGCGCCGGTAATGCCGCAGTGCGTTGATGCCGCGCGCGCACTTCTCCGCATCGAACCACGCCTTTGGCAGCACCATCCGCACGGCGTTTATCCCATCGGCCACCGAGTGCTGTCGCACGATGCGCCACGGCTGCAACCCAAGGCTCGTCAGCACCTCCGTCCGTGACATGCCGCTGCCCAACTCCTTGACGGCCGCGTCGTGCGGCAGCAGGTGCATCGCGTAGTTCCGGTAGGGCCGCTCGCGGATCATGTCGGTGTAGTGCGTCAGCCCGGCGCCGCTGTCCTCGATGTAGTCGATCATCCGCCACTGGCCGGTCCACGTCACCTGCGCGAACCAGATGGCTGTGCTGTCGGCCACACCCAGATCCCAAGCGGTCCACACCGGCAACTCCGGATCGTATGGCACGGAGGTGATGCGCCCTTCCGCCTCTGCCGCCTGCATCAGCTTGCCGTAGTAGCTGCCGCTGTTCGGTGACTCGAAGGAGACTTCGAGTTCCTGGGCGAACTCCTCAGCGCTCATTTCCGTTCTGAGGCGGTCTATCGCCTCATCGGACAGCACGCCGGTCTTGCGATAATCCAGCAGGTAGCTGCTGTATCCTGGTGTCGTCTTTGCCCGGTCGTAGGCCGCCTGCAGCACGCCGCGCCCTTTCGGCGTCCCCGAGCGCACCAGCGTCCCGGTGCGGTCGGCGAGCATCGGTTCAATGACGAGGGGAACGAGACTCGGTGGAGTATCATCGTATTCATCGACCACCACGAGATCCGCGCCGCCGCCGCGCCAAGAATCGACGTTATCCGCACCGCCGGCCTGGAACACGCCGCCGTTTGGCAACCTGACCGACAGCTCGGAGCGCCGGACCACGGCGCCAGGGATGGCGTCAGCCGCCGCCGCCAACTGATCCCAAAGCCCGGTGCGGTGCCACATCACACCATATGGCAGGATATGCACCACGCGAGGGTTGGGCTTTCGCTCGAGCAGCGCCCGCTTCAGTCCCATCCACATGAGTGCCGTACTTTTCCCGGCCCGGCGATGGACCACCGCCACGATGCGCGGCGCCGGGTCTTCCATCAGAACCAGTTGCCAAGGCCGCGGCGTGAACGGCAACTCTATGCGCCGCCTGGCGGTCGGTTGTGTTTCGGACATGGGTGGCTGCGTGTGAGGTTAAGCGACCATGCGGAATGAATGGGGCGTGAGCTTCAACGTCACGGACGAGCAGATCGCGGCGAACCTGAAGCGATGGACCTGGGGCGATGACCCTCGCTCGGTGGCGGTCGCCAAGACGGTGCTGCGGATGGTGGCCGAGCAGACGATGGCCGACATCGAGACTGACGGGACGATCATCATGGGCCTGTTCGAATTTGAGATGCCGCTGACCGTGCCGCTGGCCGAGTTGGTGCAGGACTGGATCGAGGCCCGCGAGGACCGCGACACTCGCAAGCTCAGTGGTGAGCATGCCCTGGACGCAGCGGAGTTGGCGGCACTGCTGGAGCGATTGGCGGCGACGCTGCGTAGCCGGTTGGGCGATTAAGGCAGAGATGCGAAAGGCGTGGTAAGCAACCAGGTGCAGACGGCTGCACCAGGTTCTGGCGGCTTATCCGGCCGGATCTGGCTGGTTTATCGGCGAAATGCGTGGGTTCTGGCAGGCGGCCTGGGATTGTATGAACGCCTGCCGGCACCGGCATTCCGGGTGTGCGCAGAAGTCGGCCACTGTCCAGGAGCAGCCATTTATTGCCCGCGCTGCCTGTTGCGGCGTGAGGCTCGTCTGAATGCCGCGCACCTCGTAGTAGGCCCACGCCTTAGCTTGGCTTTCATTCATTCCGCCCACCTCAAACGGTCGTTTGATCGCCACTTCCTTAGTTTGAAAACCTAGTTTTTCGCCCGCTGGCTGACGTGGACGTTGGTGTTACGGCCGAAGCCGGTCGCCAGCAGATCGGCCATCTGTGCCTCAGTCTCACCGGAAAAGATCATCACATCAAACGGCAGCCCCAGCTCCTCGCCTTTGATGAGGATGTGGCTGTCCAGCGGCGCTGCGCGGAACTTGTCCAGGTTGCCGAAAGAGAGCCCGACGAACAGCGTGTCTCGGCCGGTCGGCCCCTTACCTGTCGCTTTTATCATGGCGCCGAGTGTAGCTCAGTCCGCCGCGACGCTGAAAACCAGCAAGCGGCACATCGAGGATCGCTCATGCCCGCCCTTTCGTTTCAGGCTGCCCCTCGAAGCGGGCGATCATCTCCTTCATGAGAACCGTGATGTCTTTGCGATCCGCGCCGTTGGAGATGTAGTTGCAGCGACCTGACTTATCGCCGAACGGGAACACCATCAGGACGAAGCCGGTGGTTCTCGCGTCGCCCTTAGCCGCTCCGTTGAATATCTCGTCGATGCCACGGGCGAGCTGGTTCATCCGTTCGTAGTATTCGCCCTCGATTGGCGCGTCGCCCAACCTGTCCTTGGCCTGTTGCCGCTCGAAGTGTGCCCGCCGGATGTGTTCCTCGCTCATGCCGCCAGTGTAGCTCAGTCCGCCACGCCGTTAAGCCTGAAAACGCCGCACCAGGCCCAGACCGAGCACGCCCAGCCCCAGCAGCGCCAGCGACGCCGGCTCCGGCACCGTGACGCTGAGCAGCTCCGTCTGCCCGCGGTTGAGCAGCACAGCGCCTGCACTGAGCGTCCCGGTGCTGAACAGCGTCATTGAGAACGGCGCCGTGGCGGCAAATGCTCCGGAGCCATTGTGCGAGTAGCTATCGGCAGCGAGGGCGACGTTCTGCGAGAACGTATCCACCAGCACACCCGGATGGTCGGTAGGCGTGTCGGCGCCCTGCGCATTGCCCGTGTCATTGTAGAAACTGGCAGTGATGCTGGAGCCCACTGCATTCTGCCAGGTGCCGGCCAGTGACGACGAGAAGCTGGCGACAGGCACGCTGAAGCCGGTGTCGGATATTGCGATGTTATAGGCCACGGCACCAGCATTGGTGTTCGTCACCGACAGGCTGCTGGTGTTGAGGATGTCGAGCAGCGCCGATCCGGATGACGCGCCAGAGCTCGTCTGCACACTGCCATTCACCGCCACGCCGCCGATCACGACGTTGGCGAGCTGCAGCGTGCCAGTGGCCGGATTGCTGTCGCATGCGATGTTGTTATCGACGCAGGCGAACGTGCCGCCGCCGAACTGTGCGGCGATTTGCAGCGTCGCATAGGCAGGCGAGGCAATCGCGGCCAGCGCCGCTGCCAGGGGCAGGAGATGCTTCACAGTGTAGCCTCCGTGTTGTTGGTTGATTCAGTCCGCCGCGACGCTGAACAGATCCCGCATCCGCTCGTCCTGCGCGTCAGTCTCAGCCGGCGCCCAGGACGTGAACAGCGGGCAGTCGTCGGTGAGCCGGCGCTGCGCCATCGCGGCGTAGTCGATGGACAGGTCGATGCCGATGGCGTGGCGCTGCAGCCGATCCGCGACCAAGGCGGTTGTGCCTGAGCCAACGAAACAATCTAAGACCGTGCAGGGAACCGGATTGGGAGCTGACCACTCCATGCGTGATCCACAGTGTGGGCATTCCCTTTCACCGGGAACACCGTCGCTAGCCTTCCTCTCATACGTTGAGTCTAGCACCACAGAGCAGCTAGTGCATCGCAATTCGGCGCACTGGCAGGATGCGCGCCAGCCGGTGATGATGCTTGCAATGACCGGCACGCCGGCCATACCAGCCTCCCGTCCCGCTCGATGCACCGTGCCGTGCCCGCCATCACCAGTGTCCCAGCCGTCCGCCATCTTCTGCGTGCGGCCAGTGGCGACGCGCTCCGTCACCCGCACCCACGGCGCGCCACAGGCGCTGCACGCGCCGCGCTCGCTGGTGCCGGCACGGATGCACCGCTCCACCAGCGCAGGCGGGAACGTCGCGAAATGCGCGTCGCTGTAGGCGTGCGTGGGGATCGTCCAGACGTTGCGGAGGTTGCGGTTACTGACCAACCCTGTCGGCATTGAAGGACGAGCGCCGCCGGTATCAACGCCACCACCACGCGGGAGAGAGATGCCGCCATCAGCCCTGCCCACATGTTGGTTGCCGGTGACTTCCTCCCGCACCGCGTCCGCATCGTAGAAGTATCGAGCGGCCTTTGAGAGTAGATACACCATCTCATACGCGGAAGTTGGTCTATCTCGGCACGACTCAGGCATGGGATTGGGCTTCGCCCACACTATCGCTGATCGCACCCACCAGCCGTCCGCCTGCAGCGCCAGCGCCAGCCGCGCCGGCATCAGCATCAAGTCTTTGGGCTTCAACACTGGATCGTGCCAGCGATTGCTCAGAAGCGCGCCCTTCGCCGCATCCAGCTTCGCCTTACCACCATCAACAAAGCCGTGCCCGCCATCACGCTTTTCAACGCCGCCATTGGCATAGCTATCCCCGATATTAACCCAGCATGTGCCGTCGTCGCGGAGCACGCGCCGCACCGCGCGGAACACCTCCACCATCGCTGCCAGATACGCCTCGGGCGTGGCCTCCAGCCCGAGCTGCCGGTCAATACGCCGCGCACCGCACGAGCATTGCCGCAGATCCATCGCACGGCCGCCGGCACGCCATCCGCTCGGGTGCGCGTAGGCTCCAGCAGCGTCGTCGCGCACTGCGTTCTTTGCGTCGCGCTGCGTGCGGTCAGCATTGATGGCGACGACATGATCGCACGCCGCGTCACCGCCTTCCCACTGCGCCGTGCCGTAATCGCGCAGCCCGTAATACGGCGGCGAGGTTACGCAGCAATGCACCGACGCCTCGGGCAGCGTGGCCAGCACGTCGCGGCAATCGCCCGTGAGGAGCCGGATCGTCACGATGCGGCCTGTGTGGCTGCGGTGTAGCGGTCGGTGTCGGCATGAGCGGCGTCCGCATCCAGCAGCGTCAGATGCGCCCACTGGCCTGGCGCGAGGGCACGGATGATGTGGCCTAGGCTCATGAACACCAGCGCACCGCCGGAGCCAATCGCGACGCCCTCGGCCTCGACGATCTCCAGCGGCATAGCGCCCATCGGGGTACGCGGCAGCAGCTCGACACGCCAGCGCGGCATGCTATGTCCGACCCATGCGTAATCTCCACCAACTCGAACAATACCGCCTGCGTGGCCAGGTAGTCCTCGATTTCTACGGCTGGGAGGGCGACGAATCCCACGGCGCATTCCGCGTACCATCCTGCATCGACCGTGCGCCGCTCGTCGTGGTCGTCAGCGGCTCGGACGGCTGGGACCATGTGTCGGTATCACGCAAGAACCGCTGCCCGTCCTGGCCCGAGATGGAGCAGATAAAGCGGCTGTTCTTTGAAGACACCGAGACGGCTATGCAGTTGCATGTGCCGGTCGCCGACCATGTGAACATGCATCCGAACTGCCTGCATCTCTGGCGCCCGCACGACGTGGAGATCCCACGCCCGCCGTCGATCCATGTCGGACTGAGCGATTCACCGATCCGCGACCGCGCGGAGGCGATGGCGCTGCGTAAGCGGGTGACGAGCAAGTGACACATCACGGCACCCGATCACGCTCCAGGCGGCGAAGCCGAGGAATCCGCAGTTGAGGAGCACGAGCAGCAGGAAAGCCGGCGGCAGCGCCGCGACAAGCCGCTCACCGAGCTGCGCGTAGCTCACACACGCCCCAGCACGATGAGGATGACGAGCACGACGAGGATGATGCCGATGAGGCCCAGTCCGCCGCCGTAGGCCGGGTGGCCGTAATAGCCGCCGCGGTAGCCATACGCGCCGCCGAACAGCAGCAGGACGACCAACACCAGCACGATGAGCATGAGCGGCGACATTTGTCAGCCCCGGATTATGAAGCCGAAGACACGCCAGCCGAGCAGGAACAGGAGGATGAACAGCCAGACGCTGTTGAAGCGGTAGACGTTAGGATTGCCGGCGTACGGCCCCCAGTATCCTCCGACGTGGAAGATGATGGCGAGGAGCATAAGGAGCCAGAAGATGAAGCCGATATCCATCACGTCACCTCAGTGATTGAGCGGCGGGCGGCGATGGGCCACCGCCCGCGCCCATCAGGCGCCACCTGGGGAGGCATTACGCGCCTAACCGTCAGTCCTGGCGCTGAGTTCGCGCTTGACGCGGCGCAGGGCGACGACGAGCGGATCGTCCAGATTCAACGTGAGGCCGAGGCGATAGCGCTTGCCGTTGACGGCGCGCGATGTGGTGTGGATTTCGCGCGCGATTTCGTCGTCTGTGCAGCCGGCCGAGTGCATGCGGCGCAGGCGCTCGATCATCGGGTCCGTCCAGGTTGTCATACGCCCTCGGAAGACATCGCGTGCCTAAGCCGATCTTCCCTAAGCCGGTCTTCCTCCCACTCCTGCTCTAGCTCGTGCTTCTCTTGTGCGATGCCGCGGTTGAGCAGGGAACGCAGGATTTCGCGCTTGCTCCGTCCGATGAATGTCCGGCTCTTGATGTAGGCGATTTGCTGCTTGCTGAGCAGCAACTCCATCGCGCGCTCTATGGCCAGTGTCTGCTCAGACTTTGGTTGCGTTCGAAACGACATCAGCAGTCATCGCATCGTGCGCCGAGGACGAGGGCGCAATAGCCGGCGACAGCAACGGCGCCGAGCAGCAGACACAGCGCAGTCAGCACCCGTCCAGGTATGGACGCACGTAGCTACGGTATGGACGAGTGTAGCTACGCTGTGTCATCGCCGCTCTTGCCCCACACGAACTCGGTGTTGTCGCTTGGCTCTGGTGTTGCGTCGATGACAGGCGCGTCCTTAGTTTCATGTGAAACGGCCTGCGTGGCTGCGGCTGGCGCCCAGGTAAATTCAATGCTGACGGGCCTGTCTGGATCGCCGCGCAACTCGGTGACGGCGAGGTCTGGCAGCGTCTTGCGCAGCAGTCCGAGGGCGGCGCGCACCTGCGTATCGGTCATCTCGATGGGCTTGCCGTGGATTGAGCAGGGATCAGGCGCGCCTAGGGCAAACAGATTCAAGCGGTTGATGAGCTGACTAGTCTGAATTTTGGAACGACTGCGGTCATCGTGCCGCGGGGAGAGACGTGCGGCCATTAGCGTGCTGCCAGATCTGACCGGTCGAGGGTGACGCGAGACACGGCCCCCAGCGCCTCCAGGAGCACGCTACAGCGGTTTTTCGCGCTCATCTGGACCACTCCAGCCAAACCGGCCAGCGGCCCGCGTAGCACGCTCACAGCGGCTCCTGGTAACAGGTCTGTGATGAGCGGGTCATCGACGATGCGTCGCGGTGAGGTTCTGGCGAGGAGGTCATCGACGAAGCCTGTGGGGAGCGGGATGGGTTTGCGGTTGTTGGAGAGCACGGTGAGGACGCCTGTGGTGCGGTAGATTTCCGGCCAGTGGTCATTGGCGAGGCTGAACTGGACGAAGGCGTAGCCAGGGAAGAGAGGCACGATGGTGCCGCGCTTGCTGCCGTGTCGTTCGATATGAAGCGGGAAGAGGCA
>Ga0207711_10002753_pt1 | contig 15495 bp, 17 predicted proteins | sample KBSS34metaG_FD_184401 | JGI IMG/M metagenome (GOLD analysis project Ga0207711, IMG submission 184401) | Switchgrass rhizosphere microbial communities from Kellogg Biological Station, Michigan, USA - KBS S3-4 metaG (SPAdes) (version 2) | ecosystem: Host-associated > Plants > Roots > Rhizosphere...
GGTTAACGCGCTCGCTCGACGATCTCGACCACGCGCCAACGCTTGTCCTTCGACAGGGGACGCGTCTCCGCGATCCGCACCGTGTCGCCGGTCTTGGCCGTGTTCTCCTCGTCGTGCGCTTTTACGCGCGTGGTGCGCGTCACCATCTTCCCGTACACCGGGTGCGGCACGCGACGTTCGATCGCGACCACCACCGTCTTCTGCATTTTGTCGCTCACTACGCGGCCCGTACGGACCTTGCGCGAGCCACGCGTCACCGCGCCATTCGTCTGTGTCATATCAGCCATTGTTCGTTCCCTGCTTGGCGAGCTGCTGCTCGCGCAGCACGGTCTTGAGGCGGGCGATGTCGCGGCGAATCACGCGGAGGCGGAGTGGGTCCTCGAGCGGCTCGGTCGCGCTGCGGAACTCGAGACGGAAACGCTCCTCCTCGAGATCATGAATGCGCGACGCGATGTCGTCGACGCCCATCTCACGGATTTCTTCGGCTCTCATCGGCTCAGGCTCCCCCTTCTTCCCGCACCACGAACTTCGTGCGCACGGGCATCTTGGCCGCGGCGAGCGCCATCGCCTTCTCGGCGATCTCACGCGTCACGCCTTCGAGCTCGAACATGACGCGGCCGGGCTTCACCACCGCGACCCACATCTCGGGCGATCCCTTGCCCTTTCCCATGCGCGTCTCGGCCGGCTTCTTGGTGATCGGTTTATCCGGGAAGACCCGGATCCATACTTTGCCGCCGCGCTTGATGTGGCGCGTGAGCGCGACACGGGCGGCTTCGATTTGGCGAGCGGTGATCCAACCCGGCTCGAGGGTCATGAGTCCGTAGGTGCCGAACGAGATCTCACTCCCTCGATGGGCGAGACCGCGGGTGCGGCCCTTGAATCGCTTGCGGAATTTGACGCGCTTCGGTGCGAGCATTGGTCAGTGCCTCCTTACATGCCGGAGGAGTAAGTCGTGCCGCGGCGATCTTCGACTTTCTCGCCCTTGAAGATCCAAACCTTCACGCCGATGGCGCCGAAGGTGGTCTTCGCCGTGGACGTCGCGTAGTCGATGTCGGCGCGGAGCGTGTGCAACGGCACACGGCCTTCGTGGTAGCCTTCGACGCGCGCGATCTCAGCGCCGCCCAATCGGCCACCGGCCTTCACCTTGATGCCCTGCGCGCCCATGCGCATCGCGCTCTGCACCGCGCGCTTCATCGCGCGCCGGAACGAGATGCGCTGCGCCAGCTGGCTCGCGATGTTGTCGGCGACCAACTGCGCGTCGAGCTCGGGACGCTTGATCTCTTCGACGTTGATACCGACTTCCTTGCCGGTCAGATGCGCGAGCTCATCGCGCAGCTTGTCGACTTCGGCGCCCTTCTTCCCGATGACGACGCCCGGACGGCCGGTGTGCAGCGTGACGACAACCTTGCCCGGCTTGCGGTCGATCACGATGTCGGCGATCGCCGCGTGGCCGAGCCGCGCTTTGAGATACTTGCGCAGCAGCTCGTCTTCGCGGAGCAGCGCCGGAAGCTCGCGCCCAGCGTAGTAGCGCGACTTCCAGTCCTTCGAGATCCCGAGTCGGAAACCGACCGGGTGTGTCTTCTGTCCCATTAGCGCTTTCTCCCGGACTTGGCGGCGCGTTCGCCGAGCTCGATCTCGACGTGGCTCGTCCGCTTCTGAATCGGTGTCGCACGTCCCATCGCCGCCGGCATGAAGCGCTTGAGCTTCGGCCCTTCGTTCACGACGGCGCGCGTGATGACGAGGTTGTCGACGTCGATCGCCGAATTCCCCTCGCGCGCCGCGTGCTCGGCGTTGGCGACGGCCGAGCGCAGCGTCTTCGCGATCTGCAGCGAGGCGTGCTTTTTAGAGAACTGTAAATAGGCGAGCGCGTCGTTCACGCTCAGCCCGCGGATCTCGTCGATGACGAGCCGCATCTTGTAGGGCGACTGGCGCGTCGAGCGCTGAATCGCGCGGATCTTGGTGGCGGCCATGGCTTACTTCGCTCCTCGCGCGGCCGGCGCGGTGGCGGCCGGCGCGGCGGCCGTGCCCGCGGCGGGCGTCGGCGCCTTTTTGTCGACGGCCTTCTGCCCCGTGTGCCCACGGAACAGCCGCGTCGGCGCGAACTCGCCGAGCTTGTGGCCGACCATGTTCTCCGTCACGTACACCGGGACGAACTTGTTCCCGTTGTGTACGGCGAAGGTGTGGCCGACGAACTCCGGCAGCACCGTGCTCGCACGAGACCACGTCTTGATGACGCGCTTCTCGTTGCGGGAGTTCAACGCGTCGACTTTTTTCGTGAGGGCCTCTTGAACGAAGGGGCCTTTTTTAACGCTTCTTCCCATAATACCGGTTCTCGAGTGAGAGACTCTCTCTAGGTCTCAGGTCTCTGGTCCCTGGTCTCAGGTGGTAACGGCGCAACCGCAGTTACACCTGAGACCAGAGACCTGGGACCTGGGACCTCATGTCGACCCGAACGCGATTACTGCGTCGCCTTGCCTCTACGCCGCCCACGGACAATGAGCCGTTGGCTGCTCTTCTTCTTGTTCCTCGTCTTCACGCCTTCCTTCTTGCCCCACGGGCTGACGACGTTGCGTCCGCCGCGCGTACGGCCACCATGCGGGTGGTCGACCGGGTTCATCACTTCTCCGCGGACCTTCGGACGGCGACCCTTCCAACGGGTCTTGCCGGCCTTGCCCCACGACACCAGCTCGTGCTCTTCGTTGCCGACGACGCCGATCGTGGCGTAGCAGCGGCCGTGGATGAGACGCATCTCGGTCGACGGCATGCGCACCGTGACGTACTCGCCTTCCTTGGCGACGACCTGCGCCGACATCCCGGCCGAGCGGCAAAGCTGTCCGCCCTTACCGATCTTGAGCTCGATGTTGTGCACCGCGGTACCGAGCGGCATCTCGGCGAGAGGCAGCGCGTTCCCGGTGCGGATGTCCGAGCCCGGACCCGACGTGATCGTGTCGCCGACGGCGAGACCTTTCGGGTGCAGGATGTAGCGCTTCTCGCCGTCCGCGTACGTGACGAGCGCGATGCGCGACGAACGGTTCGGATCGTACTCGATCGACGCGACCGTCGCGGGCACGCCGTGCTTGTTGCGCTTGAAGTCGATGATGCGGTACTGGCGCTTGTGACCGCCGCCGCGTCGCCGCATGGCGATGTGGCCGTGGTTGTCGCGGCCGCCCGACTTCTTGATCGGCTCGAGCAGCGACTTCTCGGGCTCCGTCGTCGTGATGTCGGAGAAATCCGACACCGAGCGGAAGCGCGTGCCCTTCGTGACCGGCTTGAACTGTCTGATTCCCATGAGCGGTTAGCCCTCGAAGATCTCGATCGTATCGCCCTCGCGGAGCGTCACGATCGCTTTTTTCCAATTGGGACGACGGCCGACATTTCGGCCCATGCGCTTTTCCTTGCCGCGCACGTTCGACGTCCACACGCCGGTGACTTTTACGCCGAACAGCTGCTCGATCGCCGAGCGGATCTGCGGCTTCGTCGCGTCAGGATGAACCTGGAAGGCGTACTCGCCTTTCGACTGATACGCGGCCGATGTCTTTTCGGTGATGATCGGCCGCACGATGGTGCGATGGAGGGTCGGCATGGTTTACTTCTTCCCCTTCTTCTTGGCCGACTTGGCGGTTGACTTCTTCGCCGCTTTCTTCGCGGCCTTTTTGGCGGGAGCCTTCTTCGCGGCTTTCTTCGCGGCGACCTTCTTCGGCGCTGCTTTCTTCGCGACCGGTGCCGCCTTCGCGGGGGTGTTTCGCTTCGGCTTCTCGGCAGCCGCCTCGCGTTCAGCGATCGGCGCCAACGTCTGACCGAGTGCGCTCGATTCGATCAGCACGACGTCCGACCACAGAATGTGGTACGTGGAGACGTCGGAGAAGCCGATCACGTGCACCGTCGGGAGATTGCGACCGCTCAGGAAGACATTCTGCTTCGAGCCGTCGGTGAGGATGAGCACTTTGTTCTCGGCGATGCCGAGCGCGTCGATCAGCGCTTTGAGGCGCGACGTCTTCGGCGCATCGAACTCGAAACGATCGATGACGACGATCGAGTTTTCGCGAGCGCGGGCGTTGAGCGCGCTCTTCCGAGCCAGTGCGCGAACCTGGCGCGGCACGTACTGCGCGTAGCTGCGCGGGATCGGCCCGAAGACCGTGCCGCCGCCGACCCAGTGCGGCGCGCGCGTCGAGCCCTGACGGGCGCGACCGGTGCCCTTCTGCTTCCACGGCTTCTGGTTACCGCCGGTGACGTACTTGCGAATCTTGGTCGCGGCGTTGCCCTGACGCTGGTTGGCCAAGAAGGCCTTCACCGCCTGGTGCATCACCGGGACGTTCACAGTGCCGTCGAACGTCGCGTCCGGCAGCGCGACCGCGTCGCGCGCCGTACCACGCGCCGTATATGCAGGCACCTGGAACGAGGTGGGTGTCGTGTTATCAGCCATGAGAGTGAACCCTTAGCCCAGCTTGCGCACGACCACGACGCCACCCGCCTTACCGGCGACCGACCCGCGGACGTAGATCAGGTTGCGATCCGTGTCGATCTTCTCGACGCGGAGAGAAATCTGCGTGTGCCGCTCGTCGCCATAGTGGCCAGGCATGCGCTTGCCCTTGATGACGCGCGACGGATCCGTGCCCGGTCCGATGGAGCCGGGACGGCGGTGCTTCGTGTTGCCGTGCGTGTTCGGACCACCGCCCGCCTTGTGGCGCTTCACGATGCCCTGAAAGCCGCGACCCTTCGACGTGCCGGTGACTTTCACCGTGTCGCCGACAGCGAAGACGTCGACCTTCACGAGATCGCCGACGTTGTACGTCGGCACCTGTGCCTTGGCGTTCCCCGGCTCATCGAGCCGCACGGAGCGAAGCACGCGCGGCGGCGTGTCGAGTCCCGCCTTCTTGGCGTGACCGACCGCGGCGAGCGACGCGCGATGTCCCTTGGGACGTCCTTCGCCCTTCTTCTCACGCCGCATGCGCGACGCACCGAGCCCGAGCTGCACCGACGTGTACCCGACCTTCGCCTTGTCCGACACCGCGACCACCGGGTTCGGCTCGGCTTCGATCACCGTACACGGGATCTGCTGCCCTTGCTCGTTGAAGATCTGGGTCATGCCGATTTTTCTGCCTACGATACCGATCATAGAACTCTTTAGCTCCTCTTAGTCACTGCTCGCCGTGTGGCTTAATGCAGTTGGACTGTGGCTGGAGACTCTCTTGGTCTCAGGTCTCTGGTCTGAGGTCTCAGGTGTAACTGCGAAGCCGTTTCACCTGGGACCTGGGACCTAAGACCTGGGACCTACAGTGCGTCCCAACCCGAGTTGTCAATTACTGCACGAGAAAGCGTCCGCTTCCTCGATCCCTACTCCACCTTGATTTCGACGTCGACGCCCGCCGGGAGATCCAGCTTCGTCAACGCGTCCACCGTCTGCGCACGAGAGTCGAGGATGTCGATTACACGCTTGTGCGTCTTCAACTCGAACTGTTCGCGCGACTTCTTGTCGACGTGCGGCGAACGGAGAACCGTCCAGCGCTGCGTCTTGGTGGGCAGCGGGATCGGGCCGGAGACCGTAGCCCCCGACTTCTCCGCCGTCCGTACGATGTCCGCCGAGGCCTGATCGATGACAGCATGATCGAACGCCTTTAAACGGATCCGAATTCTTCCAGCCATAATTGCGATCTCTGAAAGGGAGGATTTCCAGGTCTCTGGTCTCTGGTCTGGGGTCTCAGGTGAACGGCACCGCCGTTACAACCTGAGACCAGGGACCAGGGACCTGAGACCGAGAGTCTCTACGCCAAGATCTTCGTGACTACGCCTGCACCAACCGTTCGTCCACCCTCACGGATGGCGAAGCGCACTTGCTCTTCCATCGCGATCGGGGTGATCAACTCGATCGTCATCTGGATGTTGTCGCCCGGCATGACCATCTCGGTGCCGGCCGGCAACTCGACCGAGCCTGTGACGTCCGTCGTGCGGAAGTAGAACTGCGGGCGATAGCCCTTGAAGAACGGCGTGTGACGGCCGCCTTCATCCTTATTGAGGACGTAGACCTCGGCCTCGAACTTCGTGTGCGGCTTGATCGAACCGGGCTTGGCGAGCACCATGCCGCGCTCGATCTCCTTCTTGTCGACGCCACGAAGCAGCAGACCGACGTTGTCGCCCGCCTGCCCTTGGTCGAGCAGCTTGCGGAACATCTCGACGCCGGTGACGACCGACTTCTTGTCCGATCCGAATCCGACGAGCGCCACTTCCTCGCCGACCTTGATGATGCCGCGCTCGATACGACCCGTCGCGACCGTGCCGCGGCCGGTGATCGAGAACACGTCCTCGACCGGGAGCGCGAACGGCTTGTCGATCTCGCGGACCGGCTCCGGGATGTAGGTATCGAGGGCGTTGTACAGCTCCTCGATCTTGCTGACCCAGTTCGCGTCGCCCGAGATCGCGCCGCTCGCCGAGCCGCGGATCACCGGCGCTTCGTCGCCCGGGTAGTCGTACTTCGAGAGCAGCTCGCGCACCTCGAGCTCGACGAGGTCGAGGAGCTCCGCGTCCTCGACGAGGTCGCACTTGTTGAGGAACACGACGATCTGCGGCACGTTCACCTGACGGGCGAGCAGGATGTGCTCGCGCGTCTGCGGCATCGGGCCGTCGACCGCGCTCACCACGAGGATCGCGCCGTCCATCTGCGCGGCGCCCGTGATCATGTTCTTCACGTAGTCGGCGTGGCCTGGGCAGTCGACGTGAGCATAGTGACGCTTGGGCGTCTCATACTCGACGTGCGACGTCGCGATCGTCAGGATCTTGGTCGCGTCACGGCGGCCCTGCGACTCCGACGCCTTCGCCACTTCGTCATACGCGACGTACTTGGTGCCGTAGCCCTTGTCGGCCGACACCTTCGTGAGCGCCGCCGTCAGGGTCGTTTTGCCGTGGTCAACGTGGCCGATGGTGCCGACGTTCACGTGCGGCTTGGTCCGCTCGAACTTTGCCTTTGCCATTGTACGGTTCCTGAGTGAAGTAGAGTCTGTCTTCGAGGTCTCAGGTCCCAGGTCCCTGGTCTCAGGAGAGACGGCGCATCGCCGTTACACCTGAGACCTGGGACCAGAGACCAGAGACCTTTCTTACGCTTTCACCTTCGACACAATCTCCTCGGCCTTGCTCTTCGGCACTTCTTCGTAGTGCGCGAATTCCATCGAGTACACCGCACGCCCCTGCGACATCGAGCGCAGCTTCGTCGAGTACCCGAACATCTCGGCGAGAGGAACGGTCGCGGCGATCACTTGCGCTTCGCCACGCTGTGTCATCCCACCGATCTTGCCGCGCCGGGACGAGAGATCGCCCAGCACGTCGCCCATGAATGCATCGGGCGTCACCACTTCCACATTCATCATCGGCTCGAGGATCACTGGATGCGCACGCTTGGCCGCCTCCTTGAACGCCATCGAGCCGGCGATCTTGAACGCCATTTCGCTGGAGTCCACCTCGTGGTACGAGCCATACACCAGCTCGACCTTCACGTCGACCATGGGATAGCCGGCGAGCACTCCATTCTCGAGCGCTTCCTTGATCCCCTGTTCGACCGGAGCGATGTACTCGCGCGGAATCGCACCGCCGACGACCTTGTCCTCGAAGATGAAGCCGGCACCGGTTTCCGACGGCTCCATGTTGATCACGACATGGCCGTACTGGCCCTTACCGCCTGACTGGCGGATGAACTTCCCTTCGACCTTCTCCACGCGCTTGCGAATCGTCTCGCGATAAGCGACTTGGGGCCGACCGATGTTCGCGTCGACCTTGAACTCGCGCATCATGCGGTCGACGATGATCTCGAGGTGCAGCTCGCCCATGCCGGAGATGATCGTTTGCGCCGTCTCCTCGTCCGTGTGGACGCGGAACGTCGGATCCTCTTCCGACAGCTTCGCCAATGCGATGGCGAGCTTATCCTGATCCGCCTTCGTCTTCGGCTCGATCGCCACGTCGATGACGGGATTCGGGAACTTCATCGCCTCGAGGATGATCGGATGATCATCGTCGCACATCGTGTCGCCCGTACGCGTGTCGCGGAGACCGATCGCGGCGGCGATGTCGCCGGCGCGCACTTCTTCGATCTCCTCGCGCTTGTTCGCGTGCATCTGCAGCACGCGGCTCACGCGCTCCCGCTTGTCCTTGGTCGAGTTGTAGACGTACGACCCCGATTTCAACACGCCCGAATAGACACGGAAAAAGGTCAGCTTTCCTACAAAAGGATCGGTCGCGATCTTGAACGCGAGCGCCGAGAACGGCGCGTCGTCCGCCACCGGGCGCTCCGCCTTGTGCTCGTCGTGATGCGGCAGATGTCCTTCAATCGCCTTCACGTCGACCGGAGCCGGCAAGAAGTCGATCACCGCATCGAGCAACGCCTGAACGCCCTTGTTCTTGAACGACGCTCCGCACAGCACCGGAACCATTCCGCCGGTGACCGTCGCGGTGCGAATCGCCTTCCGAATCTCGTCGGGGGTGAGCTCCTCACCAGCGAGGTACTTCTCGGCCAGCGCGTCGTCGTGCGAGACGGCGACGGCGTGATCGATCAGATCGTGGCGCGCCTGCTCAACGGCGTCCTTGTAGTCCGGCGGTACGTCGACGACGTCGAACTTCTTGCCCAGCGACTCGTCGTCGAAGATGTATTGCTTCCGCTCAATGATGTCGATGTGACCGGTGAACAGCTCGCCCGAGCCAACCGGGAGCTGCAGCGGATACGCGTTCTTCGACAGCCGGTCGCGAATCATCTTCATGCACCGATCAAAATCGGCGCCGACGCGGTCCATCTTGTTGGCGAAGATCAGACGTGGAACGCCGTAACGATCGGCCTGACGCCAGACGGTCTCCGTCTGCGGCTCGACGCCGGCGACGGAATCGAGGAGCGTGACGGCGCCATCGAGCACGCGAAGCGAGCGCTCGACCTCGACCGTGAAATCGACGTGGCCCGGGGTATCGATGATGTTGATGCGGTACTCGATACCGTTGCGGCTCCAGAACGCAGTCGTCGCGGCCGACGTGATCGTGATGCCGCGCTCCTGCTCCTGCTCCATCCAGTCCATCGTCGCGGTGCCTTCGTGCACCTCGCCGATCTTATGCGCCTTTCCTGTATAGTAGAGAATACGCTCGGTCGTAGTCGTCTTACCGGCATCGATGTGTGCCATGATGCCGATATTTCGATAACGTTCGAGCGGAGTGTTTCTGGCCATTGTCATCCTAAGAGTTGACTTGCCCACCACCAGCAAAAACGCGGGTGGACCAGCGCTCCGTGGGAGCCGGTGTCCATCCGCAATCGCCGGGTACGCTCGCCGCTGCTGCGCGAACGGGGACCCAAGGCGCGGTGCATTCACGTCGGGCGAAACGTGCTCGCCCATGACGCACCGTTGAATTGTCCTGCGTCACTTTTCGGGAGCCGTGACACTCGCTCGAGTGTCTCAGCCGGAGCAGACCCCTGCGTCATGCAGGCCCATAAGAGTCGGCGCGCAGCTCGCCGAACGGTCACTACAGCCCGTCACGCATCCGAGTGATGCACAGAATGCGATCCTAAAACGCCGTAGCCACTTGAATTTATTGGAGAAAGACCGCGTGTCAACCCGACCGGCCGGCACCCTCGGAGAGGGAGCCGGCCATGTCGCGATTCAGCTTTTGACCTCGACCTTCGACTCGACCAAACCTACCCTAGCGCTGCGTCCAGATCGCGACGACACCGCACCGCAAATCGGGGTCGGCGAACTGGGCAGGCGTCTCGGACAGGCCACGGAACACCTCAACGGCCCGGACAGCGTCCAATGGAAGCGATGCGAGCCCATCGGTAAGCGGGTCCGTCCGACCCGGCAGGTCCATGCGATGGCCGTCCATGAACCACCCGACATGGCAGTCGGCGATGCGGGACGAGAGCGCGCTGTTCACCATGCTCGCGCCCGTTCGCGTCATTGCCATCGTCGAGGCCGATCGGGGATCGGCTACCCGGAGACCGGGCACGGTCTGCAGAAACTGCCCGAGGCTTTGGAAGTTGGTCTTGTCGAAATCGTCGTGGTTGTACTGGAGACCGACTCCGGCCGCTTTGCGCCCCGCGACTCCGTCGTTGTCGAGCCGGGCCGTCTCCGCTGCCTTCACTGGCGCGGGGCGCACATGCTCCGTGACACCAATCTTGTTCTGCGGATCCCCACTCTCGGCGATGGGGATGCGAACGGTCAGGCGCTCGCCGTCCTGGAAGCGGATGGGCGCGGACAGAACCGACTTATAGCCAGGATGAACCGCGGCGAGCTGATACGTGCTGGCCCGCATCTGCAGGTGGAACTGGCCGCTGGAATCTGTCGCCGCGTGCGCGACCGCGGCGTCCGTCGACGGATCGACCAGCATGACCGTGCCGGCGATTGGGCGCCCCGTCGCGTCATCATATAGGTAACCTCTAACGACGGCCTGTGCCCCCGCGGATGAGACGGCGAGCATTGTGCACGCAAACGCAACGGCGCTCGCTGTGCGATAGCGAAACTCGAAGCCCATGGATGTACCTCACGAACAATTGTCATCCGGGCCTCTCACTGAATCGCGACCTGCAACTCTGCCGTGCTTCTGGTCCGACTGCGCCGAGCATCAGCTCCCGCACCCCGCCGGCCCCACCCCACACGCTGACCCGGTGCCCGAGGCTATACCGAAGATCGTGCCACACTCGCCCGTTACATCATTTTTTCGAAAGAAGATGTGACCGACTGGACAGTGGAGTTCGTGGCGGCGAATGGCGGGTCACTTGTTCGTTGTGCCACGTGTCACTTGTGCTTTTTCTTCTCCGGCTGATTCAACCCCAACTCGCGCGGGCTTTGCGCTTGGCCTTTTCGCGCGTGTTGGGCGCGCTGAAGGTCGGTGTTGTGTGGTGCGTCGGCGGGCGTGCGAGTGCCGCTCGTATCCGGGCCGCTGCCAAGCGGGCGACCGGTTTGTGTCTCGAACTGTTCGGCGAGTTTGCTTTGCGCGCGTCGCCCGCGACCGCCATGCGGATTACCTCGCTCGGCGATCGGCTTCTTGAATTTGTCGCTTCGGTCCTTTCGATGGTCGGTCATCGAGATCCTCCTGGATCTCGTTCAGCGCGGCAGACCGCGTGCCGCGTGCCGGGCGTCAGCCGTGGAGCGCGGTCGTTGGATCGACCGCGGCCACGCGTCGCGCCGGAATGATGATCGCCAAAAGCGAAACGCCGAGCAGGACCACGGTGACCGCCGCGAAGGTCAACGGATCGCTCGGTGTCACTCCGTACAGCGAGCCGCGAAGCAAACGTGTCGCCCAAACGGCGGCGAGCGCGCCAATCGCGGCGCCGACTATCACGGGACGTAGACCCTGCCACGTCATCAGTCGAACGACATCAGAGGCACTCGCGCCGAGCGCCATGCGCACACCGATCTCGTGGCGGCGCAGGGTGACGAAGTAGGCAATGACGCTGTAGATCCCCGCCGCGGCGAGGAATAGACCGACCGCGCCGAGCGACACGAGCAGCTCGAGATGAAAACGTGCTTCGGCCACTGATTGATCGAGTCGCTCGGTCATCGTCGCGACGCCGAACACTGGAACGGTGGGATCGACGGACTTTACCGCGGCGCGAACCGTCGGTGCGATCGACGACGCATCGCCGGACGCGGCTCGTGCGACGACCGTCATCGTGCGGTTCACCCAGCGCCAGGCATCGGCCGGCGCTTGCACGATGGGGATGTAGAACTCCGGACGGATATCGTGCGTCGGGCCACCAGTGTGTACGTCAGCCGCCACGCCGACTACGGTCTTCCATCGCGGGTCGTCGGGCGCGCCCTCGCAGCAAGCGCCGCGTTTGCCGATCGGGTCTTGATTCGGCCAAGCCGCTTTGGCAAGCGCTTCGCTCACGACCATCACGCGCAATCCTCCGCGGACGTCGCGCTCGTCGAGGTCGCGACCGCGCACGATCGGGATGCGCATCATGTGGACGTATCCCGGCGACACCATCCGCAGGCGCGCGTCGATGGCGTTCGCCGCTGACGGCTCTTTGCCTTCCGGGACGATGCCATTCGAACCACTGCCGCCGCCGAGCGGCGCCGCCGACGTGATGGCCGCGCCGGCGATACCCGGACGCGCCTTGATCTCGTTGAGTATTCGCGCAAAGGTCTGCTCGGCATCGGAAGCCGCGGTCGTCGTGTCGGGCGGCGGTCCGAGTGCGACGCGCGCCGAGATCAATCCGTGGACGTCGAAGCCCGGATCGACGCGACTCAAGTAAAACGCGCTCCGGATGAGCAGGCCGGCGCCGGCGAGCAGCGTGAGGGCGACGCTGACCTCGGCGATGACGAGCGCGCCGCGCACGCGGTCGCGCGCGCTGGCGACGGCGGAGCGTCCTCCCTCGCGCAACGCACTTTGCAAATCACCGGATGATGCGCGAAGCGCCGGCACAAGTCCGAAAACGATCGCGCTGCCGACGGCGACGGCGAGCGCGAACACGACGACGGGTAGATCGAGACGCGTGGCGGCGAGCCGCGGGATGGTGGGCGGCGCGGCACCGATCAGCACGTGAATGGCCGCCCAGGCGAGAGCGAGGCCGACGAGCGCGGAGATGAGCGCGAGGACCACGCTTTCGGTGAGAAGCTGACGAATGATGCGTCCGCGCCCGGCGCCGATCGCGGCGCGAACGGCGAGCTCTTTCGCGCGGGCCGTGCCGCGAGCGAGCAGCAGGTTCGCCACGTTGCCGCACGCGATCAGAAGAACACAGAGGACGGCACCGAGCACGACGAACAACCGCAGCCGGTAGTCGCCGATAATGGCTTGGGTCAACGACTGGATCCGGACGCCGTTGCCCTTGTTCGTTTGGGGAAACTCAGCGCCGAGTTGACGAGCGATCTCGTCCATCTCGCGCTGCGCCGCGGCGATGGTCACCCCCGGCTTGAGACGCCCGACGACCGTAAGAAAATGCTCATCATGAAACGCCAGCTGCGTCGGCGAATAGGCCGATGGCGCCCAGAAGTCCTCGTGCGAGTCCGTCGGGTCGAACTCGCGGGGCATGACGCCGATGATCGTATACGGGCGGCCGCTTACCGTGAGCCGGCGGCCCAACGCATCGCGCGCGCCCGCGAACATCCGGCGCCACAATCCGTCGCTCAGCACGATCACCGCGTCGCGGCCCGGCTGGTTCTCCTCGGCCGTGAAGACACGTCCGATCTGCGGCGCGATGCCATACATCGGAAACACGTCGGCGGACGCAAATGCCGCGGTGACGCGATCGGGAGTGTCCCCCGTCGAGATGGTCACGCCGCGAAATTGAAACGCGCCCAGCTGCGTGAAGCTCGTCGAGCGCCGGCGCCAGTCGTTCCAATCTCCGACCGAGACGCCGCCGTCGCCGAAGGGATAGTGCGTGAACGAGAACACGAGCCGATCGGCGGCCGGATACGGGAACGGCCGCAGCACCACGGCTTCGACCGCGCTGAAGATCGCCGTCGTCGCGCCGACCCCGAGCGCCAGCGTGAGGACGGCGATGATCGCGAACGCGGGCGATTTGAAGAGCTGGCGAACGCCAAAGCGTACGTCGAGCAAGAGCTCGCGGAGGTATTCGCTGCGTTCCATGGTTCGCTCCCGTTGGTTGCCGATGGTTCGGCACTCGGCGTTGACCTTGCGAATGTCCCCAAATCGCGCGATCGCCGTGGCGCGCGCCGTCGCCTCGTCCATGCCGTGCACCATGTATTCGCGGGCGCGCATCTCGACGTGGAACGCCAGCTCGGCGTCGACTTCGTCTTCGACGCTGGCTCTCCAGAGCGGGGATGAGAGCTGGCGTCGGCCCCGGCCCAACCGCGGCATCGTGGTCAGCCCGATGGCGAAAGGACGGAGCTGACGGCGCGGGCGAACGCCGCCCATTCCGCGGTTTCGGATTGAAGCTGCTTTCGGCCGCGAGCAGTCAGTTTGTAGAACTTCGCCTTGCGACCGAGCTCGGACATCCCCCACTCGGCTTCGATCCAGCCTTTGCGCTCCATGCGATAGAGCGCGGGATAGAGGGAGCCTTCTTCGACCTGGATGGCGTTGCCCGTCGTCTCCTCGAGCCAGCGCGCGATGGCGTAGCCATGTCGCGATCCCCAGCTCAGCGTTTTGAGCACGAGTGCGTCGAGGGTGCCGTGGAGACGATCTTTCGATTCGGTGCTTGGCATCGATTACCTAGACAGTCTTGGCTACCGGCCATAGTACGGGTCGATACTTAGACTGTCAAGGTATTGGGCACGGCCGCGCGATGTGCTTCTGTTCAGGTGCGCGCCTATAGCTCAATTGGATAGAGCATCTGACTTCGGATCAGAAGGTTGGGGGTTCGAGTCCCTCTGGGCGCATTTCACATCAAGGCAGACGATACACTGACCGGCGTACTCCCTGCCGGGGCAATCGCGCTATTCGGCGCGCAGTACGCGGGCCGGATCGATGCGACTCGCCCGCCGCGCCGGCAGGAAGGCCGCGAGAGCGCCGGTGGCGATCAGGACCAATGGCCCGCCGACGAACGCGATTGGATCGATCGTCCCCACGCCGAAAAGCAGACTCTGGAGGCCGCGCGCCGCGATCGCCGCGAGCACCAGTCCGACCACAGAACCTGCGACGACGAGCATGAGTCCTTCGCGCATCAACAGGCGGACGACGCCGGTCGCATCCGCGCCGACTGCCATCCTGATCGCGACCTCGCGACCACGCCGGGCCACGGCGTAGCGCACGACGCCATAGACGCCGATCGTCGCGAGCACGAGCGCGAGGCTCGCGAAGATCGCGAAGGCGGTCGCGCCAAGTCGAGCCGGCAGCAGCATGATGGCGAGGTGACGCTCCATCGTCTTCGCCTGAACGATCATCAACGACGGGTCCATCTCGCGAATGGTCGCGAGCAGCTGTGTCACGAGCAGCGCGTCGTTCCCGCGCGCACGGACAACGACGTGGAAAACGGGCGAGGGCTCTTGGCTGAACGCGGTGAAGATCATGGCGCGCGGCGCTTCGCCCAAGGAACGAATTTTCGTCGTCTTCACGACGCCGACCACGCGATACACGCTCGAATCCGTGCGGAAGCTTCGCCCGAGCGCGTCCTGCCCGCGCCAGAATCGGTCGACCATCGCCTGGTTGACGATCGCGACGCGCTCGCGACCAGCCGCGTCCGTCGAGTTGAACAGCCGGCCGTTGACGAGTGTCAGTCCGGCGGCTTCAAAGAATCCGGAGTCGGCGACGGCGTTCTCGATGTCGAATCCCGTGCTTCCCTTCGGCGGCTCGAACCCCGCGACATTGATCGTCATGCTCTCGTCGCTGAGCGCGTTGAGCATGATGTTGTCGATGACGCCGACGGCGGATTGTCCCGGCAGCGCGCGCAAGCGTCGCTCGATCTCGGCGACGGCCTGCGCCCGACGCTCCGCGGGATAGCGCTCCGTGGGAAGAGCCATCCAGACGAGCGCCGCCGGTTGTCCGCCGAATCCCGCGTCGACTTTCATCTGCGCGTTGAGGCTGCGGAGGAATAGCGCGGCCGTCACCAGCAGCACGACCGACGCCGCGGTCTGTGCC
>Ga0207711_10002754_pt1 | contig 15490 bp, 8 predicted proteins | sample KBSS34metaG_FD_184401 | JGI IMG/M metagenome (GOLD analysis project Ga0207711, IMG submission 184401) | Switchgrass rhizosphere microbial communities from Kellogg Biological Station, Michigan, USA - KBS S3-4 metaG (SPAdes) (version 2) | ecosystem: Host-associated > Plants > Roots > Rhizosphere >...
GATCGCCGTGGCCCGCTTTGCGAATTCAAGCGCCGACTTCGCGTCACCCGCGCGCAGACGGATCTCGGAGAGCATCCGCAGCGCCACACCTTCTTTAGCGTCAACTGTCAGGGCTTGGCGGAACATTTCCTCGGCTTCTTTGTCACGACTCTGTCGCATCAACAAAGTGCCGAGGGCCGAATATGGCATCGCCCAGTTCTTTTTGTAAGAGATGGCAAGACGAAAGGCAGCGTCTGCTTCCGGCAAGCGACCCAGTGAAGCGAGCGCGTTGCCACGCTGGAACTCTGCTTCGGGAAACTCAGGCCGTACCTTGAGCGCTTGTTCGTAAAAACTGAGTGCTTTTTCCAGGTCACCGCGCGAATGCGCGCTCTGTCCGCGTTCGAACAAACGCACCGGATCTGCCGCGTCGTCTCCAAACGCTTCCTGCGCGGAAACAGTTGCACACAGCGAAAGCAGCGCGAAGCAGACTACAACAATCGACAGCAGCAGCGAGAGTCTTTTCCAGAAAGAGGCGTTCAGTTCATACATGTTGGAGTGCGATCCGGGGAGGCTTCGATGTTAGCACAACGCCACACAGATCGTCGCTGTGATGCTGGTTGCGCAGCTATTGATGCATGAGCTAACATGCGGGCACCGAATGAATAATCCCATCGTCAAGGAAGAAAGACTGAGAAAAATCTTTCGTGAGCTCGAGTCGGTAGTCGTTGCTTACTCAGGCGGCGTCGACAGCAGTTACGTTGCTTACATCGCCAACGCCGAACTCGGACCACGCGCAGTTTGCATCACCGGGCAGTCAGCCAGCCTTCCTGCGTATCAACGCGCGGAGATCGATCGCATCGTCGAGAAGTTTGGTTTTCAACACGAAATCATTCAAACCGAGGAGTTGGAAAACCCCGGTTATAGCGCCAACAATCCGGATCGCTGTTTCTTCTGCAAGGACGAGCTGTACACAAAGCTCGAGTCGGTCGCGCGCAATCGCGGCATTCAGAACATCGTCGATGGCTCCACGATCGACGATCTCGGCGATTATAGGCCGGGACGACGCGCGGCGATGCAGCATGCGGTGCGTAGTCCTTTAATTGAAGTTGGTCTAAGTAAGACTGAAGTTCGCGAGTTGAGCCGCAGGGCGACGTTGCCGACGTGGGACAAGCCCGCGAGCCCTTGTCTTTCCTCGCGCATTGCCTATGGAACGCCGGTGACTATCGAGCGACTCAGCAAAGTAGATCGCGGTGAAGAGATCCTGCGTGAGTTTGGTTTTCGAGAGTTCCGAGTGCGCCATCACGATCAGCTCGTGCGACTCGAGATTGCGCAGGCGGAGATGGATCGCGTCATGCGCAAAGAGGTGTTTCAGGAACTTGCGGCCCGCTTTCGTGAATTGGGATTCAAGTACGTCACTCTCGATCTAGAAGGCTTCCGCAGCGGCTCAATGAACGAAGTTTTGCCTATAACCGGCGAAGCCGGTGTAAGCATAAAGCCTGGGGCGCAAGCCTCAGGATCAGAGTAATAAAAACATTGAGCCCACGAAGTGGGCGACAGCGCTTTCGCCCGCTTCGCGGGCTCAGAATTTTGATCGAAACCACTTACCTGGGGCTCGCGCCCCAGGCTTTATGCCGTCACCCGCTTCGCGGGTTATATGGAGAAGCTCCCATGAGCATGTATGCCACCACCTACGTCGACGATATTCGCGAGATCAAAGAAGAGAACCCGTTCGAGTCGATGATGTCGCGATTCGATCGCGCCGCGCAGTTGCTCGATCTCGATCCTGACCTTTACGCCGTCTTGAGAGTTCCTAACCGGGAGTTGAAGGTCTACATCCCCACCAAGATGGATTCAGGCCGTATTCAGGTATTCGAAGGTTTTCGCGTGCAGCACAACTTCGCTCGTGGTCCAGCCAAGGGCGGCATTCGTTATGCGCCCGACGTGAATATCGACGAGGTGCGTGCGCTCGCCGCCTGGATGACCTGGAAATGCGCGGTAGTCAACGTTCCCTTCGGTGGGGCGAAAGGGGGCATCATCTGCGACCCGCAGCAGATGTCGATGGGCGAGCTCGAACGCATGACGCGCCGCTACGCCGCCGAGCTGCTCGACTTCATTGGACCGGAGAAGGACGTACCTGCTCCTGACATGAACACTAATGAGCAGACCATGGCCTGGATCATGGACACCTACTCGATGCACGCGCGTCACACGGTTAATGCGGTGGTAACTGGCAAGCCAGTCGATCTCGGTGGCTCGGCGGGCCGGCGCGAGGCCACCGGTCGCGGCATACTTTTTGTGGTCAACGAGGCAATCAAGCGGTTCAAGATAACGCCGAGCGAGACCCGTGTTGTAGTCCAAGGCTCGGGAAACGTTGGCGGAATCGGTGCGCAGCTGCTCCACGAGACTGGTTACAAGGTTGTAGCAATATCGGACATCCATGGAGGGATTTACAACCCGAACGGCATCGACATCCCCGAAGCGCTACGGCATTTATGGACCACACGGTCCTTCGAAGGCTACGAGGGAGTGGAGTTCGTCAACAATCAGGAGTTACTTGAGCTCCCGTGTGACGTGCTGGTCCCAGCGGCTACTGAGAACCAGATAACTTCGCAGAATGCCGACCGGCTGAAGTGCAAGGTGCTCGCCGAAGGAGCCAATGGACCGACCACTGCCGGGGCCGACGAGATACTCCACGAGAAGGGAATCTTCGTAGTTCCTGACATTTTGGCGAATGCAGGGGGTGTTACGGTCTCATATTTCGAGTGGGTCCAGGACCGTATGGGGTATTTCTGGCGGGAGGATGTCGTCAACGAAAGACTACAGGACAAGATGGTCGCGAGCTTCAACGATCTGTGTCGTTATGCCGAGCTACACCACGTTGACACGAGGACCGCGGCGTACATGTTGGCGATAGACCGCGTGGCCTATGACACGCGCATGAGAGGCATCTACGCGTGACCGAAAAAACATAATCGGAATGCCGCTAAATAGTGAAAAAGGCTTGATTTCCATTTTAAGGTAGAGTATGGTCTGGCATGATTTACGTCTCGGACCAGCGTTAAGATTTCTCAACATTTACGCGATGGTTTAAGGGATGAAATCGTTGACAAGGTGATGTTCATTTCCTATAAGAAATGAACTCAATTCAAGAGTCCCTCGGGAATAGTAATTGGTGTAACAGAGTGCTGTGATTTGCCGAAGCGTTCTGCTTAGACCGCGGTCCGAGTGACGCCGCTGGCCCTGGTGGTCCAAGTGGTTCAACTGAATTGACAACTGTAGTTGGGGCCTCCGCGGGGCGTGGTACTGTTCCGTTACGGCGGCACTATTACGAATTCTTATTACTCATTTCGCAGGAGGAATGCGATGAGACTCGCACATAGGGCGCTTATAGCTGCGCTCGTTTCGTTGGTGCTGTGTGCCGCAGTATCAGCACAGACTTTGCGGTCGCCAAACGACCCGCGCAATCAGTCTCCAGCAGTAGGTACCGGTGGTCCAGAAGGTGGTCCAACCGGTCTTTTTACCATTTACGACGGTTCGACGATACGCCGGGGGGAGTTTACGTTCAGCATTGCTTACAGCAATTATGATCGTGATCCAGGCAACGTTGACATCGTTGATGTGCCGTTGAGCTTCAACGTCGGTATCAATGACCACATTGAAGTCTGGTTCAAAACCAACGGCTACCGCGGGATCAAGGTAAACAATCCGCAGAATCTTTCCAGCTTTTATCTGCCGAACTCCCAGTTGTTCTGTGGCGCAGCGTTGTGCAGCGGACGAGCCATCGTGTTGGCGCCCTCTGGGCCAAACGTAGGAACGTTGGCAAACACCGCCGTATTTCGGCCCTTGAACAATCAGCCGTTCGTTCAGTTTCCGTTCTCCGGCGGTTCCGCCGGAACGTTTGGACTGACGGCCGGTCAGATTGGGCAGCAGTTTGGCTTCCCAGGTTTCAACGCCCTGCTGGGACCTCCAGTGGTCCAACCGAACAGTGGCAACTTCGGTCCGGCTGACAACTTCCCGGGAATCGGCTCGCCAGTTGGCGGCATCCTGCCGGGAGTTGTGTTGGCGACTACATTTCTTCCGGCCACAGCCTTGACGCTGCCGATTGAAGTGCCGCTGACGTTTACAGTAGCGCCGACATATCTGCCGGATGCGCCGTTTGTGAATCGTCTCTACGGTGAGAGCAATTTCACTAACATGGTGTTTGGCGCCAAGATTCGCTTTACCGGACCGAATAACCCGTTGGGAGTAGCCCTGATACCCTTCTATCGCTGGTGGATGGATAAAGCCGATGATTTCTCGGGCTTTAACCAGATGCAGCGTGGTGCCGGCCCGGGTGGCGACATTGGTGACTTCGGTTTAATCGGTGTCGTGGATGGTCGTCTTGGCAAGCACGTGAACGTGTCAGCTAACGGTGGCTACATCCTGAACAGCAATCCGAAAGGCGCCGGCGGTGACTTCGTGTTGTTGGATCGGCCGGACGAGTTGCTCGCGGGCGTCGGATTCGACTTCCCGATTAACGAACACTTCCAGCCGGTTGCTGAAGTTAGATCGACAACCTACGTCGGTGGCCGTACGCCAAACGCATTCGAGAACAATCCCGTTGATGTGATTGGCGGTATCAAGATTTATCCGCGTCGCTGGTTCGGTATCGGTCTCGCTTATCGCAGACACCTGAACCAACAGGATATGGACCACTTCAACCCCGTGGATGCCACTATCCCGATTCAACAGATCACGAATGTGAACGTGGTTGGTCGCGGTCTGGTAGTGGTTCCGGGTACGTCTAGACCGGTAACTTCGCAGGGTTTCCCGCTTGGTTTCATATTCTCGGAAGAGCCGAATGGCTTTATCATTCAGGCTTGGTTCGGACATCGCAACGACAGAAAACCACCGTACATCAACCAACCGCCGGTTGTGGCCTCAGTAACGCCATCGATCGCTTCGATCCTGCGGCCATGCCCGCCGGGAACGAAGTCGGATCAATGTACGCCGACTGATAACACAGTAACGCTGGTTGCTAATGCAACGGATCCGGAAAATGACCAGTTGCTTTATACGTGGTCAGTAACCGGTGGTCGACTCAGTGGTGAAGGTCGCCAGGTAAGCTGGGATCTCACCGGTGTGGCCGATGGCACCTATACCGCGACAGTAGAAGTCAACGACGGTAATCAACATACCGCCACCGGCTCGACCACTGTTACGGTTGCGGTTTGCCCGGGTTGCGTCGCACCGCCGCCACCGTGTCCGACAGTTTCAGTGAGCTGCCCAAGCGAAGTTGATGCTGGTCAGCCGATTACCTTCACCGCAAGCGTTACCGGCGAAGGTGCACCGACTCCGACCTTTAACTGGTCAGTGTCCGCAGGTACCATCTCCAGTGGTCAGGGAACTTCGACGATCACGGTTGATACCGCAGGCACCGCCGGTCAGAGCGTAACTGCTACGGTTACCATTGGCGGCGTGGATCCGAGCTGCAATGCAACGGCATCCTGCACGACTGGTGTGAAGCCGGAGATACGCCAACCGACGAAGTTTGACGAGTATGGCAATATCCGCTTCAACGACGAGAAGGCCAGACTCGACAACTACGCCATTCAACTCCAGAACGATCCGACCTCAAGTGCAGCGATCCTTGTCTACGGTAGCTGTGAGGGTGAAGCGCAACAGCGTGGCGACCGCGCTAAGGACTACCTGGTCAATACGCGCGGAATCGAAGCTGGACGCATCACCGTCGTCGATGGTGGCTGCCGTTCAGACCTGACGGTTCAACTCTGGATCGTGCCGCAGGGAGCAACCGCACCCGCGCCCGATACAGCAGGCGCCGTCTCGCCGTGCCCGCCGTGTAAGAAGGCTCGTCCGAGAGGCCGTACGCGCAGAGGTGATGAAGAATAAATCGGGTTTGGTTAGCCAAACCACTTCCAATCGGGCGATGCCGCAAAGCATCGCCCGATTGCTTTTGTAGCGAGCTAATTTGTGCAACGAGTACTTGTTAGGCGCGCATCCTAACTCCGCCCCAGCTTTTAGGATACAAAGTAACGAAACTGTAATAAACTAGGGGGTCACGGTGAGCCAATGTGCTCCTTACGGTCGAGACCCTGGATGGATTAACGATGAAAAGAATTGCTAAGCTGCTCCCCCTGGTAATTGCTGTCTTTGCACTATTCACGGTCGTCACACTCGCGGCTGACGGCGACGCTAACGATCCTGCACTGTATTCGAACGATTGGCGCACGACCGGCCCTCCGGGAGGAGATGTTCGCGCACTTGTAGTCGATCCATCGAATCCGGATCGCTTCTACTTCGGAACGCTTGACGGGCAGATCTACACCTCCAGCGACGGCGGCAAGCACTGGCAACTGCTCTATAACTTCGGGAAGCCGCGACTCTTCGTAGATAACATCATCGTCGATGAACGCAATCCGAAGGTCATCTACGTGGGTGCGCACCGGCACAACCAGCCGGGCGGATTCTTCAAATCCACTGACGGCGGCGTCACCTGGCGCGAGAATGTGCAGTTGAAAAACGAAGCGCTGCATTCGCTCGCACAGTCGGAGGCGGATCCCAACACGCTTATTGCCGGGACTTTTACCGGGGTCTTTCGCTCGGACGATGCCGGTGAAACATGGAAGCAACTCCCGACTCAAAGCGAGCCCGGATTGATTCACGTTGAATCGCTCGCGATCGATCCGCGCACTTCCAACACGATTTACGCCGGCACATTCTATTTGCCTTATAAATCAGTTGACGGTGGACAAACCTGGAAGTCGATCAAGAACGGAATCATTGACGACTCCGACATCTTTGCGATCGATATCGATCCGCACGATCCCAATCACATTATTGCCTCTGCCTGCAGCGGCATCTACGAGAGTAAAACCGGCGGTGAGAGCTGGCGTAAGGTTCAGGGCATTCCGTCTCAGTCGCGCCGCACACGCGCCATCCTGCAACATCCCTCAGTGCCCGGAATGGTTTTCGCAGGCACTACCGAAGGTTTCTGGCGCTCCGATAAGGGCGGCGATCCAGACTCGTGGATGGTAACCACTTCGCGCCAGCTCGAGATCAACTCCATCGCTGTTCATCCTTCACGTCCCGATATGGTTTTCATCGGCACGAATAACTACGGTGTGATGGTGTCGAACGATGGCGGCAAGTCGTTCACTCCGACTAACGGCGGGTTCAGCGGTCGCTTTGCCAACGCGATTCTCGCGGATCGCGAAACACCAAATCGCATTTACGCATCGACCATCAACACTGCTACGGGCGGTGGATTTCTATTCGTCAGTAACGACAATGGCGAGACCTGGCGTCCATCGATGCGCAGCATGCCGTCGCGACTCATCACCTACGCGATCCTTCAGGACGTTCGTGATGCCAACATAATTTATTTAGGCACAAATCTCGGCGTTTATCGTTCGCTCGATCGCGGCACGTCGTGGTCGCCCGTGTGGGCTGTTGAGAAGAAGGCGCCGGTAAAGAAGACCTCTAAACGTGCGGTAGCTTCGACGCCGAAACGTCCCGCGAGTTCGCAGCCAGATGATGATTCAGTGCTCCAGGCACAGCAGGCACTGACAGCCGCCGGCTATCATCTCGGTGAGCCAGACGGCAAGTCTGGACCAGCAACGACCGTGGCGCTGAAGAAATTCCAGACCGATCGACATCTGCCGGTAACCGGTAAACTCGATGCGATTACACTCGCGGCACTCGGCGTCAGAAAATCCAGTGACCCGGCAGCGGCGGAAAAAGCTGACTTGATTCTGCCGGACGCAGTCTACGCCCTGGTCCATACAGTAGATCCGAACACTCAGGAACCTGCAATTCTGGCGGCTACCAACAGCGGACTCTATCGCAGTGTAGATCCCTCCAAGGGATGGTTAAAGCTGTCTTACGGAAGTTTTGATTCTCGCACTACTTGTATTTCGACTGTCGCGAAAGAGCCCGAAACGATCTGGGTCGGAACACCGAGCGACGGTGTTCTGGTGTCGCGCGATAGCGGCAAAACCTGGCGTCAGGCCGATGTACCGCGCGAAGTGCCGATCAACGTCATCGCTCAGGATCCAAACCGTCCTGACTATGTTTACGTCGGAACGAAGCAGGCGCTCTTCATGTCGCACGATGGTGGTGCGACGTGGAAGGTGCGCGGCGGTAATCTTCCATTCGGTGATTTTACGAGCATCCTGATCAATCCGCGCAATGGCGATGAGATTTTCGCCGGCAACGCTTATCAGATCAGCGAAATCGGAGGCGGTGTTTTTCGTACTACTAACGCAGGATTATCGTGGGCACGAATCGATCCGAAAGGCGGACGCTTGCCGAGTCAAAGAATCTGGGCATTAGCGTTTGATGCTCACGATCAGAACGTGCTCTTTGTTGGATCACATTCGGCGGGCGTTTACGTCGTGCCGCGCACGACAGACGCTATCTCTGCTGCACAACAGTAACGACTCTCGCAAAGGGCCATCCACAGATTACACAGAATAGAAACATGTGTGTAATCTGTGGATGGCCTTTTACTACCGTCTTTCCTTGACATGCACTGATTCAGACGTGTACATTGCCGCCCTACCCGGTAAAAATGGCGGCGGGTGTTTGTCGGACCAAGCGGGGCAACTACGGCAGGGCGGTAATCGAAACAAATTAGCTCGACAATTCAAATCCAAACGGCTCGCTTCCTCGCCAGCCTTCAACTCCCGACAACGCCAAGGACAATCCAGCTAAAGGCCGCTACACTGTCTGACAGTCAGCGAACACCTGCGCTGATTGTTTCGGCTTAGTGAGGCGCGATAAGATCTAATACGCGCTGAGAGTCACCGGGGCTTACAGGAGTATCAATGTCTAGTGAACAACCCAAGCTGAATAACAGCGAGGCCAACAACAACTCAACCTCCGGCCAGTCAGAGACTGCGCCGCAACAAAACGTTATGGCTTCTCAATCCGCACAGGCAGCAGCAGCACCAACAACAACCCACACAGCGGAACCCGATGAGTCGGACGAATCGCGCTCCAGCGGCGACGTCGACTTTGGACAACTACTCGATCAGTTCGAACAGGAACAGGCCACACTCGAAGAAGGCGAAGTCGTGCGCGGCACTGTCGTAGGTTTAAGTGAGCGCGGCGTCGTTATTGACTTTGGTTACAAGTCGGAAGGCATTGTTAACCCGGCCGAGTTTACCGAGAACGGCCAGCTTACCGTGAAAGCCGGCGACGAAGTGGAAGTGCTCGTGAAGAGCATGGAAACTGCCGACGGGCTGCCCGTCCTTTCGCGCGCCGATGCGGTGCGCATGAAAGCGTGGGACGATCTGGAGAAGGCCTATCGCGACGGCACGAGCGTAAAGGGTCGCGTGATCGATCGCATCAAAGGTGGTTTGCGTGTTGACATCGATGGCATTGCTGCTTTCCTGCCTGGTTCGCAGGTCGATGTTCGCCCCGTAAGAAATCTCGACAGTCTGCGTAATCAGATAATCGAAGCCAAGGTGATCAAGTTGAACCGCAAGCGGTCCAACGTTGTGTTGTCGCGCAAAGCTGTTATCGAGCAGGAGAACACTGGCCGGAAAGATCAAACGTTACAGCAGATCGAAGAGGACATCGTCGTCGAAGGACAGATCAAGAACCTTACTGACTACGGCGCATTTGTCGATCTGGGCGGTGTTGACGGATTGCTGCACGTGACTGACATGTCGTGGGGACGTTTGCAGAATCCGAACGAGTTGTTCCGCGTGGGTGACACGATTCAGGTCAAGGTGCTGAAGTTTGATCGTGACCGCGAGCGCGTGTCGCTTGGTTACAAGCAACTGTTGCCCGATCCGTGGTCCAGCGTAGAAGAGCGTTTCCCGGTGGGCACGCGCGTGTCCGGCAAGGTCGCGAGCGTCGCCGATTACGGCGCCTTTGTGGAACTCGAGAGCGGTGTCGAGGGACTGGTCCATGTTTCCGAAATGAGCTGGTCCAAGCGCGTCAAGCATCCGAGCAAGGTAGTTAATCCCGGTGACCTGGTCGAGGTTGAAGTGCTCAGCGTGGATCCAAGAGCGCGGCGCATCAGCCTGGGTATGAAGCAGGTGCAGGAAAACCCGTGGCAAACGTTGCACGAGCGTTATCAGGTCGGCACGCGCGTACACGGCCGGGTCAGGAATCTCACCGACTTCGGCGCTTTTATCGAGATTGAAGATGGAGTCGACGGGCTGGTCCATGTATCGGACATTTCCTGGTCACGGCGGATCAAGCACCCCAGTGAAGTGCTGAAGAAAGGGCAGGAGATCGACGCCGTTATCACGAGCATCGACACTGAGAACCGCAGACTGTCGCTTTCGATCAAGGATCTCGAGCCGAACGCGTGGGAGAAGTTCACCACCGAACACAAGCCGGGTGATGTGGTGCATGGAAAGGTGGCGCGTTTTGCCAACTTCGGCGCCTTCATCGAACTGGACGACAATCTCGAAGGTCTTTGCCACATTTCCGAGCTTTCGGAAGAGCGAGTGGCGAAACCGGAAGATGTGGTCCAACTCGGTCAGGAGATGGATTTCAAGATCCTGCGTATCGATCCCGAAACCAAGAAGATTGGTTTGTCAGCCCGGGCCGTTGGTAAGGACGAGCCGATCATCGATACTAAGATCTATTCATCTGAAGCCGGCGGGGGCATGGCCTCGCTCGGCGAGCTGGCTGACTTCGGCCTGAACAAATCCGACACCAGCGACGAATAGTCCACAGTTTTTTAGCCACAGGTTACACAGATCGGTTTCGACGATCCGAGTGATCTGTGGCTAAAGTCTTGCCCCGCCTGTCGTTTTTCTGATAGTGTACGGGTCAACATAACCTCGCCATTATCAAGACGTTATATTTCAAACATTCGAGGTAATGCATGACTAAAGCGGAACTCGTCGAAGACGTAGCTCGAGCGGCTGAGCTCACAAAGAAGGACGCCGAGCGTTTAGTCGAAATCGTCTTTGAAAGCATCATTGAAACCCTCAACCAGGGCGAGAAGATTGAGTTGCGGGGCTTTGGAAGTTTTCGCGTGCGCGAGCGCGGCGCGAGGCGCGGTCGAAATCCGAAAACAGGTGATCCGGTCAGTATTCCCGCGAAGAGAGTTCCGTACTTCAAACCCGGCAAAGAACTAAAAGAACTTATTAACGACGATAACCCCGGCTCACCCGCACCGGCGACGAACTCTCCACGACCAATTAGCGATGACAATCGCCAGCCTCCTATCATCTAAGCGGCAATGGATAGACTCTGGAGTCCCTGGCGCGCCAGGTACATCGCATCAGGGGTTGATGCACAGCGTGACGGTTGTGTTTTTTGCCTGATCGCCCAACACCCTGAAGACGACGAAACTAATTTTGTTCTGCATCGCGCACAGCACGCGTTCGTGGTCCTAAATCTCTACCCGTACATCAGCGGGCATCTGATGATCGTACCTTATCTGCACACGAGCGAGTTTGATTCAACGGCAAAAGAGATTACGGATGAAATGATGGACCTGGCCAAGAAGTCTCAAACCGCTCTGCGCGAGGTCTATTCACCGGCGGGGTTTAATCTGGGAATGAATCTGGGCGCTGCGGCAGGCGCCGGCATCGTGGACCACATGCACATTCATCTCCTACCACGTTGGTCAGGCGATACAAACTTCATGACCACTGTCGCAGAGTCGCGCGTCCTCCCCGAAGACCTTCCAACGACGTACTCTAAATTGCGATCAAAATTTTAGCCACAAAAAGGCACACAAAAGAAATCTTGTTTGGGCTTTTTGTTTGTGTGCCTTTTGTGCCTTTTTGTGGCTACCTTTTCCCGACTTTTCGTGGCACGGCTTCGTCTTCAACTTCGCCGCCGCGGCTGATTGGAACTTCGGAAGGTTTGCTGTAACTGATGCCTCGTTCTTCACTATCGAGGTTTCCGGCAGGGAGTGGTGGCAGTGGTCCAGTGAGGGCTGGTGGGTTGAAGCCGGGGTAATCAATCCGCGCGTGATAGATCGCGGTCAACGCACTGATCATCGCTTCGCGAATGGTCGTCAACTCCTGCAACGTGACATCGCACTGGTCGAGCTGCCCGTCACTAATAATCGCATCGACAATCTTGACTACGATCGCGCGAATGTTCTCAGGATCAGGTCGTGCCAACGAGCGTGCCGCGGCCTCACACGAGTCGGCCAGCATCATGATCGCTGCTTCTTTGAACTGCGGCTTTGGTCCCGGATAACGGAAATCAGCCTCGTCCACAGTCTCGTTTGGCTTCGCTTGCGCCTGTGCTTTGCGCAGGAAGTAGTGCAGCGTTCGGGTGCCGTGATGTTGCGGGATGAAGTCAGCGATCTTCTGTGGCAGCCCAATCTCTTTCGCGAGCTTCGCACCGTACGTGACGTGACTGGTGATGATCTTCGCACTCTGATACGGACGCAGGCGATCGTGCGGGTTATCGCCTTGCTGGTTCTCGACGAAATACTCGGGCGCCGCGAGTTTGCCGATGTCGTGATAAAGCGCTCCGATACGCGCGAGCAGTGGATTTCCTCCGACGGCGCGACAGGCATCTTCAGCGAGTTGGCCCACCGCGTGTGAATGCTGATTCGTGCCGGGTGCGCGTAACGCGAGTTGGCCCAGAACCGGAAGGTCTGCGTTTGATAACTCGAGCAGTTTGACGTCGGTCAGTATGCCGAAGAACGATTCGTTGATCGGCAAGCCACCGGCGGCGAATACTGCCGTCAACAAACCACCTGCTATTCCGGCGGCGGCCGCCATCAGAATCGTTCTGAGCGTGAGTGGTTGTTCGGAATAGGCCAGCAGAGCAATCGCCATCACGACGTTTACAGCGCCGACGAGCAGACCCGCAAGCGTCACTGACTGGCGCTCGCGATAGCGCCCGATGCCATAAATCGCAGCCGAACACGAGACCATCGCGAACAGTGCTTTTTGCATTCCGGTGGGCGCCAGCATGCCCGCGAAAAGCGCGGTGATCATTCCGGTTAGAAACGCGAGTTGTGTATCGACGAGCATCGCGACGAGCAGTGCGGCCGCGGCGAAAGGAATGGCAAAGTTCCAAATGATCGGATCGTTGAACGGAGCCTGCATTCTCGCTGCCATACTGTCGCCGAACGTGAAGCCCACTCTCATCAATGCCGTTTGGACCAGGATGGCCGAACCGACGAGCGCGAACGCTTTCTGTTTACTCAAACTCAGCGGGCTGCTACTGCTGCGGTGTTCGGCGAATTTCCATGCGGCCCAGTAAACGCCAATCACGACCAGTAACAGGCCAAAGAAATTATTCCAGGGCTTGCCGGAATGGCCGGCATTCTTGATCGCCGCAATCTGAGCGAGCACTGTCGGCGTAACTGTATCGCCCTCGCGTGCAATCACCTGATTGCGTTTCAATGAAACCTCTACCGGTTTGACGCGCCCGGCTTCTGCTTCTCTGGCGTTGGCAGTTGCTGCCTCGTCCAATACCACGTTCGGACGAATCAGCGGCAATAGCGCGGCGGTGAGCGCCGTCCTTTGTTCGGGAGTCCAGCCCGGCAGGGTGCCGATTCTTAGCTCGAGATTGCGACGTGCCGACGAGAGGGCAGTCATTCTCGTGCGCGGAGCTGGAAAGATCATCTGTCCAGCGGGATTGCGAATATCAACCAGAACGATTTCCTGTTGCAGGCGGTCTGCATCGGCGTCGGCGTAGATATAACCCGCGCCTATTTCGCGAATCAGCGACTCAATTCGTTCGAGGTCGGATTCGTCGAAGTCGTGCGCGATGATCGCTTGCGCAACTGCCGGTCCACCTTCACCTCTCCAGGAGAAAGATTTTTGACCTGACGTATTTTGCTTCTGAAGATTTTCCCAGGCGGAGCGAAAACTCTGCACGGAGCTTTCAGCACGACTTGAATCGTGATTGAAAACCGCGCGAGTCGAATCTCTGGCAGCGGCTTTGCGCCGTTCGGTTTCGGCCTGGTCCACTGCGGTCAAATCGGCCGGAGCAACAACCGACCTGGTAAGCACGTCACCGAGTTGGTAGTTTTCGTTGAAGCTGGAGGCGCGATTCGAAAAGAGCAGGAAAGTGGTGAGAAGAACGAGGACGCTGCAACCGATCAGGAAACGCTGCCACGGCTTGAATACCATCAGCGGGCGGGTCGCGTAGGCCATAAGCTTATCGCGGGCCTGGCTTAATGGCGTTTTGAATCGTGGACGGAGTCCCATAAACAAACCTAGCCACAAAGAGGCACAAAAAGCACAAAACGTTTTCTTTTGATTTTTAAGGAGTTCATTTGTGCCTTATGCGCCTTTTTGTGGCTAAATATTTTTAAGCCGCGGCGAGGTCACGGGCCAAGACCGCACCTGTCTTTTCCAGCAGCGCACTCAACGTCGCGGGTTTGATGGCGGAGATGACAACAACTTCACCGCTATCGAGTTGGTGCGCCTGACGAACAGCCGCATCTACGTCCGCGGGCGCAAGCAAGTCAGACTTGTTCAGCGCCAGTATCGAAGGAATCTCTGCCAGATCTAACTCCGCCAGGATCCTTTTTACGGATTGAACTTGTTGCCCCCAACGTGGATTCGAAATATCCACAGCATGAATCAGCAAACGACTGTCGCTAATCTCTTCGAGTGTTGCGCGAAAAGCCGATAGTAAATCCGGCGGCAACGCTCGAATAAAACCGACGGTGTCGTTGATGATAACTTCCTGTTCACGTGGCAGACGAAGCCGTCGCGAGGTCGGATCGAGCGTCGCAAACATCCGCTGTTCGGCGTGTACTTCGCTCTTTGTCAACGCGTTCAGCAAGGTTGATTTGCCGGCGTTGGTGTAACCAACGATCGAGATCACCGGCAACTCCTGTCTTGATCGACCTTTGCGACGTTGTTGGCGGTGCTGTCGCTGCGCTTCGATCTCGCGTTCCAGACGATTGATGCGATCGCGAACGCGACGACGATCTGTTTCGAGTTTCGTTTCGCCGGGACCTCTGCCACCGATGCCGCCGGCCAGACGCGAGAACGCCGAATCCTGACCTGCGATCAAGCGCGGCAACAGATACTTCAACTGCGCGAGCTCAACCTGAATCTTTCCTTCTTTCGACTGCGCGCGCTGCGCAAAGATGTCGAGGATCAACTGCGATCGATCGATCACTTTCAAATCCGTGGCTTCTGACAATGATCGCACTTGCGCGGGCGAGAGCTCGCTATCGAAGACGAGCATGTCGGCCCCGAGTTGGAGCGCGCGAATAATCAGTTCGTCGAGTTTGCCGCGGCCGAGCACTGTGCGCGGATCGATTGCCGAACGACGTTGAATAATCTTGTCCTGGACCATAACGCCGGCTGACGCGGCGAGCTCCGCGAGTTCGGCCATCGACTCCTCCGCATCGGCAAGCGAGCCGGTTGCGACACCGACGAGGATCGTGCGATCGCGCACTTCCGCACGGCGCGCCGTACGACGGTTGCGCGCCATCTCTTCTTCGAGCGAGTTGATCAGCGCCTGAAAGTCGTGGTCGAGTTGTGACGCGACTTTGGGTTCGAGAAAGGCGTACAGTTCGGGAGTGGTGGCGTTGTCGAGCTCACCGGCA
>Ga0207711_10002758_pt1 | contig 15474 bp, 9 predicted proteins | sample KBSS34metaG_FD_184401 | JGI IMG/M metagenome (GOLD analysis project Ga0207711, IMG submission 184401) | Switchgrass rhizosphere microbial communities from Kellogg Biological Station, Michigan, USA - KBS S3-4 metaG (SPAdes) (version 2) | ecosystem: Host-associated > Plants > Roots > Rhizosphere >...
TCGGCAACTACTTCAGAAATGCCGCGCAGGGTTCAGACGTCATCGATTTTCTGCGGACACGTCGCGAGCGGCAGGACGATGCAAGCTCAAAATCGCGTCGATGGATTCCGGCAACTACGCAGGCATCGAGATTTCGAAGGCCCTCGCCTCGAGCGGCTTCAAGCTCGTTCCCGACGTCGTGGTGAGCGGCAACGGGGGCGCCGGCTCCGACAGCAATTCGCTGGTCAGCGTGCTGCTGGCGAATCTGATTCAAGAGAGCCGTAACAAGCGAAGCCAATAAGCGGCCGACTTGTCAGCGCGGAGGCGCCCAGTTGAGGACGATGGTCATGCTCGTGGCGGGTTCCGCGATTTGACGATTGATCAGGAAGCGAGAGCCGTCGGCGCTCACGTCGTATTCGTACTGCGCGAAGTTCGCGCGGTCCTGATGCGCCACGAGACGGACCTCGAAGAGCCGCTCGGGATTGCCGAACACGGGCGGATCGCCTGGCTTTACGGCGACGGCCATCAGATGGGAGTCTGCTGACAGGTAATACAGCTCCCGGCCATCGGCACGCCACCTGGGATAGGAGCCGCCCTCGAGCGAGATCGGATGTCTTGCGCCAGGCACCGGGAAACTCCGAACTTCGACTTCGAACCGTCCCGAGCGGTCTGTCGTATACGCCATCCATTTTTCGTCCGGCGACAGCCGCGCCTCGAGATTCTGCGCGCCGTCCTGTAGGTACACCGCCGCCTTTCGTGGGTCTGCGATGGGCATCGTCCAAATCGATCGCTCCGGTCCCTTTGCGTTCGAAGCGACGTATACGATGGTCTGACCGTCGCGGCTCCATGCCATCGGCTTGACCAGGACGGCCTGCTGCAACAGTGTCTCGACGGCTCCGGTCGTCACTGACGTCGTGACCAGATCGAACGTGCCGATCCCTCGTCCCTGGAATAACGACGTAATCCGTCCTCCATCCGGCGTCCAGATCGGATGACGATGGCTCTCTCCCGTTACGGCGTTCGGAACCGGGCGCGCGAGATCCAGCACCCAGACGCGTTCGCCAGACCTGACGGTTGCGACCTGTTTGCGGTCCGGCGACAACTCCACACCCAGTCGCGCGACAGGGGCGCCGATAGTGTCCATCGCGCGGCCATCCCGGCTCATCCACGTGAACTGTCCCAGCGGCTCCAACGGACCTTGATAGGCGATCACGCCCGTCGGCCCGGTCGACATGACGCGGCGGCCGAGCGTCTCCGAAATGCGCGCCAGTCCGATCTCGACGGGATCGCCGGTCAACTGACCACTCGGCAACGTCAGCCGCCGGGCAAACAGGGTCCCGGACGTGGATTCGCTGCGATCGAACAACAGACACGCGTTCACATACTCCGCGATGGTGCGCGTCGCGAAGAAGGCGAGCTGCTGTTCCGGGGCATCGACGGTGATGAGACGCGTGCCGCTTTTCGCCGGCGCGCGATTTACTGAGAAGTACATGAGCCAACGGCCGGGCAGGCGCTGCGGGAACCGGTGGCCGGTTTCGTCGCTTGCGAGCTTCGTAAACGGCGCCGGCTCGCCCCCGGCAGCGCTGACACGCACTAACGGCGCGAACTGATTCGGGGCGAAGACGATTGATCCGTCGTCCAGCCACAGCCCGCCCCGTCCCGCCGCAGCGTCGCAGACCACGATTGGACCGCCGCCGGCCAAATTGAGCCGCTTCAACTTGCCGCCGGCGAAGAATGCGACCGAGCGGCTGTCCGGCGACCAGAACGGATAGCTCGCGTCCTCGGCGCCGGCCAGAGCGATGGCCGCGTTGGCGGAGAGGGGCCGGACCCATAATTGTGACGTGCCGCCCGCGTTCGGCGCCGTCGCGAACGCGATCTGCCGGCCATCAGGCGCAACTGCCGGCACGCTGACGAAATGGGTGCCGTCGGGCGGCTGCATCTCGAGACGCACCTCCTGGGCCTGGGCAGGTGCGCGGCGCGAGCCCAGGACATACGCGCCGGCAGCCGCGAGCGAGGCGACGGCCAGGAGCGCTGCAGCTCCGAGCACGAGGCGACGTGACGACGGCGATCGGATCGTGCTGTCGCCGGCAGGTGGCGCAATGGCGCTCAGCGTTCCCGCCTCGAGCGCCTTCTCCGCATCCTCGATCTCGAGCCGCGCATCGCCGATATCGTGCATGCGCGCGTTCGGATCGCGCTCGAGACAGCGTCGTACGAGCCGCGCGACGCTCGGTGGTACATCTGCCGGCAACATGCTCCAGTCGGGTGTGGCCCGCAGGATGGCGGCGACTACGTCCGAGACGGTTGCGCCGCCGAAGGGGCGGCGGCCCGTGAGCATCTCGAACAGGACGGCACCGAATGCCCAGACGTCCGTTCGCCGTGTGATCTCGCCGCCACGCGCCTGCTCGGGGCTCATGTACGCCGTCGTGCCAAGAATCAATCCAGGCGTCGTGCGGTCTGAGGTGACCGCCACCGATCCACGAAGCTCGTTGTCTGCTGCGCCGCTCGCGATCGCCTTGGCGAGACCGAAATCGAGCACCTTGACGACGCCGTTGTGCGTGACCTTGATGTTCGCCGGCTTGAGATCACGATGGACGACGCCTTTCTCGTGCGCGGCTTCGAGTGCTTCGGCAATCTGACGCGCGATGCGCAGCGCTTCGCGGAGGGGTAATGCCCCTGCGGTCAGGCGATCGGCGAGCGTCGGACCGTCGACCAGCTCGAGGACCAGGCCGTGAATGCCCTCAGCGTCCACTACGCCATAGATGGCGCCGACATGCGGATGATTGACGGTCGCCAGCAGACGCGCTTCGCGCTCGAACCGGGCGCGCCGTTCCACATCGGTGGTGAACTCCTGCGGCAGGATCTTGATGGCGACGTCACGGCCAAGGGTCGTGTCGTGCGCGCGATAGACCTCGCCCATACCGCCGGCGCCGAGCGGTCCCTCGATCCGGTACGAACCAAGAGACGATCCTGGCAGGAGCTGCAGCGCGGCTGGCGCGACGAGCCCGGCCACCAGCGCGCCGACCGGCGCGTCGATCATGCCGGCCGGCGGCTGTGCCAGCAGGGACTCGACCTCGCGGCGCAGCGCGGAATCGTGCGCACACACGCGCGCGAGAAACGTGTCACGCTCGGCAGGCGGCCGCTCGCGCGCCTCATGAAACAGTTTCTCGACTTCGCGGAGGCGCTCAGGCGTCACGGTCCACGCTCGCAGGGGAGTCGACCGATGCGGCAGCTACGAACCGGGTTTCCAATTGAGGATGACCGTGATCGGTGCGGCTGCTGGTTCTTCGACGATCGTGTCCATCAGAAACCGCTGCCCGTCGGGCGAGATGATGTACGAGATGCTGTAGCCACTCTGCAGCGGCACAATATCACCCACATGAGCGGTGAATAACGGCATCGGTTCGCCGGCGATGAGCCCTTCGCCGGTGTCCGCCTTTCGGATCGGCACCGCCATCAGGCGGCTGTCGAGTCCGAGGTAGAACAATTCCCGCCCGTCGCGGCGCCAGCGCATCTGGGCGCCGCCGTTCGTCGAAATCTGCAATTTGGCACCAGGACCTGGAAATGGCTGCGCGTACACTTCTGTCCGGCCGGATTCGTTCGACTGGTAGGCCAGCCATCGGCCGTCCGGTGAAAACTGTGCGAATGCTTCGATGAAGTTGGTGCGCGCCACTGGGAACGGCTGCCGATCGCCGTAGAGCGGCAGCGCCCACAGGTCGTGACTGGTGACGGGATCGGTGCTGCGAAACAAGAGCACGCGCCCATCCGGTGACCAGTCGATCGGCGACTTGTTCACAGGCGTCGCCAGAAGCAGCTCCTCGCTTCCAGCACCGCTCGCCGGCTTCACGTACAGATCGAACACTCCGTTCCTGTCCGAGGTGAAGACCACCCGCCGACCGTCAGGAGACCAGCGCGCGGAATATTCCGCCGCCGTGTCGAACGTGAAGCGGCTGAGTACGCCGCGCGCCGTCTCGAGCAGCCAGATGTCATGGTTCTGGTCCACCATGCGGCTCAGCGCCACATACCGGCCGTCAGGTGAGATCGCGATGTCCGTGTCGGACCCTTCCGGCATGCGGCTGCCGTCCGGACTGCCGACGCGGCTGATTTCTTTCCCGGAACGATCGAGCCACACCAGCTGACGCCGGCCCGGGCGCGGCGTCGTGCGATACAGAACTGGACCAGCACGTGAGGCCGACACGGTCGCGACCTGCTCCGCGAGCGGCGCAGGACTGCCGGTCAGCGTCAGCGCACTCACATCGAAGGGCTGCGAAAAGAGCGTGCCCTGGCGGACGAAGAGCAGTCGGTTCGAAGAGAGATGAACGTCGGCCAACTCGGCGTCCACCAGCCGACGTGGTTTCGATCCATCGAGATCGCCGACATAAATGGCGTTGGCATCGGTGCGGCCCGCGACGACGTAGAGGAAATGACGGCCGTCGGGCAAAAATCGTGGGTACCAGTGGCTGACCTGCCCTGAGGCCAATTGCGTAACAACCGTCGCTTCGCCGCCCGCCGCGGAGATGCGATAGATTGGGCCGGAAAAGAGCGGTGTGAACAGAATCGTCCCGTCGCTGTTCCAGGCCCCGCCGAGACCAAACGTGGCGCGTGTCAGTGTCCGGATTGTTCCGCCGTCGATGTCAATCCGCTTGAGCTGGCTGTCCGCGAAGAACCCCACAGACCGACTGTCGGGTGACCAGAACGGGAGCACAGCGGTGTCGGTACCCGCAAGCGGGTGGGCCGTCACCGATTCGATTGAGCGCAGCCACAGCACCAGCCGTCCGTCCAGGTACGCCGAGAACACGATCTTCAATCCATCCGGTGAAATCGCCACCGCCGGTTGTACGGGGCGGCCGGCGATGCCGCCGCCGGGAGCCAATGGCGTCGTAATCTCGAGCCGGGCCTCGGGTGCGAACGGCGCGGCCGGCGACTGCCGCCAGAGACGCACGCTCTGCACCGCTGCGATGACTGTCACGAGCAACAGACCGGTGGCCAACAGCCAACGATTTCCCGGTCGGTGTACGGGCGACACGCGATCGCGGTCGGCCTGCGGCGCCTCCCGTATCTCGTCGATCTCGATGCGCGCGTCGCCGATCGCCTGCAGCCGCTGCTTCGGATCTTTCTTCAAACACCGGACGAGCAGCGGCCGCACGGCTGACGCCGTCACGGGGATCTTCTGCCAGTCGGGCTCCCGGCTCAGGATCGCCACGATGGTGTCGGTCACGTCGTCGCTCTTGAAGGCACGAGCCCCGGTGACCATCTCGTACAGCACGCAGCCGAACGCCCAGATGTCGGCGCGGGTGTCGACAACTTTTCCACGCGCCTGCTCCGGCGCCATGTACGCGGCCGTTCCCAGGATCATGCCGGCTTGCGTCGCCTGCAGAGAGAGCGTCGGGGACGTCGTCGCGCCGGGACGCGGTGAGCCGGGCGGGTCGAACGCCTTCGCCAGTCCGAAATCGAGGACTTTCACCGTGCCGTCGGTGCGCACCTTGATGTTCGCGGGCTTCAGATCGCGATGGATGATGCCCTGCTCGTGCGCCGCTTCGAGGGCTTCGGCGATCTGCTTCGCCAGGGGTAGCGCCTCGTCGAGCGGCAGCCCTGAGCCCTTAGCCCTCAGCCCTTCGATCTTTTGTGAAAGGTCCTCGCCCTCGACGAGCTCCATCACGAGGGCTTTGCCACCCGAGACGTCCTCGAGCCCGTAGATGGCCGCGATGTGCGGATGATTCAGCGAGGCGAGCACGCGCGCCTCGCGTTCGAAGCGGGCGAGCCGGTCGGAATCGTCCCTGAACGCATGCGGCAGGATTTTGATCGCGACCTCGCGCCCGAGCCGCGTGTCGCGCGCGCGATAGACCTCGCCCATCCCGCCGACGCCCAACAGTCCTTGCACCTCGAAGACGCCAAGGCGCCGCCCGGTGAGCAGCGCGCTCGCCGGCGAAACGAGCTGCGCCACGACGGCGTCAACCGGCGCGTCGATCATGCCGGCCGGCGGCTGCGCCAGCAGGGACTCGACCTCGCGCCGCAGCGTGGAATCGCCGGCGCACGCGTGCGCGAGAAACGCGTCGCGCTCGGCGACCGGTCGTTCGCGCGCCTCGTGAAACAGCCGTTCGATCTCGCGCAGGCGCTCAGGCGTCATGGTCCAGCCTGCAGTTCATCTCCCGACCGCCAGCTTGACCTTCAACTCTTCGAACCAGTTCTGCACGACAATCATGCTGGCCGCTGGCGCCTTGCCTTCGCTCGATCCGGCGTTCTTTTTGATCATCAGAAACCGCCCGTCGCGCGCGACGTCGTAAGTGCGGCCGGTCATCGACCCGATGCTCCGACCGTCCAACAGTATCGACGGTCCTTCGAACAGCGTTGTGGGGTTGCCGGCGCTGAAGGTGGGAGTGAGCTGGACCGCCACCGCCATCAGGGCGGAACCGTTGACAAAGAACAGCTCGCGGCCATCCGTGGACCAAAGCGGTGTCCTGCCGCCATCGGTCGAAATCTGGTAGTGCGCGTCGGCCACGTTCGGGAAGGGCCGGACGTAGATCTGCGTTCGCGCGGACTCGGTCGACTCGTACGCCATCCAGCGGCCGTCGGGTGAGATCGCCGCGTTTCGCTGGTCGAACGGCGTCTGAAGGAGCGGCCGGATTCGAGGCACACCTGGACCGGGCGGCGTCGAGGCACCGTCGAGCGCCAGCAGCATCAGATCTTGCGTGCCGGCCGGGGTTTGTTCCTCGAACACCAGGCGCTTGCCATCAGGTGAGATCGCAACTGCCCTGTCTTGACGATCGCCGATCGTCAACCGCTCTTCGTTCCCCGTGCCGTCCACCGACCCCCGATAGAGGTTGGGCGCGTCACCGGCCGCTGACCGCGCGCGCGTGAAGATGATGCGCCGTCCGTCAGGCATCCACACCGAGAAATTCCCGGTTGGGCCGAAGGTCAGGCGCGTCAACGTCCGGCGCGAGAAGTCCCACGTCCAGAGTCCGTTCGAGCTGACGACCGCCCGCGTGCCATCAGGCGAGAGACGGGGGACCACGTACGCGTGTGGCGGGGCGGCGATGGCTTCCTCGTGGCCCTGCCGGTCGACCCATACGAGCAATCGCGATTCACCCCGGTCCATCGGCGCATACACCAGTGTGCCGTGCTCGGAGACGCTGAAGTTCGCGGCCTGGCCCAAGGTCATCACGTGATCGACGACCGGCACGGCATCGCCGATGAGTTCCAGCCTGGCCAGATCGAAGCGGACCACCCACAGCGTCCCGGCGTCCGCATAGATGAGATGCCCGGTCTCGACGTACTCGGCCTGGCTGCCGGATCGAATCAACGTCTTGCGCCGGTTGGTCTGGAGATCGAGCACAGCCACTTGCTGTTCTTTCTCGCCTTTGACGATCGTGAACAGCACGCCACGGGCGCCGGGCAACATCGACGGGAAGTAATGATCCCTTTCCCCCTGGGCCGCATCGGGTGTGGTGAGCGCCGTCGTCTCGCCGCCGCTGGCGGCGACGCGGAGGAGTCCTGTCGAAGTATCGCTCGTCGCGAACACAATCGAATCGTCCGGCCCCCAACTGGCGCCGCGCGACGCGCCGGCAACCTGCGACAGGACGACGGACGGCCCACCGCTCAGCGACACTCTTCGAAGCGCACCGCGCCGGACGGGGCCAGTGCCCACGCCTTCATCGAGGCGATCGAAAAAGGCGATCCAGCGGCCGTTCGGCGAAAGAAACGGCGCGCGGGCATTGGTCACACCCGCCAGCGGCACCGCCTCGAGCTGATCGAGGGTCCGCACCATCAACTGCGCCTGATCACCGGCCGTGTAGGCGAGGAGCGTACCGTCTGCCGAGATCGCGACGTCACGGTCGTTGATGCTGAGGGCGAGCGGCTGCGCGGCCGGTAGCGCGATCGCGAATCGGCTGAGCGGCGCTGATGATGTCCGCGCGGAACGCATCACGCCCCACGTCGCGAGCGAGGCGGCGGCCGCCGTCAGCAAGGCGACGGCAGCGATCGGGATCACGCGCCGCCACGCGGCACGAGGCGCGCTCACGGCAGGGCCGCTCGCGCCAACGGCGTCGTCAGAAGGCGTCGTCAGCGCTTCGTCAATCTCGAGTCGTGCCACCGCGATGTCGGGCAGGCGGCGCTTCAGATCCTTCTCGAGACAGCGCCGCAAGAGCCGCCGGATCGGCGCCGGCGTCGCCGGCGGAAGTGCCGTCCAGTCCGGGTCCTTCGTGATGACGAACGCCAGCGTCGACGAGATGTCGTCCGCATCGAAGGCGCGGCGTCCGGTCACCATCTCGTAGAGCACGACGCCGAACGCCCAGACGTCGCTTCGTTTGTCCGCAGGGCGTCCTTTCGCCTGCTCCGGACTCATGTACGCGGCCGTCCCGAGAATGATGCCCATGCGCGTCATCGCCGGGCTGATCATCGTCGGCGAAGCGGTGACGTCTCCGCGAACGGCCGACGCAGGCTCGAGCGCTTTGGCCAGGCCGAAATCCAAGACCTTCACCGTGCCGTCGGTGCGCACCTTGATGTTCGCCGGCTTCAGATCGCGATGGATGATGCCCTGGTCGTGCGCCGCTTCGAGAGCTTCCGCGATCTGTCGTGCGATTGGCAGTGCCTCGTCGAGCGGCAGCCCTAAGCCCTGAGCCCTCAGCCCTTCGATCTTCTGTGAAAGATCCTCGCCCCCGACCAGCTCCATCACCAGCGCAGTGACGTCGCCGGCGTCCTCGAGTCCGTAGATCGCGCCGATGTGCGGATGGTTGAGCGAGGCGAGCAGACGCGCCTCGCGTTCGAAGCGGGCCAGCCGGTCGGGATCGTCGTTGAACGCGCGCGGCAGGATTTTGATCGCGACCTCGCGTCCGAGCCGCGTGTCGCGCGCGCGATAGACCTCGCCCATTCCGCCGACGCCCAACAGTCCTTGCACCTCGAAGACGCCAAGGCGCCGCCCGGTGAGCAGCGCGCTCGCCGGCGAGACGAGCTGCGCCACGACGGCGTCAACCGGCGCGTCGATCATGCCGGCCGGCGGCTGCGCCAGCAGCGACTCGACCTCGCGCCGCAGCGCGGAATCGTGCGCGCACGCGCGCGCGAGAAATGGGTCGCGCTCGGCGACCGGCCGCTCGCGCGCCTCGTGAAAGAGCCGTTCGATCTCGCGCAGGCGCTCGGGCGTCACAGTCCAGCCTCGCCCTTCATTTCCCGGCCGCCAGCTTGGCCTTCAACTCTTCGAACCAGTTCTGGACGACGATCATGCTGACCGGCGCGGCGCCGTCGCCCGCGCCGGCGTTTTCCCGGATCATGAGAAAGCGCTGGCCGTCACGCGAGACGTCGTAGGTCCGATACGTGCCGCCGTTGGTGGTAAACCTGCCGTCGAGCACCAGCGACGACGCGTCGAACAGTTTCCTGGGGGTACCAGCGCTGAAACCCGGCGTCAGCTGCACAGTCGCGGCCATCATGCTCATGCGGTTATGAAAAAACAGCTCATGGCCGGTTGGCGACCACAGTGGTGTCCGGCCGCCGCCAGTCGAAATCTGGTAGCGCGCGTTGGCAACATTCGGAAACGGCCGCACGTAAATCTGTGATTGACCGGACTCGTTCGAGTCGTACGCGATCCATCGCCCGTCCGGCGAAAGCGACGCATTTCGTTCGTCGAACGGCGTCTGCAGCAACGGCTCAACATGCGGCGTGCCCGTCAGAGACAGGAGCATCAGGTCGTACCCGGCTGTCTCTGTCTCGTTCTCGAATACCAGGCGCGCCCCGTCCGGTGACACCGCATTGGCCCGCTGTTGACGCGGACCCTCCAGCAACTGTTCGTCCTGGCCGGTGCCGTCGGCCGCCCGCCGATGGAGCGCGAGCGTCTTTTCGTACCGCGACCCGAAGATCACCTGCCGGCCCGCAGGTGTCCACACCGGTCCAAAGTGGGCGGCTGGGCCGAACGTCAGGCGAGTCAACTGCTCGCGGTCGAAGTCCCACGTCCAGATATCCGCGGAGTTCTGGTCGCCGGTACGAATTTGGAGCGCGACGCGGGTTCCGTCCGGCGAAAGGCGCGGGACCACATACGCATTCGGAGGTGCGGAAATCGGCTCCGCGACGCCGTTCCGGGTGACCCAGGCGAGCGACCGCGCTTTCTCCGTGCGGGTCGGCACATACACCAGCGTGCCGCGGCGGGACAGGGTGAAATCCGCGGCGCCGAGCGTCAACACCTGATCGACGATCGGCGCAGCATCGCCAACGACGTTCAGCGTCGACAGGTCGAAGCGTACGGCCCAGAGCGTTCCGCCGTCGGCATAGATCAAGTGTCCCGTGTCGATGTACTCGGCCTGGCTTCCGGATCGAATCAGCGTCTTGCGCCGACCGGTCTTGAGATCGAGCACCGCCACCTCGCGGTTCCCGAGGCCGTGGCTCGTGATCGTGAACAAGACGCCACGTCCGTCCGGCAGCACCGACGGAAAGTAGTGATCGCGCTCGCCGCGGTCCGTGTCCGGCTTCGTCAGCACTTCGGCGTCGCCGCCGCCCGCCGGCACACGGAGCAGCCCGGTCGCGGGATCGCTTGTCGCGAAGATAATCGAATCGTCCGGACTCCAGCTGGCACCGCGTGATGCGCCGGTCGTCGTGCACACGACCAGCGGCGCGCCGCCGCTCACGGAGACTTTCCTTAGCGCAGTGCGCTGGGTCACAGGGCCGGTCGTCACCCCTTCGTCGAGCCGCTCGAAGAAACCGATCCAGCGGCCGTCCGGCGAGAGAAACGGCGCGCGTGCGTTGGCGATCCCTGGCAGCGGCACCGCATCGAGCTGATCGAGGGCACGCACCATCAGGTGCGCCTGATCGCCAGCCGCGTACACCAGGCGTGTGCCGTCGGCCGAGAGCGCGACGTCGCGGTCGTTGATGCTGAACGCGACCGGCAGCGGAGGCGGTAAGGTGATGGCGAAGCGGCTTACCGGGCCTGGAGGCGTCTGCGCCGGTCGCGTCACGGCCCAGATCCCGACGGCGACCACAGCAGCCGCCAGTACCGCAACGGCGACAAGCGCCCTCGAGCGCCATGCCGCGCCGCGGTGGACCTCGTTCGGCGGAACGTCGCCCGTCGTCGGGGATATGGAGGCCTCTTCGATCTCCAACCGTGCAACCGCCGCAGAGTCCAACCGCCGCCTGGGATCCTTTTCCAGACAGCGCCGCAGCAACGTGCGGATCGATCGCGGCGTCTTCGCGGGGAGCGCGGTCCAATCAGGCTCGCGCTCGATGATCCGCGCGAGCACGTCCGAGATCGTCTCGCCCTCGAACGGCCGGCGACCCGTGAGCATCTCGAACAGCACACAGCCGAACGACCACAGGTCCGCCCGCTTGTCGACGGTCTTGCCCTTCGCCTGTTCCGGCGGCATGTATGCCGCCGTGCCGAGCAGGACGCCGGCTTGCGTCGCAAGGGACAGGGTCGGCGACGTCGTCAGACCGGGACTCGAGCCGGTCGGATCGACCGCCTTCGCGAGTCCGAAATCCAGGACCTTCACCGTGCCGTCGGTCCGCACTTTGATGTTGGCGGGCTTCAGATCACGGTGGACGACACCTTGTTCGTGCGCCGCTTCGAGGGCTTCCGCGATCTGTCGTGCGATTGGCAGTGCCTCGTCGAGCGGCAGCCCTGAGCCCTTAGCCCTCAGCCCTTCGATCTTTTGTGAAAGATCCTCGCCTTCGACGAGCTCCATCACGAGCGCGGTGACGTCGCCGGCGTCCTCCAGCCCGTAGATTGCGCCGATGTGGGGATGATTGAGCGATGCGAGCAGCCGCGCCTCGCGTTGGAAGCGGAGCAGCCGGGCGGGATCGTCGTTGAACGCGCGCGGCAGGATTTTGATTGCCACCTCGCGCCCCAGCCGCGTGTCCGTCGCGCGATAGACCTCGCCCATCCCGCCGACGCCCAGGAGTCCATGCACCTCGAAGACGCCAAGGCGCCGCCCGGTGAGCAGCGCGCTCGCCGGCGAGACGAGCCCCGCCACGAGCGCGCCGACCGGCGCGTCGATCACGCCGGCCGGCGGCTGTGCCAGCAGCGACTCGACCTCGCGGCGCAGCGCGGAATCGTGCGCGCACGCGCGGGTGAGAAACGCATCGCGCTCGGCGGCCGGGCGCTCGCGCGCCTCGTGAAAGAGCCGTTCGATCTCGCGCAGGCGCTCAGGCGTCACGTCGGGCCCCGCGGGACAGTTCGCGCTGCAGCCATGCCCGCGCGAACTCCCAGTCGCGCAGCACGGTTTTCGACGACACCTCGAGCGCGATCGCGGTTTCCTCGACCGTCAGCCCGCCGAAGAACCGCAGTTCGACGACGCGGCTCTTGCGATCGTCCAGCGCGGCGAGCGCCTGCAGCGCATCGTCGAGCCGGATGACGTCTGCATCGGGCGCCACGCCACCGATGGCGGCCTCGTCCAGCGTGACGCGAACGGCGCCGCCGCCCCGCTTGTCCGCGCCCTTCGATCGTGCCAGGTCGACGAGCACGCGGCGCATCAGCCGCGCCGACATCGCCAGGAAATGGGTCCGGTTCTGCCAGTCGACGTGCTGGACATCGACCAGGCGCAGAAACGCTTCGTTGACCAGTTCGGTCGCCTGCACGCTGTGGTTCGCGCGTTCGCCGTACAGGCAGCGGCGTGCGATCCGCCGCAACTCGTCGTGGACGAGCGGCATCAACGTCTCCAGAGCCGTCTCGTCTCCCTCGCGCCAGGCTCTGAGGAGCATGGTCACTTCGTGGCTCGGACCCAATAGGCCTGCATTTTAAGCGGAGTGTCCGTTTCGTCAGCCTTCTTTCGCCTCTGATGGCGGGAGGCGATATGCCGAGGCGGAAAACCGGCCTGACGTTGATCGCGATCGTGGTGCTCGTTGCCGCGGGTCGAGCGGCCGTCGCCCAGGATCCGGCGCCCGCCGGCTTCGGACGCCGTCACATATTCCTTACGGGAATGGCAGGCATGACCGTCGCCCAGGCGTTGCGCGGTGCCATGCAGCGTCTCTGGAGACCCGAGTGCCAGCAGGTCTTCGAGGATTTCACCGATCAGGCCGGTCGCACGTTGACGACGAGCCTTGGCGCGACGGCACAGTCGCCCGCGGACGTTCTCGCCGGGTTGTATTTCGTCGATGGCGACGACACCGTTCGCTGCCGCACCGACCGGCTGGTGGCCGCATTCACCACACCTGGCAGCCGCGTGATTCACGTGTGCGGCCGACAGTTCATCAAGCTTTCGAGTCAGGCCAAGCCCCGGGAGATCCTGCTCATTCACGAGCTCCTGCACTCGCTGGGACTCGGCGAGAACCCTCCAACCAGCTCCCGGATTACAGCGGCGGTGATGAGCCGCTGCGGGTCGCTCTGACACAACCGCATCGGCTGCGGACCAGCACCTTGGAAAAAGGCTGAAACATTCCTGGGAATCCCCTGGGACTCAGAGTCCCGTGGGCTCATATCTTTCGCACGAGATTGCAGAGACTGCCGGACTGCCGACTGACAACCGAGGAGAATCACCATGAAGCGAGCACGTATTTCGATCGCTCTCGTCACGTTGCTTTTATGCAGCCCGATCGCCGCGCGGGCTGACGTCGTGCTCGACTGGAATGCCATCGCCATGTCCACCCTGATCGGACAGAGCCAGAGTCCGTTCGCGCAGGCGCGCTTCATGGCGATCACGCAACTCGCCGTGTTCGAAGCCGTCAACGCCATCACCGGCGATTATCAGCCGTACCTTGGAACCGTGATCGCGCCGGCGGGGGCCTCGACGGATGCCGCGGCCGTGGCCGCGGCGTACAGGGTGCTCAAGAACTACTTCCCGGCGGCCGCGAACCTCGACGCCGCCTATGCGGCATCGCTGGCAGCGATCCCCGACGGCGCCGCCAAGAACGGCGGTGTCGCGACCGGTGAGGCCGCGGCTGCGCAAATGATCGCGGCGCGCGTCGGCGACGGTTCGTCCCCCTCGCAGTTCAGCCTGCCCGCGTCGACCGACCCCGGCGTGTGGCAGCTCACGCCCAGCTGCCCGGCCGCCGGCGGCGTCAACTTTCAATGGCAGAACATGAGCCCGTTCGGTGTCCCGAGCACGCCCGGCAGCCAGGCGTGGATCGCGCCGTTTGCACCGCCGCCGCCCCCGGCACTCACCAGCCAGCGGTACACGCGTGACTTCAACGAGGTGAAGCAGGTCGGCAACAAGAGCAGCGATTCCGGCGAGCGGCCGCAGGATCGGGCGGATGTGGCGCGGTTCTACGCGGCGGCCTCGCCGGCCTTCGTCTTCAACCTGGTCGCGCGGCAGGTGGCGGCGGCGCAGGGTGGCTCGTCTACGCAGAATGCGCGGGCGCTCGCCCTGCTCAATATGGCCAGCAACGACAGCCTCGTCGTGTCGTTCTGGACGAAGTACCACTACAACTTCTGGCGGCCCGAGACGGCGATTCACGAGGGGAGCGTCGACGGCAATGCCAAAACCGACGGTGACATCTCCTACGTGCCCTACATTCTCACGCCCTGCTTCCCGAGCTATCCGTCGAATCACGGCAGCGGCAGCAACAGCGCCGCCGAAATTCTCCGACGTATCTATGGCGCCGGCGGCCATGACATCACCATGGCGAGCCCAGCCACGGCCGGTGTGACCTTCCACTACACGCGCTTCGACGAGATTACGAATGACATCAGCGACGCGCGCGTCTACGGCGGCATCCATTTCCGGTTCGATCAGGAGGCCGGCGCCGATCTGGGGCGCGCCATCGCGACGTACGTGTACGAGCACAACCTCCGCCGCGCGAAGCATTCCGATCAGTGATGCCACGTCGTGCGGGCCTTCGGGCCCGCGCGACTCAGCGTGTCTTCTTCGGCGGAAGCAGCCCTGCGATCATCACGTCGACGATAAACCGCGCGTAGCGCGCCGGCGGCCAGCCCCGGCGGCCGACCATCAGGTCGTACAGCTCGGGTGAGCTGCACGCCCACAGCACATCGGCCGCGTCTCGCGCCCGCAGCCCATCGCGGAGATGGCCGGCGCGGGCGAGTCGCGCCGCGTTCTGCCGCATCCGTTCCAGCCGGGCGAGATCCAGCTCTTTTCGCAGGCGCGTCATCGCCGGATCGCCTGGCGCCGCAGCCGCGACCAGCTGCAGGATTGGCATCACCTTGGGCGCGACCTCGATCGTCAGCCGTCCCCAGCCTTCGATGATGCGACGCGGGTCGCGCTCCTCCCGCTGCAGCGCGTTCGAGCGCCGTTCCGCGTGCACCGGCCCGTCGCCGGCCAGCCGGCGTTCGCGGATGGCGCGTACGAGCCCGGTCTTGCCACCGAACGTCTTGTAAATGGTCTCTGCCGACACGCCAGCCTCGGCCGCAATCGCCGCGATCGTGGTCGCCTGGAATCCATCGCGCACGAACAGCCGCTCGGCGGCGTCGACGATCGCCCGCTGTCCTTGCAGGGCGCGGGCGCGGCGGGCCGTCGCGTCGTAGTGCCGCCGCCGCTTGACCGCCCTGCGCTTTGCGGGCATAGTGGTCATATCAGATACAGTCTACTGTATTTAATATGCGTAAGGAACTGAGCCATGACGAATGTCCTCGAT
>Ga0207711_10002762_pt1 | contig 15463 bp, 18 predicted proteins | sample KBSS34metaG_FD_184401 | JGI IMG/M metagenome (GOLD analysis project Ga0207711, IMG submission 184401) | Switchgrass rhizosphere microbial communities from Kellogg Biological Station, Michigan, USA - KBS S3-4 metaG (SPAdes) (version 2) | ecosystem: Host-associated > Plants > Roots > Rhizosphere...
CGGACGAAAAGCGGGCGATCAGGTCCGTGTCGGTCGCCTGACCAAAGCGCATGGCCTCAAGGGCGCCCTCAAGATCGAGCTCTACACCGACGATCCCGATCGGCGATTCACACCGGGCGCGACCTTCGATCTGCAGGTGCCGACCTCGTCGCCGTGGCACGGCAAGACGCTTGAGCTGGTCGAGCTGCGCTGGTACAACGGCAGTCCGGTCGGCTTCTTCGTGGGAGTCGGCGATCGCGACGCCGCCGAGTCACTGGTCAAGGCCATCCTCTGGGTCGATCAGGATCCCGCCCAGCTTCCCGACGAGCCGGACGCCTGGTACGACTACCAGCTCGTCGGCCTGCGCGCCCTCCGAGACGGCACCGAGGTCGGAACCGTCGCCCGCGTCGACCACCTGCCGGCGCAGGACCTGCTGGCGATCGCCACGGCATCCGGCGAAGTGCTCGTTCCGTTCGTCGCGGCCATCGTGCCGTCGGTCGACATCGCCGCGGGCACTGTGACGCTCACCCCGCCGGCCGGGCTCTTCGAGGAGCTGCCAGACGACGAGCCCGAGCCGGGCGCACCGGAGCCCGGGCGCAGCGTCGGCTAATCCGGTTCCTCGTCAGCGATCAGAGACTGACTGGCTCGAATTTCCGACGTTCGCCCGCCGGCGTGCTCGCCACAGATGATCGCCTCTACGGATGATGGCCAGCAACTCGCTCTCCACCGAGGACCAGGACTCCGTCACCTGGCGGTAGCTCACTCTCACCACCAGGTAGCCGCCCGCGACGAGCGCAAGATCCCGACGGCGGTCCTCCTCGTAGTCGTCGCCCGTGTGCCACTCCTGGCCGTCGAGCTCGAGCACGAGTCGGTCGCCGATCAGCAGGTCGACGTGGCCGACGCCAACGATGCGCACTTGAGAGCGGAGACGAACCCCTCGCCGCCGGAGAGCCACTCTCGCGATGGTCTCAATCCCGGACTGGCTCGACCCATCGAACAACTCGGCGGCGCGACGTCCGATGGCCGTCCTCTGCAGTACGGCGAGCACCTCCTCTTCACGGGCGAGCCCACGGTTCGCGATGGAGTCAGCGCAGATCACGATGGGGACCAATGGTGCGCATCGAGTGAACTGATCCAGTGCGGTGAGGACGTCATCCATCGGGTATCCAGCCGGTGCAACGCCGCTCCAGTGGTGCACGCAGCCGGTAACGGGTCGCGCCCGGCCATGTCTGCCCAGCCCGACATGCACCTTATCGCCGTCCAGCGCCCACACTCCTTGCAGTCGCATGGCCGACTCGCACGTGACCCAGCCGCCGCTTCGTACTGCGGTGACCACAGCACGCGGAATTCGGGCGGTGGCGTACCATCCACGGGCGACGTGGTGCAGCTCGCCCGACTGAACGGCTCGCTCGAGTGCGTGGCCGGAGACTCCGCCGAGGCGCAACTGCGAGGTCGCAGCGATCCCGCCTAGAGCGTCGACCAACCTGCGCGCATTGACTTGGTTCATGAGTTGACCGTGCCGCGCGGGGGGCCTGTTATGCAGCAGACGTGCGATCCGGTGGACTACGGCGCCTGAACTGCTCGGCGCAGGATCGGGGAATCGAGGGGGTCACGGGCCAGGGGAGGTCGGCTGCCCCGATATTCCGACGTCGTGCCCTCGCTCGCCGAAGAGCCGGAGGAGGACGACCACCACGAGCGAACTCCGCGGCGCCCGAACTGCCCCAACTACGCTGAACCCGTGCGCATCGACATCGTCACGATCTTCCCGGAGTTCTTCTCCGTGCTCGACGTGTCGCTGCTCGGCTCGGCCCGCAAGAGCGGCCTGATCGACGTGGTCGTTCACGATCTGCGCGACTTCACGCACGACCGGCACCGCACGGTCGATGACACTCCCTCGGGCGGGGGCGCCGGCATGGTGATGCGGCCCGAGCCGTGGGGCGAGGCGCTGGATGCCATCCTCACCGAGCAGAGCACCGTCATCTTCCCGACGCCGGCCGGTTCGTTGTTCGTGCAGAAGCAGGCGCGTGAGCTGGCCGGACGCGAGCACCTGATCTTCTGCTGCGGCCGCTACGAGGGAATCGATCAGCGCGTGATCGAGCACACCAAGACGCGCGCGGCGGAGGTGCTCGAACTGAGCATCGGCGACTACGTGCTCAACGGCGGCGAGGTCGCGGCGATGGTGGTGATCGAGGCGGTCGGACGGCTCATCCCCGGAGTCGTCGGCAATCCCGAGAGCTTGGTCGAAGAGAGCCACGAAGACGGGCTGCTCGAGTACCCGAGCTACACCAAGCCCGCCGAATGGAGGGGCCTCGCAACACCTCCCGTGCTGCTCGGCGGAAACCACGCGGCGATCGCGTCGTGGCGACACGAGCAGCAACTCGAGCGCACCAAGCGCGTGCGACCCGAGCTGCTGGGCGACTAAGAGGCGCGGGCCGACAGAACGATGGGTCCGTCGTCAGTGACCGCGATGGTGTGCTCGCTGTGCGCGCCGCGGGATCCGTCGCGCGAGCGCAGCGTCCAGCCGTCGTCATCCGTATAGATCTTGTCGGTGCCGAGCATGAACCACGGCTCGATCGCGAACACCAGGCCGGCTCGCAGCGGAAGGCCGCGGTGCGGGCGTCCATCGTTCGGGATGTGCGGGTCGCCATGCATGACGCGACCCACACCGTGGCCGCCGAAGTCGGTGTTGACCTTGAGGCGGGCCGCGTGCGCGACATCCCCGATGGCCGCCGAGATGTCGCCGATCTTGTTGCCGACCGTCGCCGCCGAGATCCCCGCGGCGAGGGCCGTCTCGGTCAGGTCGATCAGCTCGAGGTCCTCTTCGCGCGGGGTGCCCACGACGATCGAGAGGGCCGAGTCGCTGACCCAGCCGTCGACGGATGCCGCGAAGTCCAGCGAGACCAGGTCGCCATCCTGCAGCACGTAGTCGTGTGGCAGCCCATGCAGCACGGCGTCGTTCACCGAGATGCAGATCACCTTGCCGAAGGGGGAGGCCCCGAACGACGGGTGGTAGTCGATGTAGCAGCTCTCGGCGCCCTCGGCGCGGATCATGTCGTGCGCCAGTGCATCCAGTTCGAGGATGTTGACGCCCACCGCCGCGGCGTCGCGGGTGGCCTCGAGCACACGCCCGACGAACGCGCCGGCAGTGCGGAGCTGCTCGATCTCAGAGGGGGTGCGCAGTTCGATCACCGTTCGAGCTTATTCGGGAGCAGCCGCGAGTACCGGCGAGGTCGCTTCCTATGGCAGAATGGCTGTTTGTGCCTGGCTCGGCTCTGCCACAGGGGAGTCGCACGGTGGCCGCAAGGCCCCCCGGCACGCACACTCCTTTTCTGAACAACCGATATTCGCGTTCGACCTGTGGCGGCCGCAGAGAGCGAAATTCCATGCACATCCTCGACTCCGTCGATGCTGCGTCACTCCGTTCCGACATTCCCGACTTCCGTGCCGGTGACAACGTCAAGGTGCACGTGAACATCATCGAAGGCACGCGCTCCCGCATCCAGGTCTTCCAAGGGGTCGTCATCGGCCGTTCGGGTGAGGGCATCCGCGAGACCTTCACGGTCCGCAAGATCAGCTTCCAGGTCGGCGTCGAGCGCACCTTCCCGGTGCACTCGCCGGTCATCGACCACATCGAGCTCGTCACCCGTGGTGACGTGCGTCGCGCCAAGCTCTATTACCTGCGCAACCTGCGCGGCAAGAAGGCCAAGATCAAGGAGAAGCGGGACGCCTGATCGTCCGCTTCCTCTGATTCACCACGAACCCGGTCCGCCCTCGAGGCAGGCCGGGTTCGTTCGTCATCCACCGCGAGTCGCGGGCCTGGAACCGAGGGACGGCTCGCATATGCTTGCCAGGACCGCAGGGGTGAGATGACACAGAACGATGCGCCGTCGGCGCGTGAACCGCTGAGCACGCCATCGTTGGATGAGCAGGCGCTCGACGCCTTGACCACGACGGCGACCACGCCCAACCCGTTCCGTCCGCGTGACGACAGCTCCGGGTCGAACGGCGGGAACGGCCACAGTGCCGACAACGGGTCGGGACGGCCGAGCCGCGGCAGGTCGGCGTGGCGGTTCATCCGCGACATCCTGTTGATCCTGCTTGCAGCGATCGTCATCTCGTTCCTGATCAAGACCTTCCTGATCCGCTCGTTCTACATCCCCTCCGAATCGATGCAAGACACCCTGCAGGTGAACGACCGCATCATCGTGAACGAGCTCGAGCCGAAGCTCGTGCCCATTCAGCGCGGCGACATCGTCGTCTTCAAGGATCCGGGCGGCTGGTTGCCCCCCGGCACCGCGAGCGCCGAGCCGAACACGGTCGCCGCGTTCTTCGATTGGGCGCTGTCGATCGTCGGCTTGACCGCGCCCGACAGCAACGACCACCTCATCAAGCGGGTCATCGGGTTGCCGGGCGATGTGGTGGCGTGCTGCAACGCGTACGGCCAGATGACCGTCAACGGCGTCCCGCTCGACGAGGCGCAGTACCTCAAGCTGCCTGCGGGGGTCACGAAGGTCTCGAAAGACGACTTCTCGGTCACCGTGCCCCAGAACTCGCTCTGGGTGATGGGTGACAACCGCTACAACTCGGCGGATTCCCGCTACAACCGCGACAAGCCGGGCAACGGCTTCGTGCCGTACGGCGATGTGGTCGGCCGCGCCGTGCTGATCAGCTGGCCGATCGACCGGTGGACGCTGCTCAACAACTACCCCGTGGTCTTCTCGGGCGTCCCATCGGGTGAGGGCGCCGGCCAGAACAACCAGACGCCGTCCCCGTCGACAACCGCGAGCGGCGGCTGATGGTCGGCAGCACCAAGCCGAATGGCGCCAAGCCGTCTGGTGTCAGCGACCCGACGCTCCGAATGGAGCGGGCGATGCTGCGCGAGGGCGCTGCGCTGGTGATCGGCTGCGACGAGGTCGGCAGGGGCGCCATCGCCGGGCCGGTGGCGGTCGGGCTCAGCGTGTTCGCCGGCCGCGCAGGGGCAGCGCCGAAGGGGCTGCGCGACTCGAAGATGCTGAGCGAGCCCAAGCGAGAAGAGCTGTATCCGGTGGTCGCTCAGTGGAGCGTGCACTCGGCCGTCGGCCTCGCCTCCAACGAAGAGGTCGAGCGCATCGGCATCATCCCGGCCCTCGGGCTGGCCGCAGTCCGGGCCCTCGCCGAACTGCACGACCTCGGGGTCGAGATGCGTGGCGCGGTGGTGCTGCTCGATGGCTCGCACGACTGGCTGACTCCGGCGATCGAGCGCGGGGGAGCGATTCCGCTTGGCGCGCCCCGCCCGGCCGTGACGACCCGCGTCAAGGCGGACCGGGACTGCGCGGTCGTCGCCGCGGCATCCGTGCTCGCCAAGGTGCGCAGGGACAGGCTGATGATCGAGGCCGACCCGGTGCATCCCGGCTACCACTGGACCGGCAACAAGGGTTACGCCAGTGCCGACCACTACGCGGCGATCGACGAACTCGGGCCGAGCCCGCTGCACCGGTGGAGCTGGCTCAGGCAGCCCGGTCTCGACATCGCCGTCTAGACTCGTGAGCGATGGACGAGGACGAGTTCGAAGACTACGACCGTGAGGTCGAACTGGCTCTCTACCGCGAGTACCGCGATGTGGTGGGGCAGTTCAAGTACGTGGTCGAGACCGAGCGGCGGTTCTACCTCGCCAACGAGGTCAACGTCGAGCGCCGCGACACCGAGAGCGACTTCTACTTCGAGCTCACCATGAATGACGTGTGGGTGTGGGACGTCTACCGTTCCGACCGCTTTGTGAAGAGCGTGCGGGTGCTCACCTTCAAAGACGTCAACGTCGAGGTGCGCGGCGACAAAGACCTCGAGCTGCCCAAAGAACTAGCGCTCGACGAGTGAGTCTCTTGCTGGTCGAGTAGCGCGAAGCGCGTATCGAGACCGGCGGGCACTCTTGGTGGTCGAGTAGCGCGAAGCGCGTATCGAGACCCGTCACAATAGAACGATGGCCGACGGCAGCAACTGGGACCGCGTCCCGATCGAACCGCAGAGCATCGACGCGCCGCTGTCGCGCTACGCCGTCTTCCTGGTGGTGACGATCAATGAGGGGGATGCCGCGCTCGCGACGGTGCGCGAGGTGCTGAGCGACCCGGGGGCGCTGGTGCGCACGGTAGGTTTTCGCGACCTGGACGGCCGGCTCTCGTGCAACATCGGCATCGGCTCCTCGGCCTGGGACCGGCTCGAGATCACGCCGCGTCCTGCGCAGCTGCGCCCCTTCTCGGCGATCCAGGGCGTCGCGCACGACGCGCCGTCGACGCCCGGCGACCTGCTGTTCCACATCCGGGCCGAGCGCGACGACCTGTGCTTCGAGTACGAGAAGCTGCTGCTCGACCAGCTCGGCGACGCCGTGACGGTCGTCGACGAGGTGCAGGGATTCCGCTACTTCGAGGCGCGTGACCTGCTCGGATTCGTCGACGGCACCGAGAACCCGACCGGTCACGCCATGCTCGAAGCCGCACTGGTGAGCGCGGCCGACGATCCCGAGTTCGAGGGCGGCAGCTACGTCATCGTGCAGAAGTACCTGCACGACCTGACCGCGTGGGCCGCGCTCGGCACCGCGGAGCAGGAGGCGATCATCGGCCGCACCAAGGCCGACAACGTCGAGCTAGAGCTGGCGGACGGCGCTCGCCCCTCGCACAAGGACCTGAACACGATCACGGATGCCGACGGCACCGAGCACGACATCCTGCGCGACAATATGCCATTCGGCCGGCCCGGCCACGGCGAGTTCGGCACCTACTTCATCGGCTACGCCGGTCAGCTCTGGGTGATCGAGCGGATGCTGCAGCGCATGTTCCAGGGCGCCCCGCCCGGGCAATACGACCGCATCCTCGATGTGTCGACCGCGGTGACGGGCACGACGTTCTTCGTGCCGACGATGGCGGTGCTGGAGAGCTTGCTGGTCGAGTAGCGCGAAGCGCGTATCGAGACCCGCGGGTCACTCACTCGTCGTTGCGCCTCCAGATCGCGAACCGGTTGCCGTCGAGGTCGACCAGGTGGGCGAAGGTGATCTGCCCGTTGTCGACGATCGGTACGGCGACGGTCGCGCCGAGTTCCTGAGCTTTGGCGAGCGAGGCCGCCACGTCGTCGACGTGCACGTAGAAGACCGCCCAATTGCCCATCCCGGTCGGGCTGGTGTCCCAGAGGCCCCCGTCGCCGCCGTTGATCATCGAATAGGCCGACGGTGACGGTTCGCCGAAGGTCCAGCCGAACAGCCCACCGTAGAACGCGCGACTGGCCTCGGGGTTCGGGGTGCCGATTTCGAAGTAGTCCACCTGGTTGGCCATTCGGGCCTCCGTTCTCCGCCGGGGTCACGCCCGCGAGCCGCGGGCGCTACATCCGGATGAGGCTGACGATGGCAGCGACCGCCGACACCGCGGCGAGCAGCAAGGCTGCGCCGATCAGCACGGTGTGGACGATCAAGAACCGCGTCGGCTTGCCGTCGGCATCTCGGGCGCGTTCGTCTCTCGCGATCCGCCGGAAGAAGGTCGGCCAGACCAGCACATTGAAGGCGGCGTTGACGAGCAGCAGGATCGCGAGCAGGAGCACGAGGCGAGCCTAGGCGGCCCGCCGGAGCGTCCTCCACAGGAACTCCTGTCGACGGAGTTCGCAAAGCCGACGACCTCTTTCGTCGAGCGATCCGTTGCTCGGCAACGCTCGACTCATGGCCGCAAAAGACGAACTCGGTGCGCGGGGCGAGCGCCTCGCCGAGCGCCACTTGCTGCGCACCGGGATGACTCTGCTCGACCGCAACTGGCGGTGCCCGCAGGGCGAGATCGACCTGGTATTGCGCGACGGCGACGAGGTCGTGTTCGTCGAGGTCAAGACGAGGTCGAGCGTGGCGTTCGGGCATCCGCTCGAGGCGATCACGGCGGCCAAGCTCGCGCGGTTGCGGCGGTTGGCAGGCGCGTGGTGCGAGGCGCATCCCGGGGCGGGCCGCATCCGGATCGATGCGGTCGCCGTCAGCGCACCGCGCGACCTGCCTGCCGTTATCGAGCATCTCGAGCGGGTGTTCTGAATGGATGCGACCGGCATGGGCGGCAGGTGATGGCGATCGGGCGCGCCCACGCGATCTCCCTGCTCGGCCTCGAGGGGGCCGTCGTCGAGATCGAGGCCGACATCTCGAACAACCTGCCCGCCTTCGTGCTCATCGGCCTGCCCGACGCTGCTCTCGGCGAGGCGCGCGACCGGGTGCGATCGGCAGCGGGTAACTCGGGAGTGCCACTGCCGTCGCGCAAGCTGACGGTCAACCTCTCGCCGGCCGCGCTGCCCAAGCACGGCTCTGGCTTCGACCTCGGGATCGCGATGGCCGCCCTCGCCGCCGATGGCCAGGTCTCGGCCGACTCGGTCGCGCGCGTCGTGCATCTCGGCGAACTCGGGCTCGACGGACGGCTGCGGCCCCTGGCCGGCATCCTGCCCGCGGTGCTGGCTGCCGTGCGCGCCGGCTTCGACACGGTGGTGGTGCCCGCGGGCAACGCCGACGAGGCCGCGCTGGTGCCCGGGGTGCGTGTCATCCCGGTGGTTTCGTTGCGCGACGCGGCCATCTGGCACGGCGCAGAGCTGCAGCCGATCCCGCTCGAGCCACTGATGCCGACCGTGCCGACGCCGGCGCTCGATGACACCGGCGATCTCGCCGACGTGGTCGGTAATCCGGATGCCGTGGAGGCCATGCAGGTCGCCGCCGCCGGCGGTCACCACGTCTACCTGCTCGGCCCTCCCGGCGCAGGCAAGACAATGCTTGCCGCGCGGTTGCCCGGGTTGCTGCCCGATCTCACCGCCGAGGAAGCGCTCGAGGTGGCCTCGATCCGTTCGCTCGCGGGAATCCCGGTGCGGGGAGGGCTGTCGACCCGACCGCCCCTCGAGGCGCCGCATCACACGGCGAGCGCAGCCGCGATCGTCGGCGGTGGCAGTGGTGTGATCCGGCCCGGTGCCGCGGCCCGGGCAGCGCACGGGGTGCTGTTCCTCGACGAGGCGCCCGAGTTCGCTCCGGCCGCGCTCGACGCCCTTCGCCAGCCGCTCGAGTCGGGCGTGATCGCCATCTCACGGGCCGCGGCGACAGCGCGGTTTCCCGCGTCGTTCCAGCTGGTGCTGGCCGCGAATCCCTGCCCGTGCGGCAACGCGGGCACCCGCGACGGCGATTGCCGCTGCACGCCGCTTGCGGTGCGGCGGTATCTCGGCCGCCTGAGCGGTCCGCTGCTCGACCGGGTCGACATCCGCATGGACGTGCATCGCATCACTGCGGCGCAGCTGCGGGCCAGCGCTGAGCTGCCGCGGCTCGACACCGCGGCCGCTCGCACGCGCATTCTCGCCGCCCGCGCTACCGCCGTCGATCGACTGCGGTCGACGCCCTGGAGCCTGAATGCGCAGGTTGCAGGCGCCTGGCTGCGCTCGCCGATCGGAGCCCCCGCACGCGGTGCGACCGCCGCCCTCGACCGGGCGCTGGAGCGCGGCGGCATCACCATGCGCGGCTACGACCGTGTTCTCCGGCTGGCCTGGACGCTGAGCGACCTCGACGGCACCTCTCGCCCCGATGCCGAGCACGTCGGCCGGGCGCTCTACCTCAGGAAGGCAGCACGATGACCATTCTCGGCTTGGCCGAATCGACGGTCGCCCCGTTGATCCGTGCCCTCTGCCCCGACGATGCGGAGCTCGATCGCGACGCCATCGCAGAACGCTTTGCCCGCGCCGCCTGGAGCGCGATCGCCGAGCCGGGCGACCGTGACGCCGGTCACCTGGTGGCCATCCTGGGTGCCGAGGCCGCACTGGGCGCGCTGACGGCGGTGCCGTGGCCGGCGAGCGATCCCGATCGTGTGGACGTCTCACCCCTTGAGGAGGCCCTCCGCCTGGCGGGCGAAAGCGACCTCACCCGCAGCGATCTGGTGGACGCGGTGAAACGGTGGCGTCCCCGGGTCGCGGTCCCGACCGTGCTGCTCGCCTTGCGCCAAGCCGCGCGCTTCGGGGCCGGACTTCTCGTCCCTGGCGATCCGGACTGGCCCACGGGTGTCGACGAATTGGGGGAGCACGCGCCGCTCGCGCTCTGGGCGCGCGGCGACCGCGCGCTGCTCGGGCGGCTCGAACGCTCGATCGCGATCGTGGGGGCGCGAGCCGCGACGGGGTATGGCGAGCACGTCACGGTTGAAGCATCCAGCGGGCTGGTCGATCGTGGCTTCACCATCGTGTCGGGCGCCGCCTATGGGATCGACGGCATCGCGCACCGGGCCGCGCTGGCCAGTGCCGGCTCGACGGTTGCGTTCCTAGCCGGCGGCGTCGACCGGTTCTATCCCGCCGGGCACGAGGCTCTGCTCACACGGATCGTCGAGCGCGGCGTCGTGGTCTCGGAGGTCCCGCCCGGCACGGCGCCGACCCGGTGGCGGTTTCTGCAGCGCAACCGGCTGATCGCCGCGGCGAGCCAGGCGACCGTGGTCGTCGAGGCCGGGTGGCGGTCCGGGTCGCTCAACACCGCCAATCACGCCGCTGATCTGGGGCGGCCGGTCGGCGCAGTGCCAGGTCCCGTCACGAGTGCTGCATCGGCCGGATGCCACAAGCTCCTGCGCGAGACCCCTGCGGTCTGCGTGACGAACGCCGACGACATGGCGGAACTGATTGCGGTCTACGACCCGCCCCTGCCGGTCGAGCCGCCAGCCGACCTTCTGGCGAACGGGCGAACGGTTTCGCGGCCCACTCCGATCTCTCCGGCGATCGACCCCACCGGCACCCGGGTGCGCCTGCTCGACGCCCTGAGCGAGCGCTCCGGCCGGTCGGTGGCGCGGATCGGCCAACTGTCGGGGCTGGCAGCCGATCGGGTTCGCGCCGAGCTCGGCCTGCTCGAACTGGAGGGGATCGTGCGCGAACTGCCGGGTGGCTGGCAGAAGTTCACCGTCAAGCAGTTGGAGGCGCGCCGCCGCTAGGGCAGACGTTGCGAGTCACCGAAAGACAGCGGCGATCGCGGCGATTTCGACGAGCGCGCCGGGCACGCCCAGGCCGGCGACCCGTGCCGAGGTCACCAGGGCCGGTTCGTCAGAGGCGAGATCGCCGGCGATCGCCCCGTACGCGGCGGCCAGGTCGACGCCGTCGACGAAGAGCACGGTCCACTGCACGACGTCGTCGATCGTCGCGCCTGCCGCCTCTAAGGCTGTCTTCGCGTTCGCGAGAGCACGCGCCGACTGAGCGGCGACATCGCTGCCGCCCACGAGCGCACCTGACGCGTCGACCGCGTTCTGACCGCCGACATAGATGGTCGTTGCTCCCGGCGGCACCACGGCGACATGGCTGAGGGCGGGGCTGAAGGCGAGACCCTGGGGGCGGAGGCGCTGAATGGAGGTCATGGCCCACCATGGCATGCGCCGGCGACAGAATCGTGGGCGGGCTTCCGGCAGGATGGCGAACGCCGCCGTTCATCCGGTGGCTGTCTACCGCGGCTAGAGTGCCCAGCATGATCCAGCTCGGGCAGTATGCCCCGCCGACGCACACCATCGCGCACCTCAGCGACACCCACTATCTCGGTGGCAAACGCGCGCTCTACGGCAAACTCGACACCGACCGCACCCTCGCCCGCGCCCTCGAACAGCTCGAGCGCTCGGGCACCAAGCCGAGTGCCATCGTGATCACCGGAGACCTTGCCGATCTCGGCGAGCCCGACGCCTACCAGCGGCTGCGCAGTGAGCTGCAGCCGGTCGCCGATCGGATGGGCTCGAAGATCATCTGGGTGATGGGCAACCACGACGAACGCGGCCCGTTCGCCTCGGCGCTGTTCGGAGACGAGCCGGACGGACCGGCAGCCGACGCCCCGCAAGACCGCGTCTACGACATCGATGGCCTGCGGATCATCGCGCTCGACAGCTCGGTTCCCGGCTACCACCACGGCGAGCTGACCGACGAGCAGCTCTCATGGCTCGAAGAGGTGCTGGCCGTCCCGGCGGCGCACGGCACGTTGCTGGCGTTGCACCACCCGCCGCTGCCCTCGCCGATCGAGATCATGGCGATCATCGAGCTGCAGGACCAGCAGAAGCTGGCCGATGTGATCCGGGGCACCGATGTGCGCGGCATCCTCGCCGGCCATCTGCACTACTCGACACACGGCACATTCGCGGGCGTTCCGGTGTCGGTCGCGTCGGCGACCTGCTACACGATCGACACCAGTGCTCCCCAAGACACCCTGCTCGGCGTGGATGGCGGCCAGTCGATCAATCTGGTGAATCTGTACACCGACAATGTGGTGCACTCGATCGTGCCGATCGGCGACTTCACGCAGGTGGCCGGATTCTCGGGGGTGTTCCTCGACAAGCTGGCCTCGATGACGCCCGACGAGCGCCGCGAGGCCTTCTCGAGCAAGACGTCAGCGTTCAGCGTGGCTGAGGTCGAGAGCTCGACCTAGCGGCGACGATGGCCCCATGGAGTTGCGCTCCGCGATCGAGGCGTTCGCCCGTCATCTGACGGTGGACCGTGGCTTCAGCGCGCACACCGTCCGGGCCTACCGCGGCGATCTGACCGACCTGGCCGACTTCGCCGAGCAGCGGGCCCGCGACTCGACCGAGGCCGCTGATGCGGGCGCCGACGGTGCGGATGCCGTGGACGTGCGCGAACTCGACCTCGAGACCCTGCGCGACTGGCTGTGGCAGGGCAGCAACGCTGGATTGGCCAAGTCCAGCCTGTCTCGGCACTCGGCAGCCGCACGCGGGTTCACCCGCTGGCTGGTGAGCACGGGCGAGGTCTCGGCGGATGCGGCAGCCCGGCTGAAGGCGCCTCGCCCCGAACAGCACCTGCCGCGCGTTCTCACCCGGGGGCAGATGACCGGCATCTTCGAGGGCCTCGCGGCCCGGTCGGAGGCCGGAGACGCCGGCGCACTCCGCGACCAGGCCATCGTCGAACTGCTCTACGCCTCGGCGATGCGCGTGAGCGAGCTCGTCGGCATGCGGGTCGGCGACATCGACCGCTCACGGCTGACCGCGCGGGTGCTGGGCAAGGGCGGCAAGGAGCGTGTGGTTCCGTTCGGGGTGCCTGCCGCGCACGCGCTCGACCGGTACCTGGCCGAAGCGCGCCCCGTGCTGCGTGCCGAATCCCCGGACCCCGGCATCCTGTTCCTGAACTCGCGCGGCGCCGCTATGAACACCCGCTCGGTGTACCAACTGGTCGCCGGGCTGCTGAACGAGCTGCCGGGCAGCGGCCCGTCCGGTCCGCACGCCTTCCGTCACACGGCGGCCACTCACCTGCTCGACGGGGGAGCCGACTTGCGCGCGGTGCAAGAGATCCTCGGACACGCGAGCCTGTCAACGACCCAGATCTATACGCACGTCTCGGCCGAGCGGCTGAAGCAGAGCTACGCGGCGGCGCACCCTAGAGCGTGACGACCGATGCCCGAGACGGGCATCGGCGCTGGCGTCGCGGCGGAGGCCAGAAATGGCCTCCGCTCCCAGCTCCAGCGCGCGGAGCGGATAAAGCACCGACCACCCCACCCCGCCCAGGAACAACAACGGATTGACATACTCCCCGTCGACCCGCGCACCGAGGTGCAGGCACGGGGACGCGCAGTGCCCGGGCAGCAGCGTGCCGATCACCTGCCCCCGACTCACCCGGTCGCCGGCGGCGAGGGTGGTCTGCACCGACTCGAAGCTCGACAGCACCCCGTTCGCGTGCTCGATCGAAAGCACGGGGCGGTCGACGACGAAACCGGCGAAATGCACGACACCGTCGTCTGGCGCCAGCACCGCCGCGCCCTCGGTCGATCGGATGTCGATGCCCCGGTGACCGGAACCGTACGGCCCGGCCGGCGCGACATACGGCCGCGCCAGAGCGTGTGCGCCCGAGACCGGCCAAGTCCACGTTCCGAGCTGAGCCGCCGGGGTGACCGCCGCAGCGGGCGCGGGCGAGCCGCCGACGGCGAAGCCGACGAGCAGCACGAGGCCCAGCATCCGGAACCACATGCCGACCAGCCTGGATCGGATCAGCGCCGTCCCGGCCGATCCGGGGTCAGCCGGTGCACAACCCGTTCGGCCCCGGCCCGGGAAGGAAAGCCGACCTGCTGCTACACTTTCAGACGCACTCCGCTTCGGCGGGGTGACTACGCGTGCCCACGCAGGAGCCCAGCTCCCGCGGCACCGGCCTCCACCTCCTTCAGTCAACTCGGTTCTGTCGAAGAACCGGGCAAGTGGATGTGCGCCCGGGCACCAGGGATCGTGAGCCATCCGGCGTCACGGCGAACAACTGAGATCGTCTGAGAAGACACAACCGCGCAGGCGCACGCCTGCCCAGAAAAGGAACACGACCATGGCCGTCGTCACCATCCGCCAGCTGCTCGACAGCGGCGTCCACTTCGGACACCAGACCCGCCGCTGGAACCCGAAGATGAAGCGCTTCATCCTGACCGAGCGCTCGGGCAGCCACATCATCGATCTGCAGCAGTCGCTGAAGCACATCGACACCACCTACGACTACGTCAAAGAGACGGTCGCCCACGGCGGCACCATCCTCTTCGTCGGCACCAAGAAGCAGGCCCAGGAGGCCATCGCCGAGCAGGCGACCCGCGTCGGCCAGCCCTTCGTGAACCAGCGCTGGCTCGGTGGACTTCTCACCAACTTCCAGACGGTCTCCAAGCGCCTCGCGCGCATGAAGGAGCTGGAAGAGATCGACTTCGACGACACGACCAAGGGCTTCACCAAGAAGGAGCTGCTGATCCAGAAGCGCGAGCTCGTCAAGCTCCACAAGACGCTCGGTGGTATCCGCAACCTCACCAAGACGCCGTCGGCCGTGTGGGTCGTCGACGCCAAGCGCGAGCACCTCGCGGTGAACGAGGCGACCAAGCTCGGCATCCCGGTGATCGGCATCCTCGACACCAACGCCGACCCCGATGAGCTCCAGTACCCGATCCCGGGCAACGACGACGCGATCCGCTCGGTGGGCCTGCTCACCCGCATCATCGCGGATGCCGTGGCCGAGGGCCTCATCCAGCGCCACCAGAAGACCGAAGAGTCGGGCAACGTCAGTGCCGTCGAGCCGCTGGCCGAGTGGGAGCGCGAGCTTCTCGAGGCCAGCGAGACCCCGCAGAGCACCGCCGAGCGCATCGAGGCCGTCGACCAGACCGACGCCACCCCGGAGGTCAAGGCCGAAGAGGTCGCCGAGATCGTCGCCGCCGAGACGCCGACCGAGGAGAACGACGCGGATGCCGCGGCGCTCGCCGAGGCGACCGCTCAGGCCGACCCGGCCGTCGTCATCCACCACCACCCGGAGACCGACGACGAGACCGAGGCGCGCATCGAGGCCGAGGAGGCCGTCCCCAGCGAGCCGACGGCCGAGGCCGCCGAGGTGGTCGCGGCCGAGAAGGCCGCCGCGAAGAAGCCGGCCGCCAAGAAGCCGGCCGCCGACAAGCCCGCCGCCAGCAAGTAACTCTTTCCACGACGAACCAGTAAGGAACAGATCCATGGCCAACTTCAGCCTGGAAGACGTCAAGACCCTGCGCGAGCGCCTGGGCACCGGCATG
>Ga0207711_10002765_pt1 | contig 15457 bp, 13 predicted proteins | sample KBSS34metaG_FD_184401 | JGI IMG/M metagenome (GOLD analysis project Ga0207711, IMG submission 184401) | Switchgrass rhizosphere microbial communities from Kellogg Biological Station, Michigan, USA - KBS S3-4 metaG (SPAdes) (version 2) | ecosystem: Host-associated > Plants > Roots > Rhizosphere...
GCAGCGGCGCAGACCTTTGCGATCGTAAACGGCATTGTGGCCAGGGGCGATGGCGGCGAACCCATACAAGGCGGGACGGTGGTGATCCGGAACGGCAAGATCGTTGCCGCCGGGCCGGGCGTTGCGGTTCCACCGGGCGCTCAAGTGATTGACGCGACCGGCAAGTGGGTCACCCCGGGCATTGTCGCGGGCTTTTCTCGGCTCGGCCTTGCCGATGTCGATCTCGGCACGTCAGCCGAAGAGGGCGGGGGTGCGTCCGATACGGCCGGGAGCGCCGATGATACCAGCCAGACGGGTCCATTCAGCGCCGCCATCGACGTCGTGCCCGCGATCAATCCACTGCATCAAACGATCGCGGTCAATCGCGCCGATGGCGTGACGCGGGCACTGGTCGCGCCAGGCTCGAGCAAGACGATCTTTGGCGGCCAGGGCGCGGTGATCGACACCGGGGCGGATATGGAGCCGGTGACGGCCGCGCGCCGTTTCCAGTTCGTCGAACTCGGCGAGACCGGGGCCGGGATCGCCGGCGGGTCCCGCGCCTCGGCGCATTTGTTGTTCCGCAACGCCTTGCGCGAAGCCGCGGAGCTGGCGCGCTTTCCCCATCCGATCGTGGTCAAAGGCGAACGCAGCGACGACGTGCTGCTGACCCGGTTCGACGCCGCGGCGCTGGTGCCCGTGCTCCAGGGCAAGCAGTATCTTCTCGTCCACGTCGAGCGCGCCAGTGACATCCTCCAAGTTCTCGCGCTGCGGCAGGAGTTTCCGCAGCTCAAGATTGTCCTGGTCGGGGCCAGCGAGGGCTGGACCGTCGCCGACCGGATCACCCGCGCGGGGACTCCGGTGATCGCTTCGGCGGTCAACGATCTGCCGGCGTCGTTCGAGCAACTGGCCGCGACCCAGTCGAATGTCGGGCGGATGCGCGCCGCCGGGGTTCGCGTGTCGATCGGGATGATCGATGACGGCGACACCCGCAACCTGTTCCTGGAGCGGCAATATGCCGGCAATCTGGTCGCGCTGACCAAGATCCCGGGCGCGACCGGGGTCAACTGGGGTGAAGCGCTGGCGATGATTACGTCACGGCCGGCGGAAGCCATCGGCATGGGCGGCGAGATCGGCAGCCTCGCGCCCGGCCGCCGCGCCGATGTCGTTATCTGGTCGGGCGATCCGCTCGAAGGGTCGAGCGCAGCGGAGCAAGTGTTCATCGATGGCGTCCGCCAGCCGCTCGATACGCACCAGACCAAGCTGCGCGACCGTTATCGCTATCTGCCGCGGCGCGACTTGCCCGAGGCGTACCGGCATTGACCCCGCAGGCCGGCCTGTTCCTGTCGTCGATCGCGTTCGTGGGAACGCACTTCCTGATGTCGCACCCGCTGCGCAGGCCGCTGGCACGGCGGATGGGCGAACGCGCCTTTCAGGGCCTGTATTCGTTGATCTCGCTCATCCTGTTCGGGGCGATGATCTATTATTATCGGGTCATTGGCCGCGAGCCCGATCGGTTGTGGGACGCCGGCGACGCTGGTTGGATCGCCGGAACCATCCTGATGTGGCTGGCCGCGATTCTGTTCGTCGGCTCGTTCATCAAGAATCCGGCGCTGGTTGGCGCGCGAGGCCCCGCCGGAGGTCCAAAGGGTGTGTTCCGGATCACGCGGCACCCGATGATGTGGAGCTTCGCGATCTGGGCCGGCGTGCACATGATGGTCATCGCCATGCCCAAGGCTTTGGTGTTCGACAGTGCGATCATCATCCTCGCGCTCGGCGGGGCGGCCGGGCAGGATGCGAAGAAGGCCCGCCAGTTCGGCGAAGCGTGGCACGAATGGACCGCGGAGACGGCGTTTCTGCCGTTCACCCGGGGGATCGGCAATCCCGGCGCGGCCACGCTGATCGGCGGTACCTTGCTGTATCTGGTCGCGACCTGGGCCCATGGCGCGATCGGCGGGATGCCCGCCGGCTTCTGGCGCTGGATGTAAGCGGGACCCGCCGCTTTCGCGGCGGTGACGGACAGAGTAGACGCTTGGCATGACGCGCAAATTCTTCGGTACCGACGGCATTCGCGGGCTCACCAACAGCGAGCCGATGACCGCCCAGATGGCGCTCGCCATCGGCATGGCGGCGGGCGCGCATTTCCTGCGCGGTGATCATCGCCACCGGGTGGTGATCGGCAAGGACACCCGGCTCAGCGGTTACATGATGGAATCGGCGATGGTCGCCGGCTTCACCAGCGTCGGTATGGACGTGGTGCTGCTGGGGCCGATGCCGACCCCGGCGGTGGCGATGCTGACCCGGTCGATGCGCGCGGATTTGGGCGTGATGATTTCCGCGTCGCACAATCCGTTCGCCGACAATGGCATCAAATTATTCGGCCCCGACGGCTACAAATTGAGCGACGATGCCGAGCGCGCGATCGAGAAGCGGCTGGAGAAAAGCCCGACGCTCGCCAAGCCCGAGATGATCGGCCGCGCCCGGCGGATCGACGATGCGCGCGGGCGCTACGTCCAGTTCGTCAAGGACACCTTCCCCGAACATTTGCGGCTCGATGGGCTGAAGGTCGTGATCGATTGCGCCAATGGCGCCGCCTATCATGTCGCCCCCGACGCTTTGTGGGAGCTTGGCGCGGAAGTGATCCCGCTCGGGGTCAAGCCCAACGGCATCAACATCAATGACGGCTGCGGGTCGACCTATCCCCAGTTGCTCCAGGAAACGGTGGTTGCGAGCGGGGCGGACATCGGCCTGGCGCTTGACGGCGACGCCGACCGGCTGATCGTCACCGACGAAAAGGGCCGGATGGTCGATGGCGACCAGTTGATGGCGTTGATCGCGCTCGGCGCGCAGCGGCGCGGCGAATTGAAGGGCGGCGCCGTGGTTGCGACCGTGATGTCCAACCTGGGGCTAGAGCGGACATTGTCCGATGCGGGCGTAAAACTTCACCGGACCCAGGTCGGCGACCGCTATGTGCTCGAAGAGATGCGGGAACGCGGGTGCAATATCGGCGGCGAGCAATCGGGCCACATCATCCTCGCCGACCATGCGACGACTGGTGACGGTCTCGTTGCCGGCTTGCAGGTGCTGGCGGCGCTGGTCGAAGCGAAGGCCTCGGCAAGCGAATTGCTGCGCCAGTTCGAGCCGTTGCCGCAGCTGCTCAAGAACGTGCGCTTCAACGGCGGTGTCGAGCCGCTCGAGGCCGATAGCGTAAGGAAGCGCATCGCCGCGGCTGAGGCCGAGCTTGAGGGCAAGGGCCGCCTCGTGATCCGCAAATCGGGCACCGAGCCGCTGATCCGGGTGATGGCCGAGGGCGACGACCCGGCGTTGGTCGAGCGCGTCGTGGACGACATCTGCGAGGCGGTCCAATCGGCCGCGTGAACACTTTCTTGGTATTTGTCGGTCACATGCCAGTGTTGTGCACATGGAAAACTTCGCCCCAGGGAGCGGGACGAAGGTCGCTTCGATGACCTCGACGGCTCGCATCCTGATCATCGCCGGCTCGGATTCGAGCGGTGGCGCCGGGATTCAGGCGGACATCAAGACCGTGACCATGCTCGGCGGCCACGCGATGACCGCGATCACCGCCGTCACTGCCCAGAACACGCTCGGCGTGACTGCGGTTCACCCGGTCCCGGCCGAGATCGTGCTCGCGCAAATTGAAGCGGCGATCAGCGACATCGGGGTCGACGCGGTGAAGATCGGGATGATCGGCAGCGCTTTTGCCGCCGAACAGGTCGCCACCCGGCTCGAGCGGCTGAAGGCGGAGCAGCCTGGCATCTCGATCATCTTTGATCCGGTGATGGTCGCGACCAGCGGCGCGGCCTTGGCCGACGACGCGACGGTCGCCGCTTTCGGGCGGCTGATGGATGTCGCGACGCTGGCGACGCCCAACCTGCCCGAACTGGCGCGGCTGACGTCCGAGGAAGATCCGGTCGCGGCGGCGCTGCATCTGGTCGGCGCGCATGGTTGCGCGGTGCTGATCAAGGGCGGCCACGAGGAAGGTGATGCGCTCGCCGATGCGCTCATTGAAACCGACAATATGACGAGCTGGCAGGGCCAGCGGATCGCAACCACCAGCACCCATGGAACCGGCTGCACGCTGGCGAGCGCGATTGCGACGTTTCTCGCTGACGGCTCAACCCTGGCCGACGCGGTCGCGCGGGCGCGCGAGTTCGTCCGCGTCGCGCTGCATGACGCCCCAGGGCTAGGGCAGGGCGCGGGGCCGATCGGTCAGCAACGCGTGCGCCTCGACGTCGGCGCCGGACCGCGCCTCAACCAGGTCACCGTGACCGGGAAGGATTATGCGAAGTCGGTCGATTTCTACCGACGCCTGGGCCTTCGTCAGATCGTCGACAGTCCCGAGAACGGCTATGCGCGGTTCGAGACTGCGGGTGGGGCCACGTTTTCGGTTCAGATCGACCCAGACGAGACGATCTCGCCGACCACCGCGGTCTATCTCGAATGCGACGACCTCGACGAACGCGTCGAGCAATTGGCGCGGAGCGGGATCCCGTTCGAGCACGGCCCGCGCAACCAGCCGTGGATGTGGCGCGAAGCGCGGCTGCGCGATCCCGACGGCAACATCATCTTCCTCTACAAAGCCGGCGAAGCGCGGCGCTTCCCGCCGTGGCGGATGGAAGACTGACGGCGATTTTCTGTTGATTGTTGAAGGACTCGTCTGGACCCATGCCTGCGCAGGGGTACACAAAGCGACTCATGCCGCGGCGCTGCAACTTCAAGCTCGAACTGGATTTTCCGCAGCCGCTCGCGGGCGTCGACGAGGCGGGGTGCGCGCCGCTCGCCGGGCCGGTCGTCGCGGGCGCCTGCATCCTCAACCGCGACAGCTTCCCGCGCGGCATCGATGATTCGAAGAATTTGCCGCTCGAAAAGCGCGAGGCGCTCTACAAACGGCTGGTCAAATGCTCGGCGTGGGGCGTCGGCATCGCGACGGTCGAAGAGATCGACAGTATCAACATTTACTGGGCGCGGATGCTGGCGATGAGCCGCGCGGTCGAGGCGCTCGGGCTCGATCCCGCCTGGGTGCTGGTCGACGGCAATGCGACCCCGCGCTGGCAGCGGCCGTCGAAGGCGATCGTCAACGGCGACGCGAAATGCCGCTCGATCGCCGCCGCCTCGATCATCGCCAAGGTCACCCGCGACCGGATGATGGTCGATTATGCGAACGCCTATCCGGGCTACGGCTGGGAGCATAATCGCGGCTATCCAACCCCCGATCACCGTCGGGCAATCAACGACCTCGGCCTGACCCCTTTGCACCGCCGCAGCTTTGGGTTGGTGCGCGAAATCGAGGCCCGGAAGGCGCAGCCGGAGCTGCAGCTGGTCGAAATCAGCGAGGCGAGTCCTTCGAGTCACACCACCACCGCTTGAGTCCGGCCGCCCCGGCCAGACTCAACATGTAGTGGTCCCGCAGGCGCGGACTCGGTTCGTTCCGTCGTCTCCAAGACGGTCGTTAACCCTTGATCGCTTGACCGCGAGTCCCCGCTGACTCACCTTCGCTGTCCACTATCGGGGGCAAGGCCAGATGAATCTCATCGCCCGCATTGCGGATGGGCAGGGTCCCTTGCGGCCCAAAACGATCCCGCCACGCGAGATTCTGCCATTCAACGTCATCCTTGAGGGCGATTGCATCGCCGAAATGGCGCGGCTGCCGGACAAGAGCGTCGACATGATTTTCGCCGACCCGCCGTACAATCTACAGCTTGGCGGCGACCTGTTCCGGCCTGAGGGCGGGCGGGTCGATGCGGTCGATGACGAATGGGACAAGTTCGACAGCCTGACGGCGTACGACAATTTTACCCGCGACTGGCTGTTTCAGGCGCGGCGCATCTTGAAGGACAATGGCACGATCTGGGTGATTGGCAGCTATCACAACATCTACCGCGTCGGGTCGCTGATTCAGGATGCGGAATTCTGGATCTTGAACGACATCGTGTGGCGCAAGACCAACCCGATGCCGAACTTCCGCGGGACGCGCTTCACCAATGCCCACGAGACTCTGTTGTGGTGCGCGAAGGACGAGAAGGCGCGCTACACCTTCAATTATCGCGCGATGAAGGCGCTCAACGACGACTTGCAGATGCGTTCGGACTGGTTGCTGCCGATTTGCAGCGGCGGCGAGCGGGTCAAGGGCGACGACGGGTTAAAGGCGCATCCGACCCAGAAGCCCGAGGCTTTGCTCTACCGCATCCTGCTTGCGTGCACCAAGCCGGGCGATGTCGTGCTCGATCCGTTCTTCGGGACGGGGACCACCGGCGCGGTCGCGCGGCGGCTCGGGCGGCGATGGATCGGAATCGAGCGCGAGCCGGGTTACGTCAAGGTTGCGCGCGAGCGGATCGATTCGACCCTGCCGCTCGACGAAAGCGCCATGCAGACAGTGACGGACAAGCGCGACGCGCCGCGGGTGGCGTTCGGGGCATTGGTTGAGAACGGGATGGTGCCGGCGGGCTCAAAACTGACCGATGCCAAGCGGCGCTGGACCGCGAGCGTGCGCGCTGACGGTTCGATCACTTGCCCGGCGCACAGCGGGTCGATCCACCAGGTTGGCGCGGCGCTGCAAAACGCGCCGTCGTGCAATGGCTGGACCTTCTGGCATGTCGAGCAACTTGGAAAGCTCGAGCCGCTCGACGCCTTCCGCCAACGCCATCTGGCGGTGCTCGCCTAGCCTCTTGCGCGGCCCGTCGCGGCTGGCAAGAAAGGCGTCATGAGCTGGCGGCTCAAGACCTGTCTGCTGTGCCTGATCGCGCTGCTCGGTGCGGCCGATGCGCCCGCGCAATCGGCCGACGATCAGCGGCGGACGCAAGCAGCGATCGCCAGGCTTCCGCCGCAACGCCCTGGTGTCGTCGATGCTTATGTGGTGGTCGCCGCGCTCGACGCGGACCCGGTGTTCAATCGCGAAGCGCGGGAGGCGGGCCGCGTGCTCGGGAGCCGGTTCGATGCCGCCGGGCGGACCATCGTCCTGGCCGGGGACGAAGGAAACGACAAAGGCGATGCGGCCGGAAGCCCCGGCGATTTGGCGCAGGCGCTGAACGGGGTCGCAGCGTTAATGAATCGCGAAGAGGACGTGCTGGTGCTTTACACGACCAGCCACGGCGCGCCGCACGCCGGGCTTAATTTCCGCGATCCGGCGCGTGGTGCGGCGGTGATCGCGCCGACGCAGCTGGCGGGGATGCTCGACCGGGCCGGCTTCAAGAACCGGCTGATCATTCTCCAGGCCTGCTTTTCGGGGCAATTCGTGCCGGCGCTCGAAGGGCCGCGAACCGTGATTGCGACGGCGTCTTCGTCGATGAAATCCTCGTTCGGCTGCTCGGCCGGGAATGACTGGACATTCTTCGGCTATGCCCTGATCAACGAGGCCATGCGGCAGCCCGATAGCTTCGTTCGCCAGTTCCGGCGGGCCTTCGTCACGATTGTCGGGTGGGAGGAGCGCCTCCAAGTCGTCTCCTCGAACCCGCAGATCGAGGTCGGCAGCGAGACCGCCGGCTGGCTCGCCGCGCTCGACGCGCGCGAGCCGAAGACGACGAGTGCACCGGTCGGACAACTGCCGTCGGAAATCGCGCAATAAAGGATGCGCACGCTCATTCGCCCCACTGCCTTCGTCGATTCGCCATTCGGGCATGATGGCAAGGTCGCGCGGCTGGCCGGCGGGTTGAACTGGTTCGCCGCCGTCGAGTTGATCGGGATCGAGGGCAATAAGCGCGTTTCCACCGAGCTGGTAACGATCGAGGGGATCGAAGCGCGATTCGATGTAGACATGACCGCCCAATGGAGCGCGCTGACCGCGTTGCGGAAGCCGCTGCAGCTCGGCGAGCGCACCATTCGGCTCGACCAGCCGCAGGTCACGGGCATCGTCAACGCGACCCCCGACAGTTTCTCCGACGGCGGCCAGTTCGCCGATGCGGCCGCCGCGGCGGAGGCGGGAGCGGATATGGCGCGGGATGGCGCGGCGATCGTCGACGTCGGCGGCGAATCGACCCGTCCGGGAGCTAAACCGGTGTGGGAAGGCGACGAGATCGAGCGGATTGCGCCGGTCATCCGCCAGCTGGCGGCGGGCGGGACGGCGGTCTCGGTCGATACGCGCAAGGCAGATGTCATGACGGCAGCGCTCGACGCCGGGGCGCGGCTGGTCAACGACGTGTCGGCGCTGACCTACGACGACCGTGCGGCCGGGGTGATCGCGGCCGCGGGGTTGCCGGTGATCCTGATGCACCACCAGGGCGACCCGCAGACGATGCAGGACGACCCGCGCTACGGCGACGTGCTGGTTGAGGTTTACTGTTGGCTGGAAGCGCGCATTGCGGCGGCCCAGGCGGCCGGGATCGCCCCCGACAAGATCCTGATCGATCCGGGGTTCGGCTTCGGCAAAAGCGTCGCCCACAATCTCGAGCTGATGAACGGGCTGGCGCTGTTCCACTCGCTCGGTTGCCCGCTGGTCGTGGGCGCGAGCCGCAAGCGGACCATCGGCGCGTTGTCGAACGAAGCGCCAGCCGACAAGCGCCTCGGCGGAAGCATCGCATTCGCGCTGAAGGCGGTGGAACAAGGCGCGCAGATCGTCCGCGTCCACGACGTTCCCGAAACCGTGCAAGCGCTGCGCATCTGGCGCGGTCTCAGGGATCAGGCGCTGACGCCGCGCGTTTAATCTAACCTATGACCGCAATGGATGGAAAGCGGACGTTAGGCGCCGTTGCGCTCGATGGCGGCTCGATGGAACGGTACTCTTCGGCGTCGGGCCGCTTTGCTTTGTGCATGGCACCCGTATACGAATCGCTGTGCCGAATCTGATGACCCCCGGCTCCTGGGGAGAGGATTTGTGACCCACGTAGCAAAGCGACACTGGACGATGCCGAGCATCAGTCTTTTTGAGCCGAGAAATGTAGCTCAAGCACCGCCGCGCAAGCCGAACCTGTTCATCGTGGGAGCACCCAAGTGCGGGACCACGGCCTGGGTCGAATATCTGCGCACGCACCCGGACATCTACTTTCCGAACTCCAAAGAGGACTGCTTTTTCGCTTTGGACCTGCCGAAATTTCGCTTCATTCACACTGAAGCCGAATATTCGAAGCTCTTTGTCGAAAGCGGCAGCGCTAAAATCGTTGGCGAAGCTTCGGCAATGTACCTTTTCTCCGAAGCGGCCGCGAAGGCCATCCGAGATTACAACGCCGACGCGAAGATCCTGATTTTCTTGCGCGAACAGGAGGAATTTCTTCCTTCGCTTCACAACCAGTATCTCCGCGAGTTTTCGGAGGAAATTGGTGGTTTCGAGACAGCCTGGAAGCTTTCTGGGAAGCGTCCAGCCAAGACCATTCCCCCTGCTTGCCTCGAGCCGCGGACCCTTGATTATGCGGCAATGGGAAGGTTCTCCGAGCAGGTAGGGCGCTATCTTGCGGCTTTCTCGGCGGAACAGGTTCGAGTGGTCCGCTTCCACGACTGGATCGCCGATCCGCGAGCCGCGTATCTCGAAATACTCGATTTCCTGGGGTTAGACGACGACGGGCGGAGCGAGTTCCCGCGGATAAACCAGGGGGTGACATATCGTTCGAGACGCCTGGTTCGTTTCATTTTCTTCCCGCCGCTTTTTGTCCGGAAGGTGGCGCGTCTGATCAAACGACTGACTGGCTTGCAGGGATTGAAAATCTATCCTGCGGTGAAGAAGGCCGCGGATCTACTGTCGGCGCCTGGGTACAAAAACGAGATCGGCCAAAAGGTGCGCGAAGAGATCAGGCGCTATTACGCGAAGGACAACTGGCTGCTGGAGGAGCAGCTCTGCGCCCAACAGATGGGCAAAACCGAGCAGCAAACGACGACCGGCATTAGTCCGAGTGACCGGTGGAAAGTTAAATCCGAAAATCGAAAGCAGGCCTAACCGGCTAACGCCGGCTTCGGATGGAAAGCAGACGCTAGCGCCCGATCCTTTTACGGTCGTTCCGAGTGTCTTTGCGGCGCGCGGGCGTGTGCTTAAAGACAGTCTGCAAACCGGCTCCGAAGACTGCCGTAAAAAAGTGTAAATCCATCCACATTGAACGCTAATTTAACAGAACCTTGGCTTTTAAGTGATGAGATCGGACCTCTTAAAGCAACGGAGGTGTAACTATGAGACGGCAATTTCAAAGGGCCTTGGCGCTCGGTTTTCTCCTGTCAGCGTCGGCTGCGGCAACCGCAACTGCCACCCAACCTCCCCCTAAATGGTGCCCAGTACACTACCCCGGCACGCCTAGCGGGACAAAGTACTGCGTGTAATAACGCAATTGGCGGGGGCGAGACAAAACCGCTCCCGCCAAAATCATGACTTTTCTCATCGGACTCAAATCTGAAATCGCGAACGCGAATAGGTTAAGACGAGGACGCGGCCAATCGCGTAAAAGGAGGCTCCTCTCCCCAAGCCCGATCATGTGGACTAGGCAATTACAACCCCTTGGTTCGCGCTAGGCATTAGGGCGACGGCGGCCGGGTCGAACGGCCCTTTTGGTCGAAGGCCCCTAATGTGCGGAATGGGGCGAACCCGGACGGCCAGTTTGGGTGGAAAGCGGACGTAGGAGCACATAAAGTGCCTAGATGTTCGATCTGATACTTCCGGCTCCTGGCGCATGATGTCGTTGCTGCTAACAGTGGCTATTTCCATCGCTGCCCCGGCTACTCAAGCGACCGACACATGGGTCTACGGGGAGGCCAGTAACTATTGCATGGCGTTCTTCCGCCAGGGCCCGGCCCAATTGGTCATTCGTTTCTCCGCCAAGACAGCTGATGATACGGTTCAGGTGTGGCGACCGGGTCTTCCTTCCCTTACGAAAGGCATAGAGAAACGAGATCAAGCCACGGCGGCGTCTCGGCGCTACGATCTATCCTTGGTCCTCGCCGGCAAGACAATCCCACTCACCTCTCAAACGGGCGAACTCAAGCCCAAGTCGGTTCGGGGGATCGCTTACATGCTTGGCGTTGATGAGCGTTCCTTCATTGACGCCTTGGCGACAGGCGAGACGCTCGAAGTCCGTCATGGAGGCCTGCCCGTCGCTACCTACCGCATCGCTGAATACGCAACGCTCGCAAACCGACTGGCTGCTTGCACCGCCCCCGCAAGATAAAGAGGCACGTGCCCCAGTAGCTACCGCGTGTCCACAATGAGTGGAAAGATACGGTAATGGGCCGCGCCTTCAGCTTGACTGGAGGAGTGGCTGTCCCCCGGTCATGATGGAGTGACGGGGTTTCGGATGTGTGTGGTGCCGAATGCCCCGCTAGCCTGATGGAGGACAGCCGTGGAGCATTATGCCGGATTAGATGTCTCGTTGAAACTGACGAGTGTGTGCATTGTCGACGCGCAGGGTCGTGTCGTCCGTGAGACCAAGGTGCCGAGCGATCCCGAGGATCTCGTTCGCCACTTTCGATCATTGGATCATCCGATCACGCGGGTCGCGCTTGAAGCGGGGCCATTGTCGCAATGGATCCATGCCGGACTTACCGATGCTGGGTTGGACACGGTGCTTCTCGAGACCCGTCACGTGAAGGCGGCACTGTCGGCGATGACGGTGAAGACCGACCGGCGCGATGCCCGCGGGATCGCCCAGTTGCTGAGGCTGGGCTGGTACCGACCGGTGCACGCGAAGTCCGGAAACGCACAGGAGATCCGCGCACTGCTGACCGCCCGCAAGCTCCTCCAGGGCAAGCTCCTGGACGTTGAGAGTGGCGTGCGCGGTGTGCTGCGCGGCTTCGGCCTGAAGGTTGGTCCGATCAGCCGCGGCCGCTTCGAGGCGCGCATCCTCGAGCTGGTCGACGGCCATGCGATGCTCGGGACGGTGATCGGCGCGATGCTCCACCAGCGCCAGACGTGGACGCGCTCGTTCTCGGCGGTCAGCGGCGTGCCGTCGATGTAGGCCGTTGCCACCCATTTTCCGTCAGGGGAGACTGCTCGCTCACGTTCGTAAGCCAATGCGAAATTGAGCCACACAAAAATCCCGAACAGTAGAGCCAGACTAACCGCGCAACTCACAGCGCACCCTCGTCGGGTCATCAGCCATTCTCTCCCCTTAGATGAACCTCACCCTCGCGTATTCGAGGGTCGGTGTCATGAGCTTCCGATGAGGTTTCGGTGAGTATTGATATGGGAGGTCTAATGTCCGGTTTGGGTCGGTTGTGACCGAAGCGGGTGGAGAGCGGCCACTAGGGATGAACAGCTTCGCGGTCACGCTCTGACGCGTATCCCTCGGTTACCTCTCCCTTATGAGCGGCAAACGCGGCCAAACGGCCAACTGGGAGAAAGCAGGCGAGCTACGACATGGGGGCTCTGAAACGGCTTTGCGGAAAGGAGAACAGGGCCAAGGCTGGGGGGCAGACCCTGATCTCTTCCCAAGTTGCCGTGATACGCCACAGGCTTCTCATTCACCTAGACGCGCGAGGAGTAGGAAAGTGCCGTTGGGTTGTAGCGCGTCCTTCACGTCGTAACGGCGCTAGGCGACCTGCCAAGCAATATACGCAAGCCCGAAGACTTTGGAAGACTTTGGAAGATTTTGGAACACTTCGACTGAGCCCCGGGTTAGTCGGATATGAAAAAGCGCCGGCCTTCAGAAGTTCTCATTGTGGAAGATGAGTCCATCACGCGCATGAATGCTGCCGAAGCGCTTACTCAAATAGGCTTCCGCACTCGCGAAGCTGGCGATGCCCGAGAAGCACTGCAGATTCTCGGGGGCAATCCAAATATTGACCTGCTTTTTACGGACGTTGATATGCCTGGAGCAATGGACGGGCTGGACCTTGCAAAAAGGGTTCATCACGATTGGCCGGCGATGGAACTCATCGTCACATCCGGTGCCCGAACGATGGGGACCACCGTGCTGCCAGACGATGGCACGTTTCTCCCCAAACCCTACTTCACGGACCGTCTCATTCAGATCGTGAGGAAGAAACTCGGTCGTAGGAACCGCGGCTAAACGAGCTTTTTGCTTTTAACAGCTTTGACACTGTAACGGCCCGCCAAATCCAAGTGGATTAGCCGCGCCTCGCTGCTCATTGCCTGTTCGGCGTTTGCGGCCGACGCTCTCTTTCGAGCGAGCCAATACTTCTGTTCCATGTGTCCTCCAATGCGAGTGCGGGACGCTCTCAAGGTCACAGGAGGCCCACAGATTCCGGGTAACAAATGGGCAGTTGGATGCCTTCGCTTGAACGACCAATGAACCTCGCTGACGAAAACGTCGCCTAAATCAACAGATTGAGTGAATTAACCGTAAAACGCAAAAGTAAGTACTCGAATTTATGCAAAGATTTTCAAATAAAAGAGTATGGTCTGACTCTGTCGTCGTCTTGGGTGCTGTTTTAGCCAGTCTTGATGAGCGATTTCTCCCCGGTTAGGATTTCATTCCGCGAACCTTCCGGCTTCCGAAGGCCTTGGCCATGGAATTTTTTACGCCCTTGCATTCCGACACTTCACCCGGCCTCGCGATGGCGCTCGTGGCTTCGTCGCAAGCGCCCTTGCTGTTGCTCGACGAAGATATCGCAATCGTCGGGGCGAGCCGGTCATTTTGCGACGCGTTCGGATGCAACCCCGACACCGTCAACGGCCTCCCTTTGTCCAAGCTTGGCGCGGGCGAATGGGACATACCGCAACTTTATACCCTGTTGCGGGCGACCTTCGGCGGCGCCGCGATCGACTCCTACGAAATGGACCTCGTTCGCGCCGGGAAGGACATTGCCCGCCTTGTTCTCAATGCATTGTTGCTCGACTACGGGGATGGCGATGAGCCCAGGGTGTTGCTGACCGTCACCGACGTCACGATGGCTCTCGTTGCTGCGAAGCTGAAGGACGACATGGTCCAGGAGAAGGAAATCCTGCTCCAGGAGCTCCAGCACCGCGTCGCCAACAGCCTTCAGATCATCGCCTCGGTGCTCATGCAGAGTGCCCGCCGGGTGCAGTCGGAGGAGTCCCGCACTCATCTTCACAACGCGCATCACCGGGTCATGTCGATTGCAACGCTGCAAAAGCAGCTTGCGATCTCGACTAGCGACGACGTCGCGCTGCGGAAATATTTCGAGGAGCTATGCGCCAGCCTTGGCGCATCTATGATCGACAATGCGGAGCGTATTTCGCTGATTTCGACGGCGGACGATACGATCATCAAGGCCAACGTCTCGATCAGCCTCGGGCTGATCGTCACCGAACTGGTCATCAATGCGCTCAAGCACGCGTTTCCGGGTCGTAACCAACAGGGCCGCATCAACGTCAATTATCTCGCAGGTGCCAGCGGCTGGACGCTGACCGTCGATGACGACGGTGTGGGTATGCCAACTGGCCATGATGAACTGACGCCCGGACTCGGCACTGGCATTGTCGACGCATTGTCGAGGCAACTCGGTGCCACGGTCCAAGTGACCGACCATGCGCCGGGGACGAAGGTTTCTATCGTCCACGTTGCCTAGATTTGGCGACTGCTAATGTCCTGTGTGGATGGCTCCCGCGTTGCAAGCGACGATTTGATGTTCTGACGGTTGGTCGGGTGCAGTCTTGTGTCCGGCCTGTTGATGCGGCCTTCTCGCGACCGCTGGCCCTGATGGTGTCCGCGAACCTGGTCCCACTCTGCTTTGCAGGCTTTTGCAGCCTTCGACATTAGGCGGGGTGTCCGGGCTCCCGGTCTGACCGGTGCGCCATCACTTCTCATCGTCCTCACAACCTCGTTGAGCTGATCTCCTCAGCTATATCTCATGCGATCGCAGTCATCGGTTTGCGGTAGCTGCCGCCCCTGGTCATGATCGCCCATGCGACGCGTGCCGTGCGGTTGGCTGCGGCCACCGTGACCACCCGAGCCGGGCGTCGCTCAAGCAGCGCCGGGATGCGCGGATCCACCGACGTTGGAGCAGTCCTTGCGCGACGGATCAGCGATGTCATGCCGACCACCAAGAGGCGTCTCAGGTAGCGATCGCCCATCTTGGAGATCCGTCCCATCTTCTCCTTGCCGCCACTCGACTGCTGCAGTGGAGTAAGACCCAGTGACGCTGCGAACTGCCGTCCCGAGCGGAAGCGCTCAGGTTCGCTGATCGATGCAGCTAGCGCCGTCGCGGCGATGACTCCGACGCCGGGGATCGTCGCCAGGCGCTGTGACAGCTCGTTCGGGCGATGCCATGCGACCAGATCCTTCTCGAGCTTGGCAAGTTGCTCCTGCACCGCACCGACCTGTTGCGCGAGGCTGTTGACGACGCGCCCGGCCAGCTCGGGCACATCGGCTGCATCGCCGTCGGTCAGCCGCTTCGCCAAGGCGAGCGCATGGTGCAGCCCTCGCGCCATCTCGATCCCGAACTCGGCGAGCAGCCCGCGGATCATGTTCGCCAACTGCGTGCGCTGCTTGACCAGAAGATCGCGCGTCCGGTGCAGCGCGAGTGCATCGTCGGCCGGGTGACCGCCTCGCAGATCGCTTCCGCATCGTTGGCGTCGGTCTTGCCCCGCTTCACATACGGCTTCACGTACGCCGGCGGCATCAGCCGCACC
>Ga0207711_10002768_pt1 | contig 15434 bp, 13 predicted proteins | sample KBSS34metaG_FD_184401 | JGI IMG/M metagenome (GOLD analysis project Ga0207711, IMG submission 184401) | Switchgrass rhizosphere microbial communities from Kellogg Biological Station, Michigan, USA - KBS S3-4 metaG (SPAdes) (version 2) | ecosystem: Host-associated > Plants > Roots > Rhizosphere...
AGCGGCCGCGCAAATGCGCTGTCGGGCGAAGCCGTAACGATCACCAGGAGCGTGACCGGAATGGCGATGCGCCGCAGCCGCGCGACCGCTAAACCGAGGCGATCCTTGATACTGACACGAATGATGAACCGCATTGGACGCTCCGCGCGTTGCTCGGTCGGTCTCGGCGCGCCGCAGTTGCGACCAGGGGCCGGACTTCCACCGACCTCGGTGCCGGCATGACCTTAGTGCGCGAATGTGCGCGGGCGGTTCACCAGCGATGCGCTAAGTTGGTGTAGACGGCGAGAAAGCCACAATCACGCCCCGCGTGATCGCGCGTCCCCACGGCGCCTACTGGCACTGAGTGAACCAGACGAGCATCCCCCGGATGCTCGCTACTTCCGGTTCACTCCCACTCGATTATTCATAAACCGGCTATACGATTGATCTACAATGACTTTTTCTCGCTTTCGAGCCAAAATGCCGCCACGTGAACCATCGAAATCATACAGTGCTGATTTAAAAGAGAAATTTTCGCGAAATTTTTTTCTCTCGATTTCGAAATCTATCGGGATCAATCGCCCGTCCGAGCCGAATTTCCTAACCATAATCCAAATCGTCGGCAGCACCGAAAAGTCCCGTCATCGCCTGGTTTATAAAGACCGGAAGGCCGGCTCGATGGGAAGCGCCTCCCCCCGCTATGGCCTGAGCGTGCGACAACTTGCCTTGACGCACTAGGGCACCCGTATAGCCACGCTTGTGCCGTTATCTATCATTTGCTATCATATGGCATCAAATGAAGGATGGTGATGGTTGCTCTGGAAGAAAGCTGGCTCTCTCTTGAGGAGACCGCCACCTACATCGGCGTCGGCAAAACTGTGCTCTACGGGATGGCTCGGGAGGGCACCATTCCCGCTCGCAAGGTCGGGAAAAAGTGGACTTTTGAGAAAGCGGGCTTGGATGCATGGATGCGTGGGCATCGGCCCCTGCAATCGTTCTTCGCCGACATAGATTTCAAGATCGAGGGCAATGACGAGCTCCGTGACCCGCAGCGCGAGGGATACCTGCGCACTTACGAATTCTTCCGGGCTGGGAAGAACAAGGCCATCCTGCAAATACCGGTCGGCTGTGGCAAAACGGGCCTCGCGTCATTACTGCCGCTTGGCCTCGCGGAAGGCCGCGTCCTCGTCATCGCTCCGAACCTGACCATTAAGCAGGGCCTCTATGAGGCCATGGACGTCACCAACCGCCAGAAATGCTTCTGGCGAAAAGCGGCTGTACTCACCGCCGATCAGATGATCTCCGGTCCGCTGGCGACCACCCTCGATACCGGCAACATCACCGTCGCCACCAAGTCGCATGTCGTCATCACCAACGTGCAGCAACTCGCCACGGATCTCGACAAGTGGCTGCACCAGTTCCCTGACAACTTCTTCGACATGATCATCGTCGACGAGGCTCATCACAGCGCGGCCGCGAGTTGGCAGCGGGTGATCGAGCGGTTTCCCCAGGCAAAGGTGATCCTGCTCACAGCAACACCGTTCCGTAGCGACCGGCAGGAACTCGACGGTCAATTGGTCTATCGCTACCCGTTCCGCAACGCGACCCTCAAGGGCTATATCAAACGCCTGAAGTCGACCTATGTCGCCCCCTCAACAATCGAGTTGAGCTTTGCCGACGAACGCGGTCGCGCCTACACGCTCGATGAGGTCGTGAAGCTTAAAGATGAAGACTGGTTCAGCCGCGGCGTCGCGCTCGCATCAGTCTGTAATCAACATATCGTCGACACCAGCCTCGAGCGCCTCGAACAGCTACGTCAAACCGGCACGCAGCATCAACTCATCGCCGTGGCCTGCTCCATCAACCATGCTCGGCAAATCAGCTCGCTCTACCGGGAGCGCGGATTCACTGCCGAGGTCATTCATAGCAAACAACGGGAGGACGAACAGGCAGGCATCCTCGCTGCTCTTCGCAACGGTACCCTCGATTGCATCATCCAGGTTCAGATGCTCGGCGAAGGTTTCGACCATCCCAAGCTCAGCGTCGCAGCGATCTTTCGGCCTTTCCGGTCGCTTGGACCATACCTTCAATTCGTGGGCCGCATTATGCGGGTCGTGGTGCAGAACAGCCCCGGCCACCCCGACAACCTCGGGCACATCGTGACGCATCTCGGCATGAACCTCGATGCCCGATTCCAGGAATTTAAAGACTTCGAGAACGACGACAAGGCGTTTTGGGACAAAGTCATCGGTGGTGACGAACCCGAGCCGCCGCAGGCAGTGCTGGACGGCGCGACGCGGTTACGCGCCGGCGATCTGGTTGTCGTTCACGACGAGATCGTGGACTCCCTTTGGGAAGAAGATTTCACCAGCCACGAAGACCAGCAGATCGTCGACGACCTCCGTGAACGATTCAAGCTCCTCGGTCTCGACGACAGTAAGGTCGAGGAGATGGTCCGGGCAGCCCAAAAAAGTTCCGTGCGCAAACTCACGCCGACCGCACCCTTTGCGGTCCAGCCGCAACGCGAGTGGGAGGAGGCGCGGAAGCGACTCAACGAAGAAGCCAAGCGCCTCGCGACGGTGGTGCTCAATCACGTCGAGCTAACGGTCGCGGGCACCGAGCTGATTTACAAATACCGGGCACTGAAATTGAGCGGGCGGTCGAACTTCATCGCTGCCCTGACCATGGTAAATCACGAAATCAACAAGCGCCTAGGAAAGGACCGCCAGGCCGCCTCGATCGAGGAATTCCGGTCGGTCTTGGACAATCTCGAAGACCTTGTCCAGGCATTGGCCAGGAGGGTCCGAAAGGCAAAGGCGGACTATGACGAAGAAAACTCCTAGAGGGAAAACGCCATCACTCATCGGCGGCGCCAGCGGGCGCCCTATCCGCGTTGACGTTCAGCGCCGTTCTGAATGCTATCGTTGTAACGACGAGATTCCGGCCGGAACGTCCTGCATCGCAATTCCAAAGCTTGGGGGCGCCTTCACGGCCGAGCGCCGTGTGTGCAACACCTGCTACGAATCAATCTTAAAGCAGACGGCCGACGACTTGGAAGAACTGCGTCAACTCTAGGAGGAGCAGAGATGGGGGATGGCTATAATCTCCTACAGCTCAAGGCACACGTCCTACCCCTCAGTAACGCGGGAAGCTGGGACGTTGCCGTTAAGGAATGGAGCTTGGTCGGCATCCACGAAGCAGATGAGCCAGAAGCATGTCCGTGTGGACATTTTCCCATCATAGAAATTTGCTGCATCCACAATCGCGTCACCGGCCACTCGACTGAGGTAGGCAACATCTGTGTGAAGCGGTTTCTCGGGTTGCGATCCGATTTGATCTTCACCGCTATCAAACGGATACGGAAAGACGCAGATAAGAGCTTGAATGCCGACGCGATCGCCTTCTTCTACGAGCGTCAGGTGCTCAATGAATGGGAATACAATTTCTGTCAGAACACAATGCGCCTTCGAAGTCTGACCTCAGCTCAGCTAGGCAAGCGTCGTGATATCAACCACAAAGTTCTCACGGCCATCGGAAAGCGCGGATTTCAGGGGCCGCAATAGTAAGCCTGTCATGGCATAGATAGAGGACCGTAACTTGCTGCCTAGAAGAGGCTGACTCTATGTTAATGCACGCATGGACGACCGGTCAGCTTGAAGTTCAGAAAGTGCCCAGGCTCGCCAACCTCGAATCGTTTCTAACCTAACCCTCAGATGGCCGCGCTTCAGCGCGCGTATCGTCCTGCTTCGCCAATTTTCGCTTTCCTTCCTCGAAGAAGCCCGCCAGCAACGTATCCATCGAGCTGATGAGATCGTCCGGCTTCTCCTCACGCAGCTTTTCTGCTTTCTCCACAAACCCGGCCAGGAGTTCCCGCATCACATCCGGCGTCTGCTCCAGCCGTCGGAACATCTTAATCTCATTGGAGGCATAGCCGAGGAAGGTTGCATTTCGGTCCCTGATATCGGCCAACATCGCGTCTGTGATGCGTTCGCCTGGAGAGACAAATTCGCCGTCGGCCCAATCCACATAGAGCGCTCCATTCTTCGCCTGGTTGGATGCTCGGTGGAATTCGTCTTGCGTCTGCTTGAACGCCTCAAGGGCAGCTTTCCAATCGCCGCGAGCGATGGCCTCTTTTTCCGCATGGCCTTGCTCAAGCATATACGCGTTGTACTTGTTCTTCGATTCATGGCGTCCAAAGGCGGCCAAGACCTTCTTCTGATTGATGTCCAAACCGACTAGGAGGCTCACAGCCCAAGCCCCAAGCGTATTGATCTTCGAGCATTCCTCAAGCGAGATCTGGTGCAGGAAAAGCGGACGCGCGATCGCGCCGCCCTTTGCCAGAGCCTCTGCCTCGAAGAAGAGGCGCTCGGCATTTTCGAACATCTTCTCGGCGCCCCTGACGAGGGCCTTCACGGATGTTTGTTCCGTCGTCGCGCGCTGCTCAATCATGATCCTCGTTCTTCCAGAAAAGGCACTGACTGGCGAACCGCTCACGTCGACGCCGTTACTTGCGGCTATTATATGGGGAAGATGGCTTCTGCACATCCATCCCTGACCGCGCCTTCGCTAAAGATTGACCCGATAACGCCCCTCAAAACGATGGGGCGCAACGAGTTGTGCTGGTGCCGATCCGGCCTGAAATACAAGAAATGCCACCTCGATCGGGAGCAGCAGACCCCCATAAACATCTTCGAGGTAGAGACCAGGCTGATCGCCCAGCTCCGGGAGGGCTATTGCTCGTACCCCAATCCTGCCGGCGATCCATGCGGCCCCACGATCGCCAAAGCCCATACGATCCAGAAGAAGGGCGGCATCGCGGCGATTGCGGAAGCTGGCCACGTGCTCACCGTCAAACCGACGATGAAGGACATGATCGAATCCGAGGGGAATCCTTCGCCCCGCAAGATCGGCGTCAACAACGCATCGGTCTTCCCTGGCTTTTGCGGCAAGCACGATACGACGCTGTTCAAGCCGATCGAAGGCAAGACCCTACCGCTAAACAGGGATGCCGCATTCCTCTTTTCCTACCGTGCGATCGCCTATGAGCGATTCGCAAAAGAGGCCCAGTTCAAGGCGATCGCCGCTCAGCGCCAGATGGATCGAGGCCATTCCTTCTTCCATCAGAGCATGATCCAAAGACACCTGAACGTCTTCGCGGCCGGGGTGGAGATCGGACGGCGCGACATGGATCGCTGGAAAATGCAGTTCGACGAGAGGCTCCTGTCCGGCGCTCGTGACGATTTCCATTTTCTCGCGGTGAGATTCGACAGCGCTCTCCCGATCGTAGCCTCCGGCGCCTTCCACCCGGAATTTGACGTCCAGGGCAACCCGCTTCAGAAACTCGGCCGGAACGGCGCTGATCTCGACCATATCACGCTCAACGTGACCGCATTCGAGGGTCAGACGGTCATGGTGCTGGGTTGGATCGGCAACCACAAGGGGCCGGCAAAGGCGTTCGCGGATTCATTTGCCCGGGTCGCGGACGATCGCAAAGCGGATGTCCTAGTCAGGCTCTTGTTTATCCAGACGGATAATCTTTTCCTCCGGCCGAGTTGGTGGGAGGGGCTCCCGTTCGCTCAGCAGACCACCTTCAGGAAGATGGTTTTGAGCGGCTCGACAGTGCAGGCCCGCTTGGCGAGTGAGTTTGTCGATGATGGGAAGTCCGTGGTCACTGCCGTCGCCCTGGAAACCGTCAGCGATTAATCCCGCGGAAATACCAACCGCATTGGGACGTCGTGCATCATCTCGCGGTCGACCCATGAGGATGGGCTAAGGTAATCGGAGATGCTTGTCAGCTCCTCGCTCAATTCATCCTCGCGTTCCATGTCCTCGCATTGCAAGTCCTCGCCGAGATCCATCGTGGTGAACTCGACGAAGAGATCGACGTCGCCCACCTCATCTGCGCCTTGCACCAGGCTCCCATACAAATGGATCGTCTTCACCTTCACCCTGGCGCCAGCCGCGGAATTCGTGCGGTCTGCCCAATCGAGCACTTTGTCGAGCAGGGCTTCCGCCTCGGCGCGTGCTAGCTTTGGGCGATCGACATGCTGTGACAACCCCATCCCTTTTCGCGTCGGCGTGAATTTCCTTGGTTCAATCCAATCTTCGGCGACCAGCGCCGCTTGTACCCGCTGCGCTTCTCCCAATGCGACCTCCAACTGCTCAGCGATGAAGTCGGGCGTCATTTGCTGGGTTTTCACAATGGGCGCGCCATTGTTCCAATCCATCTCAGATTCCAGCGCGGCGAAGTTTTTGAACATTTCCCGCATCTGCCGCGCGTCGAGACCCGCAATTTTCTCGGGTAATTCCATATAAGTTCCCCCTCTACTCCGCTCGACACCGGTTCTCTTCAACTGCCTTAAGCATCGTCCGTAGCCGGCATGTCACTCGATCTCAAAAACCGGCCTAGAGAGGATGCGACGGCGCCGCTCGACGACATCGGATCGAGTCCGGAAGATCGACCGGAACCGCAGCCGTCCAGCGACAAACTATGGATGCAGATAACTAAAGTACCGTCAGCGCGGAAACATCATCCGAAGGTCATTTTCGATATATATTTCAAAGCACTGACCGGAGGAAAGTACCGTCAGGTCACAAAAACACGTGACGGTACTTTTTAGAATTCTGAGTCGGATACGAAAACCACCGTCAAAGGTACCGTCAGATTGATCGGCTACGAGCTAAGAGCCGCGCCAAGCGGTCCAATAAGTTTAACAGTTCCAACGACTTGATGGGCTGATCACTACCATTGATAATACGCCCTAGACAACCGTTTGCCCTGCCCACAAATCATTGTCTTCTATGCGAAATTCTACGCTAAAGCCGCCGAACCTCGCCGATTCCCCTACTCCCACTCGATCGTGCCCGGCGGCTTCGACGTATAGTCGTAGACCACGCGGTTCACGCCGCGGACCTCGTTGATGATCCGCGTCGCACAGCGCGGCAGGAAGTCGCCCGGGAACTGGAACGCCACTGCCGTCATCCCGTCGGTCGACGTCACCGCGCGGAGCGAGAGCACGGAATCATAGGTACGGCCGTCGCCCATTACGCCGACGCTGCGCACCGGCAGCAGCACCGCGAAGGCCTGCCAGATGGCATCGTAGAGACCGGCGCTGCGGATCTCCTCGAGATAGATCGCATCGGCCTTGCGCAGGATGTCGCAGCGTTCCTTGGTGACTTCGCCGGGAATCCGGATTGCGAGCCCCGGTCCCGGGAAGGGATGGCGGCCGACGAAGGCGTCGGGCAGGCCGAGCTCGCGGCCGAGCGCGCGGACCTCGTCCTTGAACAATTCGCGCAGCGGCTCGACCAGTTGCATGTTCATCCGCTCCGGCAGCCCGCCGACATTATGGTGGCTCTTGATCGTCACCGAAGGGCCGCCGGTGAAGCTCACGCTTTCGATCACGTCGGGATAGAGCGTGCCCTGCGCGAGGAAATCGGCACCGCCGACCTTGCGCGCCTCGTCCTCGAACACGTCGATGAACGTCTTGCCGATGAACTTGCGCTTGGCCTCGGGGTCGGTGACGCCGGCGAGGCCGCCAAGGAACAGGGTCTCGGCATTAACGTGCACCAATGGGATATTGTAGCTGTTGCGGAACAGCGACACGACCTGTTCGGCCTCGCCCGAACGCATCAGGCCGTGATCGACGAACACGCAGGTGAGCTGGCTGCCGATCGCTTCATGGATCAGCACCGCCGCCACCGCGCTGTCTACGCCCCCCGACAGGCCACAGATCACGCGGCCGCTGCCAACCTGCTCGCGGATTTCGGCGACCTTGGTGTGGCGGAACTCCGCCATCGTCCACTCGCCCCTGAGCCCGCAGACATGGCGCACGAAATTGGCGAGCAGCTTGGCGCCGTCGGGCGTGTGCACCACTTCCATGTGGAACTGGGTGGCATAATAGCGCCGCGCATCGTCGGCGACGACTGCGAACGGCGAGCCGGGGCTGACCGCCACCGACCGGAAGCCCGGCGCGAGCTCGGTAACCTTGTCGCCGTGGCTCATCCACACCTGGTGGCTTTCGCCTTCGTGCCATACGCCGTCGAACAGCACGCAGCCGTCCTCGATCTCGATGAAGGCGCGCCCGAACTCGCCCGAGTCCCCCAGCTGCACCGTGCCGCCAAGCTGGTGCATCATCACTTGCTGGCCGTAGCAGATGCCGAGGATCGGTATGCCCGACTCGAAGATCGCGCTCGGCACGCGCGGGCTGGCTTCGTCGAGCACCGAGCAGGGCGATCCCGAGAGGATCACGCCCTTGGGCTGCATCCGCGCGAACGCGGCCTCGGCGGCGGAAAAGGGCGCGATCTCGCTGTAGACTCCAGCCTCGCGCACGCGGCGCGCGATCAGTTGAGTCACCTGGCTGCCGAAATCGACGATGAGGATGGAGTCGGGATGCGCGCTCATGGCGAGCCGATATGGAAACTGGTCAAGCCTGTCCACCTTCGCCACGCCTCGCCTCGCAAGAACAGGGAAGCACCATGCGCAGCAAGGATGTCATATTTGCCGGCGGGCCGAAAATATGGGCTGGCGCGGCACACTCGCGCACTCCCGCGAACCTGGTGACGACGTTCTGGCGCTAGTTCATTGAGTCTGCAGGATAAAATAGGCCTGCGGCCGCTCCTGTCGCGCGGGCGCCGCGCTCCTGCAAAGTTTGCAACTTGCCGCTATCGTACATTTCCCCATTCACAAAACCGCAACTTACGTGTCATAAAACTGCAACATCGCATTCATTCGACGTGAGAGGAGCATTTTTATGATCAGAAAGATTGCGTTTTGCTTGCTTGTCGCAGCGCCGCTGTCGGCTCCGGCAGTGGCGGCCCCTGGTGATCCCAGTCAGCAAGTGCGTTCGCTCGAGGCCGCGACTCGTCTCACGCCCCGTGACGGCGGCAACTTCATCGAACTCGCGCAGGCCTATGCCCACGCCAATCGCCCGGCCGACGCCCGGGAAGCCTATCGGCGCGCGCTGGCGCTCGACAACGCGATGATGGAAACGCCGACGGGCGATTCGATCTGGTCGCACGATGTCGCGAAAAGCGCGCTGGGCAACGAGATTAAGCTCACCGCGCGGTGAGGCAGAACGGGGGCGCGGTCGCGCCCCCGCGCGCCTTCAGGCGCGGACGTCGGATATTGCTACCTTGGGCGCCGCGCCGGGTTTCAGCGTGCAGCGGAAATCGCGCGAAGTGCGCGACGCGCTCCGTAGGCTATCAGTCAGCCGCAGATTGCCCATCACTACCCAGCTGGTGCCGTTCCATTCGGTCGACGTGACGCGATCGACCTGCGCGATCCGCGCATAATGGCTGCCTTCTTCTTCAGCGGCCGACGCACAGCGATCGGTCGCCGATTCCTCGTCATAGATGTCATCGAACGCCGAGGGCGGCGCAGGCTCGCGCGCGACACCTTCTGCCGGCGGAGGCGGCGGGGGCGGCGCGTCGACTATGACGGTTTCGCTCTTCTTCTTCGACGCCGCGCCGAGCAGCGCGCCGATGATGCCGCCGGCGATCAGTGCGCCGACCACGGCACCGCCATCGTCATGATCATGGTGGCGATGCCGATCGGGGCCGCGCCATTGTTGGGCACCTGCGGGAGCCGCCATTGCGACCAACGCGATTGCCGACGCTGCCATCCCCAGCCGTTCGCGAATCAACATGGCCATTCTCCTCCGCTCTATCTTGAGCAGTGTGATTAGGTCGGCCGTGCTGACGGCGCGCTGAATGGATCGATGCGCGAAGCAAAAGTTCGCGTGCTCACACCGAGGAAAGCGCGCGTCCCTCGCCGGGCAGCATGTCGCGCGTCACACCGAGTCGATCGAGCGCCGTTTCGACCATGGACTGGAAGCGCGCATCGCCGCGCACCGGATCCATGTCGGGATCAACCGCGCAGTGGCGCAGCTGCGTCAGGCTGACTTCTTCGAAATATGGGACGAGCAAGTCGATCGCCGCTTCGAACTCCTTGAGCTGCATGACCATCGTGCACGCGAGATTGTAGCGCATCGAGATGTTCTCGGGATCGAGCAGCAGCGCGCGCTTGATCCATTCCTTGGCACGTATCGTGTCGCCGAGCGTCGCGAGCGCGCCCGCTCCCATGCTCATCGCCGCGCCGTTGCTCGGATCCTGCGCCACTTCGCGCTCGACGCGCGCAAGCGCCATGCGCGCCGCGCGCATCAGCCCCTCGTTGTCGCCGACCGCCGCGTAGCAGGAGAGCAGCATATTGGCGTCGTGATAGTCGGTATCGACCAGCGCGCACGCCTTTTCGAAATAGGGGATCGCATCACGTATGCGGCCCTGGCGGAAGGTGAGGTGGGCGGTCTCCTTATTGACTTCCCAGCTGTCGGGCCCGAGCCGCAGCGCGAGCGCGAGCTGCCGGTTGGCCTCTTCGTAATTGCCGTCGTTCTGATAGCTGCGCGCCAGCACACAATAGACTTCGGGCAGATTGGGATCGAGCGCGCGCGCGGTCTCCGCGGCCGGCATGCCGTCGTCGGTACGGCCGTACCAGAAGCGCAGCTCGGATTGCGCCAGCGCCATCAGCGCCCAGGCTTTGGCGTAGTTTGGATCCATCGCCGTCGCCTGGCGACAGATCCGGATGACGACTTCGTCGCGTCGCCGGTCGCCGACATTGCCCTTGATCCAGTGCTGCCGCGCGAGGAGATAGAGATTGTATGCCTCGGGTTCTGACGTGCCGCGATTCTCGATCGCCTTCTTCTCTTTGGGCAGCAGCGTCAGCTTGAGCGCGGCGACGATCGCTTTCGAAATCTCGTCCTGGATCGCGAAGATGTCGGTCAGGTCGCGATCGTAGCGATCGCCCCACAGCTGATGGCTGTTGGCGCAATCGATCAGCTGCGCGGTGATCCGCACGCGTTCGCCGGCCTTGCGCACGCTGCCTTCGATGACATGGGTGACGCCGAGGTCGCGTGCGAGCGCCGGCACGTCGAGCGTGGAGCCCTTGAGCGAAAAGGCGACGTTGCGCGCAATCACGGTGAGCGCCGACACTTTCGACAAGTCGATGATGATGTCTTCGCTGATGCCGTCGGAGAAATATTCCTGCTGCGCGTCGCCGCTCATATTGACGAGCGGCACCACGCAGATCACCGCCCGTCGCGTCTCGCTCACGGCCTCGCGCGGGCTCGCGACCGGCGCGATCGTACCGGCGAGCGATGCGACGCTGCTCACCACTTTCTGCCAGCCGGGCGTGCCGGTCTCGCCGTTCCATCCGGCCAGATCGGCGCATTGGATCTGGTTGAACGGCATCGGCGGCAGCACGCCGTCGAGGCTGATCTGGACGAGCGTCCCGGCCTCACGCGCAGCATCGGCCTCGGCACGTACCCATTGCGACCGCGTCGCATCGGCCGACCACAGCACCAGCACCGCTTTCGCCGCGCGGATGCGCTCCTCGATCACTTCGGAATAGGCACGGTGCGCTGGCAGCTCGTCGTCACGCCACACGCTGTAGCCGGCCGCACGCAGCGCCTCGGCCGCCAGCTTGGCATGCCGTTCGTTCGGACGCGCATAGGAAATGAAGATGTCCGCCATGGTCCCCGGTGCCCTAGCGATCCGTTCTATCGCCCACGCGCCCAGGGGCAAGCGAATCAATCAGCCCGGGTTGACCGACATTCCGGTCCATTGCGCCGCAAAGGCATAGAGATCCGCCGCTTCCTCGATCGCCTTGTCGGTCGGCTTGCCGGATCCATGACCGGCGCGCGTCTCGATGCGGGCGAGATGCGGCCGATCGCCGATGTCGGCGGCCTGCAGCGCGGCGGTGTATTTGAAGCTGTGCCCAGGGACCACGCGGTCGTCGGTATCGGCAGTCGCGACCAGGATCGCCGGATAGTCGCGTCCGCCACGGACGTTATGATAGGGCGAGTAACTGTAGAGCAGCTTGAAGTCGGCCTCCTGCGACGGGTGACCGTAGTCGTCGACCCAGTAGCGCCCGGCGGTCCAGCGGTCGAAGCGGAGCATGTCCATCACGCCGACTTGCGGCATCACCGCTGCGAACAGCTCGGGTCGCTGGTTCGCCACCGCGCCGACCAGCAATCCGCCGTTCGATCCGCCCTGGATCGCGAGCTGGCCCGGCGTGGTGATGCCGCTCGCGATCAGATGCTCGGCGGCAGCGATGAAATCGTCGAAGCTGTTCTGCTTGTTCGCAAGCCGCCCGGCATTGTGCCACGCCTTGCCATACTCGCCGCCGCCGCGGATGTTGGCGAGGACATAGGCACCGCCCTGCTCCATCCAGGCAATCCGGCTCGCCGAAAAACCCGGCGTGAGGGGGATGTTGAACCCGCCATAGCCGTAGAGCAAGGTCGGCGCGGGGAACGCGGCGTCCTTCTTGTGCACGACGAACATCGGCACGCGCGTCCCATCCTTTGACTCATAGAAGCGCTGCTCGACCACGAACTGCTCCGGATCGAACAACAGGCTGGGCGCGGCCCAGACCGTCGATGCGCCGTCCGCCACGTCATAGCGGTAGATGGTCGGGGGCATGTTGAAGCTGGTGAAAGCGAAGAAGGTCTCGGCGTCGTCGGGGTCACCGCCAAAGCCCTGCGCAGTGCCGATGCCGGGCAGCGCGACGACGCCATCGACCGTGCCGCCGAGCGTGCAGCGTCGGATCTCGCTCTTGGCGTCGATCAGATAGGATGTCAGCAACCGGCCGCCGACGATCGATGCCCCGTCCAGCGTCGCCGCGTCCTCGGGTACCACGTCGACCGCCGCCGAACCGCTCGCGACGTCGAGCGCAACGACCTTGAGGCGCGGCGCATCCTTGTTGGTGATGAAGAAGAATCGCGTGCCCTGATTGCCGATGACCGACCAATTGTGCTCGAGCCCAGGAATGATCGTGCGCGCCGGCCAGGCCGGATCGGCGAGATCGACCAACGTCACTTGATAGCGGTCGTCGGTGCCTTCGGCGGTAGTGATTACCAGCCAGCGGCCGTCGTGCATCACGCTTGGGCTATGCCCCCAGCTCGGATGCTCGGGTGTGGCATAGACCAGCCGGTCGTCGGCCTGCCCGGTGCCGAGAGCGTGAAACCAGATCGTCTGGTCGTGCGTCGCCGCCTGGAACATCTCCTCGGCAGGCGGCTCGGGAAAGCGCGCATAAAAGAACCCCGAGCCGTCCTTTGCCCAATCGCCGGCGAGGCCGAACTTGACCCATTCGATGGTGTCGCCGGTGTCCTTGCCGGTCGCTACGTCGAGCACCTTGACCGTGCGCCAGTCGCTGCCGCCGTCCTGCACCGCATAGAGCAGCAGGCGCCCATCTTCAGACGGCAGCCATTCGGCGAGCGCAGTCGCGCCGTCAGACGACCAGCCGTTCGGATCGATCAGCACCCGGCCTTCGCCTTCGAGGGTGTCGCGGACGTAGAGCACCGCCTGGTTCTGCAGCCCGGAATTGCGCGTATAGAAATAGCGCCCGCCCTTCTTCATCGGCAGGCCGAACCGCTCGAAATCGAAGATCTGCTCGACGCGCGTGCGAAACCAGTCGCGACCGGGCAGCGTCGCCAGATAGGCGTCGGTCACTTTGTTCTGGGCGGCGACCCAGGCGGCAACTTCAGAATCATTGCGGACGTCATTCTCGAGCCAACGATAGGGATCGGCGACTCTCAACCCGAACAGGTCTTCGACCAGGTCCTCGCGGCGCGTGACGGGATAGGATAGCATGCGGGGCTCCGGCAGATAGGAAGGCGGGCTTCCATATCAGCCGGGCCGCACGGCTCAAGCAAATCGGGTGGTTTCGGCGACTACCCAGACCATCATGGTCAGCGGCGCCAGCGCGAGCGCGAGCGGCACCAGCGCGGCAAGCGCAGGGTTGGTGCCGCCGCGCTTGTTGCCGGAACGGACCCGCGAGTTGGCGGAAACGGTCTTCATTACGTTCACTCCAGGCGCGGCAATGGGCCACGCGTTTCTTGAATGTTAATGTAGACCAACGGAGGGGGAATTCAAGGGACGAGCCGTGTGTTTTCGTCGACGAACTGTGCCATTCGTCGACTCTTGGTCGCAGGCAAGGCGCGCCGTGAAATACAAAGGGCGACCCGCGGGCCGCCCTTCGCCTGGTGAACATCGACGCGCGCGCTATCAGGCGGCTTCGTCGAAATCCTCGTCACTCATCACCGGGCCCGAATCCTGGCCCTTGGCCGAGACGTCGCGGTCGACGAACTCGATGATCGCGATCGGCGACGCGTCCGACGCGCGGATGCCGGCCTTGATGATGCGTGTGTAGCCGCCGTTGCGATCGGCGTAGCGCGCCGCGAGCACGTCGAACAGCTTGGTGAGCTGAGTCTCATCGAGCAGGCGGGCATGCGCGAGACGGCGGTTCGAAAGGCCGCCCTTCTTCGCGAGCGTGATCAGCTTCTCGACATAGGGGCGAAGCTCTTTCGCCTTGGCCGTGGTGGTGGTGATCTGCTCGTGCTTGATCAACGCGGCGGCCATGTTGCGGAACAGGGCGGCGCGGTGCGAGGAAGTACGCTGCAGCTTGCGGCCGCCGACGCGGTGACGCATGGGATAGTCCTTTCGTTCGTCAGGGGGCCGTGCGAGGAACCCCAAGCCAGGCGGCGTTTCAGGGCCGCCGCCCAAAACCCGATGCGCTTGCGCGCGAGGGCGGGCTCAAAGCCGATTTGGCGGCGAGAGTCAAGCAAAACGCCTATTCCTCACCCTCCGCGTCCCGATCGGGATTTTCCCTCCAGCCCGGCTCGTCGCTCGACCCGTCGACCGGTTCGGGCACGATTTCCGGTTCGACCACCCGGTCGTCGTCCCGGCGAGCGCCCGGCACCGGCGAGACGGCCGGATCGGAATCCACGATCGGCAGGGGCGCGACGAGTGGCAGCGGCGCGGCGGGCGACGGCGGTGCGACGGGTGGTGATGCAGAGTCCGCGACCGCCATCGCTCCGGGCGACTGGTAGGAAGAGGCGTGCGGCTGCTTGTAAAAGTCGAAATTGTCGGTCCTCGCGAAGTCGCCCAGCAGCAGTCCGCCGCCGATCGCCGCTACCGCGAGCCCGGCAGCGCCGCCGATCAATCGCTTGCGCGCGATCTCCATGACGCACCTCCTGACCCCGGAACAACTGCTCGCGGCGCACCGCGTTCCGGCACGAGCGAAGGGCCGCCGCTGGGAAGCGGCCCCTCGTCGCTCGCATTCGCGCGGCCGATCCAGCCGATCAGTGCTGCTCGGCGCGCTTGGCGGCGGCGATCGCCGCTTCGGTCTGCGGATTGCCGAGCGACAACGTCTGCCCGTTCGGGAAGCTGATGTCGGCAGCGCTGGCACGCGTGTCGCCGTCGCGGGCGCGGAACGCCTGCACGATGATCTTGGTGCCGGCCGGCAGCGAGTTGCGGTTCCAGCCGCGACGCAGCAGCGCCGACGGCGCTCCGCCCTCGACCTTCCACTCGACGTTCTTGCCCGACTTGTCCGGCACGTTGATGTGAATCCAGCTGTGCGGGTTGACCCACTCGAACTTGATCACCGTGCCTTCCAGCTTCACCGG
>Ga0207711_10002769_pt1 | contig 15433 bp, 8 predicted proteins | sample KBSS34metaG_FD_184401 | JGI IMG/M metagenome (GOLD analysis project Ga0207711, IMG submission 184401) | Switchgrass rhizosphere microbial communities from Kellogg Biological Station, Michigan, USA - KBS S3-4 metaG (SPAdes) (version 2) | ecosystem: Host-associated > Plants > Roots > Rhizosphere >...
GGCCACGGCCACCCCGACGCCGCCGGCGGCGCTTGCGACCCTGCTGGTCGCCCTCGGGCGCGCGGCCTTCACGGTCCTCGCGCTCGTCAGCCTCGTCCTCCTCGGCTTCGATCTCCTCGAACTCTTCTTCCGGTTCGTCCTCGACGAAGGCCGGTTCGGGGCGCGGGCCGGCGATCGGGCGCGGGCCCGAACTCTCGACGGTCATTCGGGCGCCTTCGAAGCTCTCGTCGATCACCACCTCAATCGACACACCGTAACGCAATTCGATATCGGCGAGTTCGGCGCGCTTCTTATTGAGCACGTATACCGCGGCGTCCTTGCCGGCGCGCAGCACGATCTTGTCGCCACGGCCGCGCGTTGCTTCATCCTCGATGATCCGGAGAGCAGACAGGCCCGCCGACGACGCGGTGCGCATCAGGCCGGAGCCCTCGCAATGCGGGCACGGCTTGGTCGACGCTTCGAGGACGCCGGTGCGGAGGCGCTGGCGGCTCATCTCCATCAAGCCAAAGCTCGAAATACGCCCGACCTGGATCCGCGCGCGATCATTCCTGAGCGCGTCCTTCATCGCCTTCTCAACTTTGCGAACATGGCTGTTCTGTTCCATGTCGATGAAGTCGATGACGATCAGGCCGGCCATGTCGCGCAGGCGCAGCTGGCGCGCGATCTCGGCCGCTGCCTCGATATTGGTGGTGTAAGCGGTTTGCTCGATATTGTGCTCGCGGGTCGAACGCCCGGAGTTGATGTCGATCGAAACCAGAGCTTCGGTCGGATTGATCACCAGATAGCCGCCCGATTTGAGCTGGACCATCGGCTGATACATGGCGTTGAGCTGGTCTTCGGCGCCGTAGCGTTGGAACGCCGGCGTTGCTTCGCTGTGCAGCTTCACGCGCCGGACGTGGCTCGGCATCAGCAGCTTCATGAAGCCGCGCGCAGCCTTGTAGCCTTCCTCGCCCTCGACAATCACTTCGTCGATATCGCGGTGATACAGGTCGCGGATCGCGCGCTTGATGAGGTCGCTGTCGCGGTAAATGAGGGCAGGGGCGGTGCTCCCGAGCGTCCGCTCGCGGATCTCGTCCCACAGCCGCGCAAGATAATCGAAGTCGCGCTTGATCTCGACCTTGGTCCGCGACAGGCCGGCGGTGCGAACGATCAGGCCCATGGTCGACGGCAGCTTGAGATCGGTCATGATCGACTTCAACCGCTTGCGATCGGAGCCGTTGGAGATCTTGCGCGAAATGCCGCCACCGTGGCTGGTGTTGGGCATCAGGACGCAATAGCGGCCGGCGAGGCTCAAATAGGTCGTGAGCGCCGCGCCCTTGTTGCCGCGTTCCTCCTTGACGACCTGGACCAGCAGCACCTGACGGCGCTGGATTACATCCTGGATCTTGTAGCGACGACGCAGGTTCTGGCGCTTCGTGCGCAGCTCATCGGCGGCGGATTCATCGACGGTCGGGCGGGCCGGTTCCGCGTCCAAATCCGACATCTCGTCGTCGTGGTCGTCCGCGTGGTCATCGTGGTCGGCATCGTCGGCGGATTCGTCATCCGACGCATGATCGTCGTCATCGTCCTCGGCCGAGCGAAGCCGCTCCTCCTCTGCCGCATGTTCGGCCTCCTCGCGAAGCAATGCTTCGCGATCGGCCTTCGGGATTTGATAATAATCGGGATGGATTTCCGAGAAGGCGAGGAAGCCGTGGCGATTGCCACCATAGTCGATGAAGGCCGCCTGGAGCGACGGTTCAACGCGGGTAACCTTGGCTAGATAAATATTGCCTTTGAGCTGCTTGTGCTCGGCGGATTCGAAGTCAAATTCCTCGATCCGGTTTCCTTTGACGACTGCAACCCGGGTCTCCTCCGGGTGGCGCGCGTCGATTAGCATGCGCATGGACATTGAAAATTCTCCGGGCGCGCGGCTTCGGCGAGAGCCGGCGGCGCGCCATTAATTGGGCCATGCCGGCTCGAACGGAGCCGCTGGCAATGGCGTGATTGGTGAAAAGTGCCTCTGCTTCACGAGCCATCCCGCGTCCTGGCGCGGCAAGGACGCCCCACGTCTCGGTCGAGAGCGTGTCAGGGGCGTTCGGTGGCATCATGTGAGCGTCAACCTCGTGCACCGCGGCCAACTGGGGCGCGGCAATAACTCACCGGCAGGCGCCGGGGATGAACTTGAGTTAGCATCCCCGCCCTAGAGCCGCAACCGTCACCCGTCCTCCAATTCGCACAAAACCATGGATAAATTTCACATTAACCATTCACACATGATAAGTTGCGCCATTCGCTCAAGGGCTTGGCGGCGCAATTGAACTTCGAATGGACCAGGAACCGAACTATCGCCGGGGCAGCCGCACTGGTCGCCGCCGTCGCACTCGCTCTGGGTTTTGGAGCGTCGCGCAGCGGCGCCGCTGCCGACAGCAAGGCCGGCAGCCTTAATGTTGAACTCCCGCGGGCCGCCTCCGACCGGATTTATGCCGCGCCGGGAAGCGCGGGTCGGCCCCTTGTCGTAATCGACGCTGGCCATGGCGGGACCGACCCCGGCGCAATCAGCGTTTCCCGGGAGATTTCCGAAAAGCAGCTAACGCTGGCGCTCGCCCATGAACTGCGCGACGTGCTTATCGAGCGCGGGCGCGTGCGGGTCGCAATGACCCGCGATGACGACCGCTATTTGTCGCTCGACGACCGCGCGGCCGTCGCGAGGCGCCTGGACGCGGGCCTGTTCGTGTCACTGCACATGGACAGTGCGCCAAACCCGCTGGCTCGCGGGGCGAGCGTCTACTCGTTGTCCGACGTTGCCTCGGACGCCGAGGCCGCGCGGTTCGCCGCAAAACTAAACCGTGATGCCGAACTCGACGGCGATGCACAGGGATCGGTCAAGGCCATGCTTTCGGACCTCGCGATGCGCGACCAGATGGGGGCGTCAGCCGCCTTCGCGTCACGACTGGTCGACCGATCCGCCGGACGGTTCGAACTACGGCCGGAACCGCATAAATTCGCTGCTTTTCATGTGCTTCGGCGCGCGGGCACGCCGGCGGTGCTGTTCGAGGCGGGCTACATCAGCAACGCCGACGATGAACTGCTCCTGCGCAATCCCGAACATCGCAAAGGGATCGTGCTCGCGCTCGCCCAGGCGATCGAGGCGGATGTCGCCGCGCGATCAAGGCACCAATCCTAACTTCCAGACGCGCGATGAAACCGCTAGATGCGGGCGCGAATGAAGTTCGAAAGCCTGACCCTCCCCTCCTGGAACCTTCCGGATCTCGTCGAATTCAATCGACGGGTTCACGAATGCGTCGATCCGTTGTGGGAGCACTTGTGGGTCCGACGCCTGACGTGGGCGGGCCTGGGATTGTTCGTGTTGTTCGGCGCAGTCTGGCTTTATTTTGCCACGGGCCTCCCGTCCTCTGAAAAGCTGCTCGCTTACGAGCCGTCACTCCCGACCAACGTCCGCGGTAACGACGGCGACCCGGTCCAGACCTTCGCTCGCGAGCGGCGGGTCGAGCTGGCCTACGACGAATTCCCGCCGATGGTCGTCCAGGCGTTCATTTCGGCCGAGGACAAGACGTTCTTTCAGCACAGCGGGATCGACTATACCGGCCTGATTGGGGCTGTTTTCGATTACGGCAAGAAAACTGTGGTCGGTGGCGGTCGCGCGCGCGGTGGTTCGACCATCACCCAGCAAGTCGCGAAGTACCTGCTCAAGGATTCGAGCTACAATATCGGTCGTAAGATCCGCGAAGCGATCCTCGCGTTCCGGCTGGAATCGACGCTGGGCAAACAGCAGATCCTGGAGCTCTACCTCAATTCGATCTTTCTCGGCCGCAACGCCTATGGCGTCCAGGCAGCGTCGCGAGCTTATTTTGACAAGGACGTGACCGAGTTGACGCTGCCCGAAGCAGCCTATCTCGCCGTTCTTCCGAAAGCGCCGGCGAATTACGATCCGGAGCGCGCCACCGGGCGGGCACTTGGCCGCCGCAACTACGTCCTGCAGGAGATGTACAAGAACGGCTACATCACCGAGGATCAATGGCGTTCCGCCGCTTCGACGCCGCTTGGCGCGATCCACTACGGCAGCAACGAGAAATTCCACCAGCAGGGCGGCTACTTCATGGAGGAAGTCCGCCGCGAGTTGATCAAGCAGTTCGGCGAGGCCGCGGACAAGGGCTCGAACAGCCTCTACGGCGGCGGACTGTGGGTGCGCTCGTCAATGGTGCCAAAGATGCAGGATGCGGCGGCCCAGGCGCTGCGCGACGGTCTCGCCAATTTCGACGGCGGTCGGGGCTGGCGCGATTTGGGAATGAGCATCGATCTCACGGCTGGCAATTGGGCGGCGCAACTTGACCGTGCGCCGGTCGGCGTCGGCTTCCCCGATTGGAAGAAGGCGGTTGTACTGTCGAAAAGCGACGGCGTCGCTAGTATCGGCTTCGTTAATGGCTCGTCGGGCGCCCTGCCTGCCTCGGGCGCAGCCATGCCCAAGCGCGGCGTCGGCGGAGCAGCGTTCAACTATCTGACCCCGGGCATGGTCATCATCGTCAAGGAGGCGGCGCCGGGAAGCTATGTGCTGCGCTCGATCCCCGAGATTTCCGGTGGCATGGTTGCTGAGGAAGTCCACACTGGCCGGGTCCTCGCCATGCAGGGCGGCTTCGACGTTATCGGGTCGAGCTACAACCGCGCGACCCAGGCGCTTCGCCAACCCGGCTCGTCGTTCAAGCCGATCGTCTATGTAACCGCGCTCGAAAACGGCCTGACCCCGGCGACGATCATCGTCGATGCGCCTTTCTGCGTTTGGCAGGGGGCGGGACTCGGCAACAAATGCTTCGTCAATTTCGACCGCCGTTATTCGGGCCCGAAAACGATGCGCTGGGGGGTCGAGCAATCACGCAACCTGATGACCGTTCGGGCCGCGTCGCAGACCGGGATGCCCAAGGTCATCGACACCGCCGAAAAGCTCGGTGTCGGCAAATTCCCCAATTATTTGTCGATCGCGTTGGGCGCCGGCGAAACAACCGTGTCGCGGCTGGTCAACGCTTACGCGATCCTCGCCAACCAGGGCCGCGGTGTGAAGCCGACCTTGATCGATTACGTCCAGGACCGCCATGGCAAGGTCATTTACCGGACGGACAACCGCTGCGCCGTGATGGACGATTGCAATGCCGCCGACTGGAACGGCAAGGCCATGCCGCGGCCGCCCAACCGGACTCGCCAGCTGCTCGAGCCGATGGCCGCATTCCAGATGGTCCACATTATGGAAGGCGTGATTGAGCGCGGCACCGCAACCGTGCTGCGTGATCTCAACCGGCCGCTGTTCGGCAAGACGGGGACCACATCGGGCCCGACCAACGTGTGGTTCGTCGGCGGCACGCCCGATATCGTTGCCGGTGTCTATATGGGTTATGATCAGCCCCGCAGCATGGGTGGTTACGCCCAGGGCGGACGGATCGCCGCGCCGATCTTCAAGCAATGGGCGCAAACCGCGCTCAAGGACGAACCAAAGGTGCCGTTTGTCGCCCCCAATGGAATCCGCTGGGTGCGTATCGACCGCGCGACCGGCAAGCGGGTTTACGGCAGTTTCCCGACGCAGGAAGACCCCAAGTCCTCGGTGATCTGGGAAGCGTTCCAGCCGCAGACCGAACCGCGGCGCTCCTATCGCGGGGTCCAGGGCGATCCCTACGGTGAGCAAAACAGCGAACAGCTGGATGCATCGGGTCAGCCGCGTAGTGATCAGCGCCCGCCGGTTGCGACCCGCCGGGCACGCCCAGCCGTGGTGGAAGCAATCAGCAATAACTTGCAAACGCAGAACGGCGTCCAGTAGGCCGCTCGCGACTTATCATTCGAAGGTTTTCACTATGCGCGCCGAAGCGCAGGCTCACATCGACCAGATTCACTCGGCAGTCGCGCTATTGCGTCGATTCCTCGATTGGGATCGCGCCAACCGCCGCCTCGAGGAGCTGAACGCGAGCATTGAAGACCCGAAGCTGTGGGACGATCCCAAGGCGGCACAGGAGTTGATGCGTGAGCGCCAGCGGCTTGAGCAAGGGATCCTTGCCACGCGGGCAATCGAGCGCGAGCTTGCCGACACCGCGGAATTGATCGAGCTCGCCGAAAGCGAGGGCGATGACGCGATGGTCGACGAGGCCGTGGGCAATCTCGCCGAGCTCGCCGAGCGGGCCGAGCGCGACAAAGTCGCGGCGCTGCTCGCCGGAGAAGCGGACGCCAATAGTGCTTACGTCGAGATCAATGCCGGCGCCGGCGGCACCGAGAGCCAGGATTGGGCGGAGATGCTCCAGCGCATGTACTCGCGCTGGGGTGAGCGCCACGGCTTCAAGGTTGAGCTGATCGACCACCATTCTGGCGAACAAGCCGGGATCAAGTCGGCGACCATACTGGTCAAGGGCGAGAATGCCTACGGCAATTTGAAGACCGAAAGCGGCGTCCATCGGCTGGTCCGCATCAGCCCTTATGATTCCAACGCCCGGCGGCACACCAGTTTTTCAAGCGTCTGGGTCTATCCGGAGGTCGACGACGACATCGATATCGAGGTCAATGAAGCGGATTTGCGGATCGACACCTATCGCGCATCCGGAGCGGGCGGACAGCACGTCAACACCACCGATAGCGCGGTGCGGATCACGCACGTGCCCACGGGGATCGTCGTCGCCTGCCAGAACCAGCGCTCGCAGCACAAGAACCGCGCCGAGGCGATGAAGCAGCTGAAGGCCCGTCTCTACGAGGCTGAACTGCAAAAACGCGAAGCCGAAGCCAATGCCGCCAATGCCGCCAAGACCGATATCGGCTGGGGTCACCAGATCCGATCCTACGTCCTGCAGCCGTACCAGCTGGTCAAGGATCTGCGCACCGGTGTTACGTCGACGTCGCCTAGCGACGTGCTCGACGGCGACCTCGACCGGTTCATGGCCGCCGCCTTGTCGCAGCGCGTGACCGGCGAAACCGTTGAGGTCGAGGATGTCGACTAGGCACTGCCTCGCCGCGGCCACCGTGATAGCTTTCGCGCTGGCGGGCTGCCGCCAACAGCCGAGCGCGCCGCAATTCCCCAAAGCGCATCGGGAGGTTGCCCCGATCGTCGACGACAGCTTCTCGACCGAGGACGCGCGCGACCGATTGGGTGAGGCCGAAGAAGTGATGGCGCTGGCCGGCATGACGCCAGGAATGTCGGTCGCCGACGTTGGTGCGGGCGCGGGTTATTATACGGTTCGGCTGTCCAGGATTGTGGGCCCAAAGGGCCGGGTGCTGGCGGAGGACATCATTCCCGAGACGCGCGATCAGCTAAGCGAGCGGGTCCAGCGCGAAAGCCTCGACAATGTTGCGGTGAAACTCGGCACTCCGGATGATCCGACGCTTCCCCATGCGTCGTTCGACCGGGTGTTCCTGGTCCATATGTATCACGAGGTGGAATCGCCATACGCGTTCCTGTGGCACCTGCGCGACGGCGTGAAGCCGGATGGTCTCGTGATTGTGGTCGATTCGGATCGCCCGGTCGGCCGCCACGGTATTCCGCCGGCCCAGCTGAAATGCGAATTCGCCGCAGTCGGTCTTCGACCGGTGAAATTTCAGGTGATGACTGGCGGCGAAGCCTATTTCACGGCGTTCCAGCTAGCTGCGCCGCGGCCGAACCCCGACAAGATCCAGGCCTGTCAGTCCTAAAGCAGGCCAATGCGCCGAAAGCTGGTGCACTCATCGCCAGCAAACACGAGATGGTCGAGCACGGTGCAGTCGAGCGCCTCGGCCGCGGACGCCAGGCGGCGGGTTGAGCGACAGTCGGAATCGCTTGGCCGACAATCGCCGCTGGGATGATTATGGGCGAGAACGATCCCGGCACTGCCGAGCTTGGCGGCATCGGCGATGATCGCGCGAAGCGGAAAATCGGCGCCGGTTTCATCGCCTTGATGACAAGTCAGATGGAGGCATCGCGCCTGATCATCGACATGCGCGACCCACAGGCTCTCCAGGTCCGATCTTGCCTCACTGAAGCAGCCGCCAAAGAACGCCTTGGCGGCTGCAAGCCCATCGAGCTTCAGCGGGTGTTCGGCACGCTGATACCGCATGCCGGCAACCCTAGGGACACATGATGGTGCGGCCCACTTGAACCGCCTCCAAAATGGCTATCCATTATGGATGGACATGGTGGGGGTTGGACCTCTGCCGCGGTCCGTTTAGGACAAGACAAATGCGCCCCTATCTCGAACTCATGCAGCGAATATTGGACAAAGGCGTCCCCCAACAGGACCGCACGGGAACGGGCACCCGGTCGTGGTTCGGGGCGCAGATGCGGTTCGACCTGGCCGACGGGTTCCCGCTCCTAACGACCAAGAAGCTGCACCTGCGGTCAATTATCGTGGAGCTTCTCTGGTTTCTCCGCGGTGACACCAACATCGCCTGGCTCAAAGAGCGCAATGTTCGCATCTGGGACGAATGGGCCGACGCGGACGGCGACCTTGGCCCGGTTTACGGCAAGCAGTGGCGCGATTGGGAGGCTGCGGACGGGCGCCACATCGATCAAATCCATAATCTCGTCGAGCTGATCAAGCGAGATCCATCCTCGCGTCGCCAGATCGTAACTGCGTGGAATCCGGGCGAGATCGATCGCATGGCGTTGGCCCCGTGCCACTGCCTGTTCCAGACGCAGGCTGCGGCCGGACGCCTCAATCTCCAGCTTTATCAGCGCAGCGCCGATTTGTTTCTGGGCGTGCCGTTCAACATCGCCAGCTACGCGCTCCTGACCCACATGCTGGCGCGCGAATGCGGGCTCGAGCCCGGCGTGTTCGTGTGGACCGGCGGCGACTGCCACCTTTACTCCAACCACCTCGACCAGGCGCGGCTGCAGTTGACCCGCGAACCGCGACCACTGCCCAAGTTGGTGATCAAGGATCGCGGGCAGGGGCTGTTCGGCTATGAGGCCGAGGATTTCGTGTTCGAGGCATACGACCCGCACCCGCATATTGCTGCGCCCGTCGCGGTTTGACCGCGTCTCGCCGATAATCCGAATGTGAATAACGAAGGCTCGATGGAGCCGTTCGTTGGGCGCAGCGTTCTAGGACGATCAACTGGAGAACAGAACATGTTCCAGAAGGTCTTGACCGTCGCGCTGGTCGGAGCAGCGCTGATTACGACGGCTTGCAACACAGTGCGCGGCGCAGCGCGTGACGTAAACTCTGTCGCGAATGCAGCCGACCAACGCGATGTAACGCGGGCCGTTCGGCCCGATAATGGAGAAGAGATTATGATTCAGAAGCTTGCAACGATAGTTTTGGTTGGCGCGGCGCTTACGACCGCCGCGTGCAATACCGTTCGTGGCGCCGCCCGCGATGTGAATTCGGCCGCAAATTGCACCGAGAACGCGGTTCACGGCGGCAATTGCTGAGGCCGTTCAGCCCCTAGACAATTGGCCTTTCATACGGCCATGATCGTTCCGGACCCTTAATGGAGGAAGATCATGGTTCGTAAGTTGGTGACGGTGTTATTGATCGGTGGCGCGTTGACGATTGCTGCCTGCAATACTGTCCGCGGCGCCGCCGCCGATGTGAATTCGGCTGCGAATTGCACCGAGAATGCGGTTCATGGAGGCCGTTGCTGACCTGACCGATTGTCCTAAATGAAAAGCCCCGCCGGCGATAAACCGGCGGGGCCTTTTTTTGGCGCGCTGGGGCAGATCAGCTCTTGAGATAGTCCCCGGCGTCCGCGTCCAGGCCATGGCCGGACGCGGTTACCTCCGCCAGCGGATCGGCGTTGACCGCAGCTTCCGGGCCCTGCGCGAGCTCGGCGGCATGCTCTTCGGCCGCGCTGTTCGGGAGGATCAGCGAGTCCTGGATCGTGCGATGCGCTGCCCGAAGCGCTGCATCGCGCGACGAAGCTGCGAAGCGCAGGCGGTTCATGCCCGCGCCCGTGCCTGCCGGGATCAGCCGGCCGACGATCACATTCTCCTTGAGGCCCTGGAGCGTGTCGGTCTTGCCCTGGACGGCCGCCTCGGTCAGCACGCGCGTCGTCTCCTGGAACGACGCGGCCGAGATGAAGCTGCGGGTCTGCAGGCTTGCCTTGGTAATGCCCAGGAGCACCGGCTTGCCTTCGGCCTTCTTCTGCTTCTTCTCGAGCTTCGAGTTGATCTCGTCCATCTCCTCGCGGTCGACCTGCTCACCCGGCAGCAGAGTTGTGTCGCCGCTTTCGGTGATTTCGACTTTCTGGAGCATCTGGCGGACGATCACCTCGATGTGCTTGTCGTTGATCTTCACGCCCTGGAGTCGATAGACTTCCTGGATCTCGCTCACGAGATATTCGGCGAGCGGCTCGATCCCGAGCACTTCCAGGATGTCGTGCGGATCAGGCGAACCGCCGACGAGGTTATCGCCGCGCTTCACATAATCGCCTTCCTGGACCTCGATCATCTTCGACTTGGGCACCAGATACTCGACCGGCTCCGACCCGTCGTCGGGGACAATCGCGATCTTACGCTTGGCCTTATAGTCCTTCATGAAGGTGACCTTGCCAGTGACCTTGGCAATGATCGCATTCTCCTTGGGCTTGCGTGCCTCGAACAGCTCGGCAACGCGCGGCAGGCCGCCGGTGATGTCGCGCGTCCGGGCCGCTTCACGCGGCATACGGGCGAGCACTTCGCCGACTTCGACCTGCTGGCCGTCCTCGACCGCGACAATCGCGCCTGGAGCAAGGCGATAGACCGCCGCTTCCTTTTCCTTGGCGCCCATCAGGGTCAACCGCGGATGAAGCGACTCCTTCTTCGACTTGGCGTTGTCGTCAGTGACGACGCGCTGCGTAATGCCGGTCGATTCATCGAGCTGCTCGGTCATCGTCCGGTTTTCGGTCAGGTCCTGGTATTTCACGATACCGGCCTTCTCGGTGATTACCGGGCTGAACGATGGATCCCATTCGGCAACGCGGTCGCCGCGGCTGACGATATGGCCGGTCTCGCACAGCAAGTGAGCGCCGTAGGGAACGCGGTGGGTGGACAGTTCGCGCCCGTCCATGTCGAGGATCGCGATTTCACCCGAACGCGACATCGACAGATGCCGTCCGCGCGGATCGACAATCGTCGGCATGTCGCGCAGCTCGATGGTGCCGTCGACCGGCGCCTCGAGGTTCGATTGCTCGTTGAGCTGAGCCGCACCGCCGATGTGGAAGGTCCGCATCGTCAGCTGGGTGCCCGGCTCACCGATCGACTGGGCGGCGATGACGCCTACCGCTTCGCCGATATTGACCGGCGTTCCGCGCGCGAGGTCGCGCCCGTAACACTTGCCGCAAACGCCCTGCCGTGACGCACAGATCAGCGGTGAGCGGATCCTGACGCCTTGCAGTCCGATCTCTTCGATCGTCGCGACCATCGGCTCGTCGAGCAGGCTGCCCTCGGGAATGATGACCTTGTCGGTCTTGGGATCGACGATGTCTTCGGCCGTGGTGCGGCCGAGCACGCGGTCGGCGAGCGAGGCGATCACCGCGCCGCCCTGGATGATCGCGCGCATTTCGAGCGCCCGGTCGGTTCCGCAATCCTCTTCGATCACGACGCAATCCTGCGACACGTCGACGAGGCGGCGGGTGAGGTAACCCGAGTTGGCGGTCTTCAACGCCGTGTCCGCGAGACCCTTGCGGGCGCCGTGGGTGGAGTTGAAGTATTCAAGGACGGTCAGGCCTTCCTTAAAGTTCGAGATGATCGGCGTTTCGATGATCTCGCCCGACGGCTTGGCCATCAGGCCGCGCATGCCGGCCAGCTGCTTGATCTGCGCCTGCGAACCACGAGCGCCCGAGTGGGCCATCATGTAAATCGAGTTGAGATCCGCCTGGCGGCCATTGGCGAGCTTCGGCGTGGCCGAGATTTCTTTCATCATCGCGGTTGCCACCTGATCGCCGCAGCGCGACCAGGCGTCGATCACCTTGTTGTACTTTTCCTGCTGGGTGATCAGGCCGTCTTGATACTGCTGCTCGTAATCTTTCACGAGCGCGCGGGTCTCCTCGACCAGCCCTTCCTTGGCGGCGGGGATGACCATGTCGTCCTTGCCGAACGAGATGCCGGCAGCAAACGCGTGGCGGAAGCCGAGAGTCATGATCGCGTCGGCGAACAGCACGGTCTCCTTCTGGCCGGTGTGGCGATAGACGATGTCGATGACGTCGCCGATCTCCTTCTTGGTCAGGACCCGGTTGATCGTTTCGAACGGCACCTTGTGGCTCTTCGGAAGGGTCTCGCCGAGCAGCATCCGGCCGGCGGTCGTTTCAAACCGCTTCATGTAGCTGTTGCCCTGCTCATCGGTCTGCGGGACGCGGCTGATGATCTTCGAATGGAGCGTGACCGCGCCGGCGGCGAGAGCCTGGTGGACCTCGGCCATGTCACTCAGCATCATGCCCTGGCCCGGCTCATCCTCTTTCTCGAGGCTGAGGTAGTAGAGCCCGAGCACCATGTCCTGCGACGGCACGATGATCGGCTTGCCGTTGGCGGGTGACAGGATGTTGTTGGTCGACATCATCAGGACGCGCGCTTCGAGCTGGGCCTCGAGGCTCAGCGGGACGTGCACGGCCATCTGGTCGCCGTCGAAGTCGGCGTTGAACGCGGCGCAGACCAGCGGGTGAAGCTGGATCGCCTTGCCCTCGATCAGCACCGGCTCGAACGCCTGGATGCCCAAGCGGTGGAGCGTCGGAGCGCGGTTGAGCAGCACCGGATGCTCGCGGATCACCTCGTCGAGGATGTCCCAGACTTCCTTGCGCTCTTTCTCAACCCACTTCTTGGCCTGCTTGAGGGTCATCGAGAGACCCTTGGCGTCGAGCCGCGAGTAGATGAACGGCTTGAACAGCTCGAGCGCCATCTTCTTGGGCAAGCCGCACTGGTGGAGCTTGAGCTCCGGCCCGGTGACGATGACCGAGCGGCCCGAATAGTCGACGCGCTTGCCGAGCAGGTTCTGGCGGAAGCGGCCCTGCTTGCCCTTGAGCATGTCGCTGAGCGACTTCAGCGGACGCTTGTTGGCACCCGTGATGGTGCGGCCACGACGGCCGTTGTCGAACAGTGCGTCGACCGCTTCCTGAAGCATGCGCTTTTCGTTGCGGACAATGATGTCCGGCGCGCGCAGCTCCATCAGCCGCTTCAAGCGGTTGTTGCGGTTGATCACGCGGCGATAGAGATCGTTGAGATCGGAGGTCGCGAAGCGGCCACCATCCAGCGGCACCAGCGGGCGCAGCTCGGGCGGGATGACCGGAACGACTTCCATGATCATCCACTCGGGACGATTGCCTGATTCGAGGAAGCTCTCGACGACCTTCAAACGCTTGATGATCTTCTTGGGCTTCAATTCCGACTTGGTCTCGGCGAGCTCCTTGAGCAGGATCTCCTTCTCGCCCGCGAGGTCGAGATCGATGAGCATCTGCTTGACCGCCTCGGCGCCGATCCCGGCGGAGAAGGCGTCTTCGCCATACTCGTCCTGGGCCGACAGCAACTCGTCTTCAGTCAGCAGCTGGTACTTTTCGAGCGCGGTCAGGCCCGGCTCGATCACCACATAGCTCTCGAAATAGAGGATGCGCTCGAGCTGCTTGAGCTGCATGTCAAGGAGCAGGCCGATGCGGCTCGGGAGGCTCTTGAGGAACCAGATGTGCGCAACCGGCGCGGCCAGTTCGATATGACCCATGCGCTCGCGCCGGACCTTCGAAACGGTCACTTCGACGCCGCACTTCTCGCAGACGATACCCTTGTATTTCATGCGCTTGTACTTGCCGCACAAGCATTCGTAATCCTTGATCGGACCGAAGATGCGGGCGCAGAACAGGCCGTCACGCTCGGGCTTGAACGTGCGGTAGTTGATGGTCTCTGGCTTCTTGATCTCGCCAAAGGACCAGCTACGAATCTTGTCAGGCGAAGCAATGCCGATGCGGATCTCGTCGAAGGTTTCCGGCTTGGCGATCGGATTTGCGAAGGGGGTCAGTTCGTTCATTTTTGGCTCCTGACCCCTCCCGCGAAGGGGAGGGGTTGGGTGATAGTTTGAATTACTCGGCGGCGAGAGCGGTTGGGGCGTCGTCCTCGGACTCGATGCTTTCGAGTTCGACGCTGAGACCGAGCGAACGCATTTCCTTGACGAGCACGTTGAAGCTCTCGGGGATGCCGGCCTCGAAGGTGTCGTCGCCCTTGACGATCGCCTCGTAGACCTTGGTCCGGCCAATCACGTCGTCCGACTTGACCGTCAGCATCTCCTGGAGCGTGTACGCGGCGCCGTAGGCCTGCAGCGCCCACACTTCCATTTCACCGAAGCGCTGTCCGCCGAACTGCGCCTTGCCGCCCAGCGGCTGCTGGGTGACGAGGCTGTACGGGCCGATCGAACGGGCGTGGATCTTGTCGTCGACAAGATGGTGAAGCTTCAACATGTAGATGTAGCCCACCGTCACCTTACGATCGAACGGGTTGCCGGTCCGGCCGTCGAACAGCGTGACCTGTCCCGACGTATCGAGACCAGCTTTCTCAAGCATCGCGCTGACGTCCGGCTCGCGGGCGCCGTCGAACACCGGAGTGCCCATCGGGACGCCGGCGGTGAGGTTGGACGCCAGGTCCATGATCTCATCGTCGTCGCGGCCATCGAGCGCCTTGGTGTAGCTGTCGCCGTAGATGTCCTTGAGCTTCGCGCGCATCGCCTTGACGTCCTTGCCGGCGATGTCCTTGCCGCGCTCGTGCATGCCCTCGAGCATCTCCTGGATCTGACGTCCAAGACCGCGTGAGGCCCAGCCGAGGTGCGTCTCGAAGATCTGACCGACGTTCATCCGGCTCGGCACGCCGAGCGGGTTGAGCACGATGTCGACCGGCGTTCCGTCCTCAAGGAACGGCATGTCTTCGGCCGGCAGGATGCGGCTGATCACGCCCTTGTTGCCGTGACGTCCAGCCATCTTGTCGCCCGGCTGGAGCTTGCGCTTCACGGCGACAAACACCTTGACCATCTTGAGCACGCCCGGCGGCAGCTCGTCGCCACGCTCGAGCTTCTCGACGCGGTCGTCGAAGCGGCGCGTGATGACGTTTACCGCCTCGTCGTACTGCGCCTTCAACGCTTCGATATCGGCCTGGCGCTTGTCGTCCTTGACCGCGATCTTCCACCAGTCGTGACGCTCCACACCCTCGAGCGTGGCGTCATCGAGCGAAGAGCCCTTCTTGACGCCCTTCGGCGCCGCGGTCGCGGTCTGCTTGAGCAGCATTTCCTTGAGCCGCGAGAAGGTCGCGCGATTGAGGATGCCGCGTTCGTCGTCGGCGTCCTTCTTCAGGCGCTCTTTCTCTTCGGTCTGGATCGCCCGCGTACGGTCATCGATGTCGATGCCGTGGCGGTTGAACACGCGCACTTCCACGACCGTCCCGGATACACCCGGGGGCAGGCGCAGCGACGTATCGCGAACGTCCGAGGCTTTCTCACCGAAGATCGCGCGGAGGAGTTTCTCCTCCGGCGTCATCGGGCTTTCGCCCTTCGGC
>Ga0207711_10002773_pt1 | contig 15418 bp, 19 predicted proteins | sample KBSS34metaG_FD_184401 | JGI IMG/M metagenome (GOLD analysis project Ga0207711, IMG submission 184401) | Switchgrass rhizosphere microbial communities from Kellogg Biological Station, Michigan, USA - KBS S3-4 metaG (SPAdes) (version 2) | ecosystem: Host-associated > Plants > Roots > Rhizosphere...
CACCACGACGGCGCCGATACGCGCGCTCAGCGGCAGGGCGCGCCAACGGCGCAGCCGGCCGGCGGGGGCGACGGACGCGGCGGAGCTGGCGGTCTGGCTCATGCTTGCCGGAGCCTCGGGTTGCTGAGGATGGCGCAGACGTCGGCGATCAGCACCAGGGCCAGGTAGGCGACGCAGAAGATCATGGCGCAGGCCTGCAGCAGCGGCATGTCGCGGCTGGTCACCGCGTCCACCATCAGGCTGGCGATCCCGGGGTAGTTGAAGATGGTCTCGACGATGATCGCCCCGCCCAGCAGGTAGGACAGGCTGAGCGCGATGGCGTTGGCGATCGGTCCCGCGGCGTTTGGCAGGGCGTGGACCAGCACCACCCGGGCGCGGCTCAGCCCCTTCAGCGTCGCCATCTCCACATAGGGCTGCTGCAGTTGATCGATCACCGCAGCCCGGGTCATCCGCGCCATCTGGGCGATGACGACGAAGGCCAGGGTGGCGACCGGCAGGGCGTAGGACCGAAAGAGGTCGAGCGGGGTCGCATGCTCCGGGATCAGGGTGATCGAGGGAAGCCAGCGCAGCTTCACCGCGAACAGCAGCACCCCCAGGGTCGCGATCAGGAACTCCGGCGCCGCCACCATCGACAGGGTCAGCAGGCTCAGGGTCCGGTCCAGCGCCTTATCCTTGTGCATCGCGGCGGCGACACCGATGGCGAGCGCGATCGGCGTCGCGACCAGCGCGGTCAGGCCGGCCAGGAACAGGGACTTGGGCAGACGGCTGGCGATCAGCGTCTTGACCGGCAGGTCGCTCGACATCGAGCGGCCGGGATCGCCGGTCAGCAGCCCGCCCAGCCAGTGCAGGTAGCGGGCCGGCGCCGGCTCGTTCAACCCGAGCTGGGCCCGCAGCGCCGCCACCGCCTCAGGCGTCGCGCTCTGGCCGAGGGTCTCGGACGCCGCGTCGCCCGGCAGCAGCGAGCTGATGGTGAAGACGATCACCGACACCAGCAGCAGGGTCAGCACCGCGGCGCCGAGCCGCCTGACGACGAGCTGGAGCGTGGTCATCCGCCTCAGCCCTCCAACCAGACATATTCGGCGAAGGAATAGCCCATCATCGGGATGGGTCGCAGGCCATTCAGCCCCTGGGCGTAGGCGTCGGGGTTGCTGATGAAGACCGGGATCGCCACTCCGCCGCGGTCGTGGACCAGCGTCTGCATGGTCTTCACCTTCGAGCCCAGCGCCGGCGTCTTGTGCCGCAGCAGCGAATAGACCACGTCGGCGGGCGTCAGCGGCGAGCCGTCGTGGAACGCCACCCCCTTGCGCAGGTGCACCGACCAGCGGACCCGGTCGGAGGTCTCGATGGACTCGGCCAGCGCCAGCCTGGGCGTCAGGCTGTCGGTGAACTGGGTCAGCCCGCTGTAGACCATGAAATGGCGCACATGGTCGGTCGACAGCGCGCCCTTGGCCGGGTCGAGGGTGTCGGCGGTGGACCTGGAGATGGTCGCCACCCGGATGCCGCCGCCCCGCCGCGGCGCGGCGGCGGCCGCGACCTGCGGCGGCAGCGAGAGGGCGCCGGCGCCGGCCAGGGCGCAGAGCGCATCGCGTCGCGAGAGGTCCGGGCGCTCCGCCATCAGTGCAGCTGGTCCTGCAGCCTGTACCAAGCTCCAACGACAGGCAGGAACCACGGCGGTCCGAAGTGACCGGGTACGGCGGGCCAATCCAGATCGCGCCAGGGATTGGCCTGCGGGCCGCCGTTCATCACCTCGGCCATGGCCTGGCCGGTGCGCACCGCCATCTGCACGCCGTGGCCGCTGTAGCCCATGGCGTAGAACAGGCCGTCGTGCTCGCCGGCGCGCGGCAGGCGGTCATAGGTCATGTCGACCAGCCCGCCCCAGCAGTAGTCGAGGCGCACGCCGGCCAGCTGCGGGAAGATCTCGTGCAGGGTCGCGCGCAGGATCTCGCCGCTCTTGGCGTCCGAGGTCGGGCTGGAGATGGCGAAACGCGCCCGGCCGCCGAACAGCAGCCGGTTGTCGGGCGTGGTGCGGAAGTAGTTGCCGATGATCTTGCTGGTCACATAGTTCCGCCGCTTCGGCAGCAGGCGGTCGAGCACCGGGGTCTCCAGCGGCTCGGTGACGACGATGAAGCTGCCCAGCGCGATCATCCGGCGCTTGAACCAGGCGAGCGGCGGCGTCGCGCCGGTGGCGATCAGCACCTGGTCCGCCTCGATCGCGCCCTTCGGCGTGTGCAGCCGCCGCCGGCCGCCGGCCAGCCGGTCCAGGCCGGTCATCGGCGCATTCTCGTAGATCTGCGCGCCGTAGCGCGCCGCCGCCTCGGCCAGGCCGACGCCGAACCTGCCGACGTGCAGCTGGGCGCTGCGGGTCTGGACCATGCCGCCATAGAAGGCGTCTGAGCCCACCTCGTCGCCGATCCGCTCCGGGGGGACCAGCTCGACGTCGGGATCGACCTCGGCCTTCAGCCGCTCATAGGCCCGGGCGATGCCGGCGAAATGCTCGGGCTTGGCCGCCAGTTTCAGCCGGCCGGGACGGTGGAAATCGCAATCGATCCCCTCCTCCCGGACGATCGTCTCGACGGCGTCCACCGCCAGGACATGCTCGCGATAATAGGCCTTGGCGCGCTCCGCCCCCAGCTTGGCCGAAAGGGCGGCGTAGTCGTGCGACGTGCCGTTGTTGCACTGGCCGCCGTTACGACCCGAGGCCTGGCCGGCGACCCGGCCTGCCTCCAGCACCGCCACCGAAGCGCCGCGCCTGGCCAGCGCCAGGGCCGCCGACAGGCCGGTGAAGCCGGCGCCCACGATCGCGACGTCGACCCGGCCCGTCGGCCCGGCCGGCTGGCCGGAGCGGAAGGACGGCGACGTCTCGAGCCAGTAGGACGCGAGCTTCATCAAGGACTCCGATCAGAGGCCGACGAGACCCGGGAGGCCGCCGATGTCGTCGATCTCGTGGGTCGCGTAGCCCTCGCAGCGAGGTTCATGGCCCCGCTTCACCCACACGCGCGCGCCCATTCCCAAGTCGCGGGCCGACATCTGATCGTATCGGAAACTGGAGGAGACGTGCATGATCTCTTCCGGCGCGCAGCCCAGCTGGTCCAGCATGTATTCGAAGGCCTGCAGGCGCGGCTTGTAGGCCTGGGCGTCCTGGGCGGTGAAGACATGGGTGAAGGGCGCGCCGAGCTTGGCGACGTTCTCGTGGATCTGGTCGTTGGAGGCGTTGGAGAGGATCACCAGCGGGATCTCCTTGGCCACCTTGGCTAGGCCCTCGGGCACGTCCGCATGCGGGCCCCAGGTCGGCACCGCCTGATAGATCCCGCGCGCTTCGGCGTCGCGGTGTTCGATCCCCCAGCGCTTGCAGACCCGCTGCACGGAGTTGCGGATGACGTCCTCATAGGGCTTCCAGGCGCCCAGCACCTCGTCCAGCCGGTAGGCGGCGAAGTCCTTGACGAACCGCTCCATCTGCTCGGGCGCGATGCGGTCGGGGAAGATCTCGCGGGCCATGTCGCCCATGCGGAACCGGGTCAGGGTTCCATAGCAGTCAAAGGTGATGAACTTCGGCCTGAAGCTGCTCATGGGCGATGTCCCCCGTTCCCGAACCTGGCGATTTGCAACGTCCACGGAGCACCGTCCCGCGGGCTCCGTCGTCCTGACGATTTGCTCATGGCGGGACCGACAGATCACTCCGATTGGCTGCAACGAGACGCACAAAACGCGTTTTCCGGCAGATCAATCGGCACATGTCGCCGCGCCTCAATAGCCGCGTTCCCGCGACACGATGCCATGCATCGGCACGCCGGATTCATGCCGGCGGATGTTGGCCAACACCGCCCGCACGCCGCTGTCCGCGTGGGTTATGGCCGCAATGTGCGGCGTCAGCAGGATTTTCGGATGCGAGAAGAACCGATGTCCCTCCGGCGGCGGCTCTTCGGCCGTCACGTCGAGCACCGCCGCCGAGATCTGGCCGCTGTCCAGCGCCGCCAACAGGTCGGCCTCGACCAGGTGCCCGCCCCGGCCGGCGTTCACCAGCCCCGCGCCCTTCGGCAATTGGGCCAGGGTTTCGCGGCATAAGATTCCGCGGGTCTCTTGGGTCAGCGGCAGCAGGCAGATGAGGATGTCGCATTGCGTCAGAAAGGCCGGAAGTTCCGCCGGTCCGACGAACGCGCGTACGCCTTCGAGCGCGCGCGGACTGCGGTTCCAGCCGGCGAGTTGGAAGCCGAACGACCGCAGCGCGGCGAGCGCCGCCTGGCCCAGTTCGCCCAGTCCCATCACCCCGATCCGCCGTCGGTCGGCCGGAACCAGCGGCGCGGGCGCCCACCGCCCCTCGCGCTGAGCCACGAGATAGCCCGGCATGTCGCGATGCAGGGCCAGGGCAGCCCAGACCACGTATTCGACGATGCCGGCGATGATGCCGGGGTCGATCAGCCGAACCAGCTTCACCTGCGGCGGCAGACGCGCCAGATCGAACTGGTCGACGCCGGCCCCTGTGGAGAACAGCACCTCCAGGTTCGGCAGGCTGGCCAGCAGCTCCGGCGGCGTCTGCCACGCGGCGAGGTACCGGACCTCTTCCGGCGGGCCCACGTCCGGCCACAGGCGAAAGGCGATGTCCGGCGCAAGCTCGGCGAACAGCGAGCGCCATTCGATCCCACGGACACGGTCGGCCTTGTAGAGCAAGGTCACCTGCGCCTCATCAGCCAGAGGATCGGTCCGGTCACCGCGAGCGCCGCGAGCCCAAGCGCGCCGGCGAAGAGAACGAGTTGTCCGGCCAGGCCGAACATTTCGCCAGAGTGCAGCGGCAGGACCGTCACCCAGAGGCTGCGATCGGCGCCGGCGGGCCTCACCGCCGCCACCCGTCCCTCCGGCAAGGCGATTTTCACCGCATCGACCGCCATGACGCTGCGCGCCGGGGCCCAGAAGAAGGCCCCCAGGGCGCCATCCGCGCCCAGGCGAACGTCGCGCAACGGGCCCGGATGGGCCGCGCGCGCGGCGGCGAGCGCCCGATCCACTCCCTCCGGCGCGGCGATCCGCACCTGGCGGCGCGCCGCTTCGGTGAGCGGCCCCGGCCCTAGCAGGTATTCGCCCCCGACCAGCAGGCCGCTGACGGCGCTCACCAGGGCCAGGATGGCGACGACGGCGCCGCCGGCGCGGTGCAGCTGGCGCAGGACCGCACGGGCGGGCCGGCGCAGATCGACCTGGAAGGCGGCCTTCCAGCGCCCGGGCTTCGGCCACCAGTAGGCCAGGCCGCTCGACGCCATCAGGACGACGCCGAGCCCGCTGAGCAGCATCACGGCCAGCCCGATCTTGCCCGTAACCATCCGGAAGTGGATCGCCAGCATCGCCTCCATCGGGAAGCGCCAGAGGCCGCCGGCGCGCAGCACCTGCGCATCGCCCGGATCGACCGTGGCGAACCGCGGCTGTCCCTGGCGGTCGGCGAGATGGACGAAATAGACGCCGCCCGGCCGTTGCGGCCAGACGATGCGCTGGATGTCGCCGCCGGGATAGCGCGCTTCGACGGCGGCGAGCACCTGGCTCAGCGGAACCTCGCCGCTGGCGGTCCGCCGCACCATGCCGGCCGGGTCGAGGATTTCACCGAGCGGGGCGCGGAAGACGAGCGCGGCCCCGGTGAGCGCCTGGAGCAGGATCAGCGCGCAGGCGAGAATCCCGATCCATCGATGCGCCTGGAGCAGGAAGCCCTTGCGGATCAAGGCGCTCAGTCTCCGATCAAAGAGAAAGCCGGCGCCGCCGACGACCAGCCGGCGGCGCCGTGAAGTCCGCCGCGCCTAGCGGAAGCTATAGGTGGCCTTCACGGAGAAGGTGCGCGGCGTTCCGGGGAGAATCCAGAGCCTCGAATAGGAGGCGGGGAAGTAGTCCTTGTCGAAGAGGTTATCGACTTCGGCCGACAGCTTCAGCCTGTCGTTCGGCGCGTAGGAGGCGAAGGCCTTCACCAGGGTGTAGCCCGGCAAGGTGAAGGCCGTGCCGGTCTCGCCAAGCCGCGACCCGACGTAGTTGACCCCGCCGCCGACGCTGAACACCCGCTCGTCGCCGAGCTCGAAGTCGCGGAACACCAGCAGGTTGCCGCTGTGCTTGGCGATGCCGAGCAGGCGCGCGCCGGCTGGCACCGCCAGGCCGAAGTCCGGGTCGAGGATGGAGTTGGCCATCTTGGCGTCGGTGTAGGCGTAGGACAGGTAGTATTTGATCTTGCCCGGCAGCTCGCCGTTGACGTCGAGCTCGACCCCCTTGCTCTTGGCCTTGCCGATCGCCAGCGAGAAGCCAGTATTGATCGGGTCGGCGGTGATCAGGCCCGACTTCTTCATGTCGTAGATGGCCAGCGTGCCGTTGATCCGGCCAGCCGGGTCCTGGAACTTGACGCCCACCTCGTAGGACTTGGAGCGCTCAGGGGTGAAGGGCGCGTTGTTGACGTCCTGACCGGAGTTCGGCCGGAAGCCCTTGCCGTAGCCGGCGTAGAAGGACAGCGCCTTGTTCGGCGCATAGACCAGGCCGAGCTGCGGATTGGTGACGGTCACCTTCTGCCCGGTGATCGGAACCTGCGAGGGACCTGCGAGCCGGTTACGGATCGACTGGCGATAATAGTCGTAGCGGGCGCCGACCCGGACCTTCAGCTGCTCGGTCAGGTCGATCTGGTCCTGGAAATAGACTCCATAGCCGTTCTGCTGCTCGAAGGGATCCTGGAAGGCGCCGACCGCCGGCAGGTTGCCGTAGACCGGGTTGAAGATGTTGATGGCGTTGCCCCTGGCCAGGGTCGTCTGCGAGGCCACGGCCGGCGGCCGGAAGCGCATCTGCAGCAGGTGCAGGTGCAGCTCTTCGCTGTCGGCGCCGAACAGGAGGTGGTGGGTCAGGCCGAAGGTCTCGAACCGGCCGTCCACCTCGGCGCGGAAGGTCAGGTCGCTGGTGCTGAAGTCGCGATAGCGGCGCTGCCGCGAAAGCGTCTGGCCATCGACATAGAGCAACTGCCGGCTGCGGGTGAGTTCGGCCTCGGTCGAGTAGCCCTTCAGCTGGGTCACGCGGTAGCCGACGCCGGCCATGAGGGTCCAATGATCGCTGAACTCGTGGTTCAGCTGCACCTGGTGGCCGATCGCGTCGACCTTGATCGGACCGTTACCGGGCTCGCCCAGGAAGCGGCTGTTCGGAATGGTGTGCAGGTTGCCGTTCACGGCGAGCACCCCGCGGTCGAACGGGACCTCCTGGTGCACGATTTCGGCGTCGTAGGTCAGAGTCGTCGACGGGCCGAGCTTGAACAGCAGCGACGGAGTGACGACGTACTTCTTGTAGTTGATCGTGTCGCGGAAGCTGTCGCCCTGCTCGTAGGCGCCGTTCAGGCGCACGGCGATGGCGTCGTTGATCGGGCCGGTGAAATCGCCTTCCGCGCGATAGGTGCTGTAGCTGCCGGCCGAGGCCGAGAAGCTGCCCTGCGGCGTGAACAGCGGCTTCTTGGTGATGACGTTGATCGTCCCGCCGGGCTCGCCGCGGCCGAACAGCGCCGAGGTCGGGCCCTTCAGCACCTCGATGTGGTCGATGTTGGAGGCGTCGCGCGGGCCGCCGAAACCGCGGCCGCTGCTGAAGCCGTTCAGCAGGTAGCCTGAGGGGACGTTGGGGTCGCCGACGAAGCCGCGAACGGCGAAGGCGTCCCACAGGCCGCCGAAATTGTTCTGGTGTTCGACGCCGCTGACCATCTCCAGCGCCGCGTCGAGCCGGGTGATGTTCACGTCCTGCAGCAGCTTCGCCGGCAGGACGGCGACGTTCTGCGGCAGTTCCTGGATCGGCACGTCGCCGCGGTACTGCTGACGGTGCGCCAGAACGACGATTTCGTCCATCGTCGCCGCCGAGGGCGCATCCGCGGCCTGGGCGCTGGACAGACTTGAGAAAAGGGCGCCGCCTGCAAGAAGCGCAAGGCGGAAGACGCGGGACCGACACATGACAAAACCCCCTTATTCCCCAAGGAATGGCCGAGCTGACGAAGAAGCACGTCTTTTGGGGCCTCGTGGACAGCCGAACCAAACTTGTCCGAGGCGCCTCATCACTGGAGAGCGGGTCGTATTCGCCTCTCTCGCCAGCAAGTGTCCGGCTGCGCCATAGGTATTTTTCGTCAAAAGATCGCCGGTCAGCGAACATTTGTGGGGTAAAGGCCCCGGCAGACGCAGAAAATGCCGACCGCTACGCAGAGGCGAAATGCGCCCCGGAGGCGCACCCTGGACGCGCGCGCCCTCGCGCCGCTTTTAGGACGTCTACAGCGTAAAAAACGACGGCCCGCGAGAGGGCCGTCGAGCTGATCAGACGGCGGGAAGCCGGAAGACCTAGAGGTAGCGAGGCCACCAGAGGTCGCGCCGGCGCTGTTTGAACTGGGCGAACCAACGGGCCGGGACGTAGAGCGGAATCGCCAGGCAGGCCGCGGCGACCCAGATCATCCAGACGTGGCTGAAGCCGAAGGACCTGCCCTGGTTCAACCCCCAGATCGCCACCGCGCCGAAGTAGAGCAGCTTCAAGGTGTAGAGGTGGACGATGTAGAAGAACATCGGCGCTCCGCCGAGGATCGCCAGGGTGGAGATCGGCCGCTCTCCGTCGAACCGCTCGAAGACCGCCAGCAGCAGCATGCCTAGCCTAGTCGATCTTGAAGACGGCGGCCGTTTTCGCCTGGGTGGCCGTGGCGGTCAGCAGCACGGTCACCTGCGAGCCCTTCGCCAGGGTCGCGCCCTTGGCCTCGAGCTTGTTCTCGCCGGCGGGCGACAGCGCGATCTCGGACTTCGCCGGGCTCTCCACCAGCAGCTTGCCCGTGAGGCCGGCGCTGGCGATTTCCTCGCCTTCGTCCTCGACCCAGACCTCGACGTGGTCCGGCCGGTTGACCAGCTCGACGCTGGTCTCGCCGACCAGCTGCAGGACGCCGCCGTGCTCGGGCTTGCCCTGGCCGTGAGCCAGCGCCGCGCCGGCGAGCCCCAGGCCCGCCGCAAGGCTGGCGATGGCGAGAGCGGCGTTCGGAATAGGCTTCATGTCACGCTCCTAGTGATTACGCCTATTCCGGCGCGTGCTGCAGGACGAAGGACAGGGTCGCCTCGTGCTCGATCTTGGTGGTCTTGGCGGGCTCGTCGGTCGGGCCGTCATAGACAGCGTTGACGACGTTGAGCCCCTGGTTGCGGACCTTGATGACCACGGTCCCGTCCGCATCGGTCTTCAGCGGCTTGGCGTCGGGATCGTTGACCATGTCGGTCAGCACCCGGGCGCCGGCGACCGGCTTGCCCTGGAACAGCACGCGCAGCTTCATCGGCTCGCCCATCTTCTCCGGCAGCTTGGCCGAGACCGGGGCGATCTCCAGCACCTGGTCGGGCAGCGCGGGCAGGGGCGCGCTGAGCGGTCGGGCGATGTGCACCGTGTACTTGAAGTTCTTCTCGCTAATGATGGCGTTGGGGACCTCGTCGCGGCCCTTCTTGATCCATTCGCCGTCGGGGGTCTTGCTCCAGACGCCGTTGAACATCACCGCGGTGACCACCGCCGGCGCGCCGTCGCTGTCGACGAAGACCATCGGACCGGATTGGCGAAGCTTGGTCGGGATCGGCTTGAACTGGGCGTCATAGCCCGCGACCTTGGTCACCTGGGGCAGGCGCAGAACCGGATCCAGGTCGTCGGCCCCGATGCCGTAGACGAAGGCCAGTTGCTTGGCGCGCTGGGCGAACCAGATGGCGTGCGCCTGGGCGGTCGACCCGGCGCCGAGCCCTGCGATGACCGCGACGGCGGCGACTGATTTGAGGGCTCGGTGCATGCGAACTCCGTCGGTGGGTCTGGGCGCGCGCCCGGGGAACCCCGTCAGGATAGTCGTCGCAGCGCTGTCAGCGTGCTTTTCGTCCGTACAGCCGGGACATTATTTGCTGAAACCCTTCCGCAAACGGCAGAAGTCGCGGGAGCTCTAACGGGTTGGCCGCCAAGGCCATGCTCGGCCGGGCGGCGGCGCTGGTGGCGAGCGGGGTCAACCTGATCGTCCTCTTGGCGCTGAACGACGATGGGCGGCCGGCCTATGACGCCAAGATGGCCGCCGCCATCGCCGACATGGGCGCGCCGGTCTTCGCCTGCACCCCGGACCTGTTTCCCGAGATGATGGCCACCGCCCTCAAGCGCGGAGACCTCAAGGCCTGGGCGGCGAGCGCCGGCATCGCGGTGACCCGCCCGTAGCGCCAGACCGTCGTATGTCTGCGCCTAGGTTCCGCCGGCGGCGCGGCGGCCGGCTTCGAAGGCCCGCAGCGAGGTCAGCGTCATCTCCTCGTCGAGCGCGCGCTCCCCCGCCCAGCGGTCGCCGCGCAGCAGGGCTTCACGGCTGGCGGCCAGCTCCAGCCACTCCTGGCGCTCGCGTCGCAGCCGCGCGCGGACACGGAGATCCTCGGCCTTTTCGAGCATCAGCTCGCACTGGCGCGCATGGTCCCGGTATTCTTGGACTTTATCCATGGCGAAACCTCCCGGTTTTTTTGCAGGTGGGCGCCCACCGGTCAAAACGCGCCCCCTCAAACGACAGACTTCGTCGCCAACGGACGATCTGCCCTCGGGTTGATCGCTCGCCGCGGTTGGGCGCCCGAGTCCTGTGCAACCGGTGGCGCCCCGGCGCCGGTCGCGGCTAGACTTAGGCGATGAAGACTCTGCTGATCGTCTGGCACTCGCGCACCGGCGGGACGCGGCGGATGGCGCAGGCCGCCGCCGAGGGCGCGGGCCTGGAGGCCGGCGTCCGCACCCGCCTGGTCCCGGCCGAACAGGCCGGGCCCGCCGACCTGCTCGAGGCCGCCGGCTACATCTTCGCCGCGCCGGAGAATCTGGGGTCGCTGTCGGGAGCGATGAAGGAATTCTTCGACCGCGCCTACTATCCGGTGCTCGACCAGATCCAGGGGCGGCCCTATGCGGCGATGATCTGCGCCAGCAGCGACGGGAGCGGCGCGGCGCGGCAGGTCGCGCGGATCGCCACCGGCTGGCGGCTGCGGGCCGTGGCCGAGCCGCTGGTCGTCTGCACCCACGCCCAGACGCCGGAGGCGATCCTGGCGGAGAAGACGCTGAGCGCCGACCAGCTGGCGCCTTGCGCCGAGCTCGGCCAGGCGCTGGCCGCCGGCCTGGCGCTCGGGGTGTTTTAGCCGCCCGGCGATTTCGCCCGTCTTAAGGGCCGTTTTACCGGATCGCGCCAAGACTGCGCCGGATCGCGACCGTTCCTCGGCCATCCGGCTGGGGCGGAAGCGGCTGGGGACTGCGAGATGTCAGGGACACACATGCTGCCGGCGGTCGGGGCCGAGCTGATCTGCGTCTCGATCGGCGAGCACCTCTACGCCATCGACATCATGCAGGTTCGCGAGATCCGCGGCTGGACCGCCTCCACCCCGCTGCCGCATGCGCCGCCCCATGTGTTGGGCATGATCAACCTGCGCGGCTCGATCCTGCCGGTGATCGACCTGGGCTCGCTGCTGGGCATCGGCCAGACCGCCGCCGTCGCCTCCTCGGTCGTGATGGTGGCGCAGATCGGCGAGAACCAGGTCGGCCTGCTGGTCGACGCGGTCTGCGACATCCTGATGGTCGCCGAGAACATGCTGCAGGAGCCGCCGAACGTCGGCGACCGGGTGCGCGACTTCGTCGCCGGCGTGATGACCACCGACCAGGGCATCGTCACCCTGCTCTCGCTCGCCCACGTGATGCCCGAAGGCCTGGCGAACGCCGCCTAAGGCTCGCGCCTCAGGTCGCCACCGCGCGGCGCCCCGCAAGCCGCCGCACCGCCGCCCAGATGGCCAGGGCCGCGAGGATGCCGGCGCTGTCGGCGACCAGGTCGCGTACGTCGCCGTCGCGGCCGAACGGCAGGCTCGACTGCAGGATCTCGACCAGCCCCCCGAAGGCGAAGGCGAAGGCGGCGATCCGGCCGGGCCGCCGCGGCCAGAAGAGCAGGCCGATCGCCGTCAGGACGAACCAGGCGATCGCGTGCTCGGCCTTGTCCCAGAGGCTTTCGTGCGGCAGGTCCTCGCTCGGCGCCTGGGTCAGGTAGAGCAGCACCGCCACCGCCACGCCGTAGGCGGCGAAGCGCAGCGTCGCGGCGGCCCGGTGCGGTCGCCGGCTCACAGCTTCAGCCCCAGCTTCGGCCCGGCCCAGGTCATCGCCAGGTAGAAGATGATGGTCAGGACGCAGCCGGCCGCCAGCGCCGCCCAGAACGGGACGCCGCGCCGCAGCAGGGCCGGGATCGCCAGGAACATCGGCAGCGACGGCAGCACGAACCAGAAGGTGGCTTCGGCATGGGCCGCCAGCCGCTCGGCGTCGCGGGTGTCGCGCCACAGCCACATCATGCCGAGGATAGAGACCAGCGGCAGCGAGGCGACCAGGGCGCCAAATCCCGGGCTACGACGGGCGATCTCCGAGACCGCGGCGATGATGACGCCCGACAGCGCCGCCTTGACGAGAAGGTAGATCATGCTGGGCCTTGCATAGCAGACCGGCGCCCGCTTGCACCCCTCGCCGCCGCTCCCTAGCTTCTGCCCACGGACGCACAGGGAGCGGACCATGGCCATCGCAGCGGAGACCTTCAAGGTCGGCGGGGTCGAGCCGTGAGCCGGCCCGCCAGGATCGGCGCGGCGGCCGCGCTCGCGGACCTGCCGGGCTGGGAGGCGGTGGACGGGCGCGAGGCCATCCGGCGCACCTATCGCTTCGGCGACTTCAACGCCGCCTTCGGCTTCATGACCCGCTCGGCCCTGATGGCCGAGAAGCTCGACCACCATCCGGAATGGTCCAACGTCTACAACCGGGTCGAGGTGCTGCTGACCACCCACGACGCCGGCGGGGTGACCGCGCTGGACGTCCAGTTGGCCAACTTCATGGACGCCACGGCGAGCGCGCTCGGCGCCAACTAATCCGATGAGCAGCGAAGAGGTGTCGAACTCAATCCGCCTTAGTTCACCACCACCGAGCCCATCAGCACCCGCGCGCCGCCGCGGCCGAGCACATTGTCGGTCGAGCGCTGCAGGTTGCGGGCGATGAAGTCGGGGTCGGGGGCCGTGCCGCCGGGCAGGCCGCCGGCGTAGATCTGCACCACCTGGACATAGGCCGCGCGCAGCCTCGGCAGCAGCAGGTTGGCGCGCTCGCGAAGCGGCCCATCGGGGATGTCGAGCCCGCATTCCACCGTCAGCACGCCGCGTCGGGCGCCGGGACGCACGGTGTAGGCCGAGATGCTGCTGATCGGCAGGTAGCTGTCACCGCCGGTCTTCTTCTTGTCGTCGCCGGCCAGCGCCGCGGCGGGCAGCGCGGCGCAGAGGGGTGCGAGCGCGAGAAGCAGGCGGCGGTTCATCACCCCGGCAGCCTGCCAGATCATGGTTAGCGGTCTCTTTACGCGACGGCTCGACAGTGGCGGTTACAGACGATTCGCTAGTGAGGTGAATTTGACGCTCGCTCGCGGGTCGGGGCAGGCTCTGTGGCGAGCGTCAAATTCACCTCACTAGAAACATCATTTTTCTAGTGTCCTTATCGTATCTGACGTTCGTTCGAGGCCGCCCCAAGCGAAGACGAACGTCAGACACGGGACACTAAAGCTTCCGGAGCGCGCTTTTGGGCCGATTTGCGCCGACCACCCTCGACCTGGACGGCAAGGTCATCCTGGTCACTGGCGCCACCGGCTCCTTCGGCCGGCGCTTCGTCGAGACGGTCCTGCAGCGGGCCAAGCCCCGCAAGCTGATCGTCTATTCGCGCGACGAGCTGAAGCAGAGCGAGATGCAGTATGATCTCGCCGAACGGTTCACCCCGCAGCAGATGGCCTCGCTGCGCTTCTTCCTGGGCGATGTGCGCGACCGCGAGCGGCTGACCCTGGCCATGCGCGGCGTCGACGTCGTGATCCACGCCGCGGCCCTGAAGCAGGTGCCGGCCGCCGAATACAATCCCTCGGAGTGCATCCACACCAATGTGCTGGGCGCGGAGAACGTGGTCTGGGCCTGCCTGTCCAACCGGGTGAAGCAGGTGGTGGCGCTCTCCACCGACAAGGCCTGCAACCCGATCAACCTCTACGGAGCGACCAAGCTGGCCTCCGACAAGACCTTCGTCGCGGCCAACAACCTCTCCGGCGACATCGGCACGCGGTTTGCCGTGGTCCGCTACGGCAATGTGGTCGGCTCCCGCGGTTCGGTCGCCCCCTTCTTCCAGCGCCTGATCGCCCGGGGCGCGACCGAGCTGCCGATCACCGACGCGCGCATGACCCGGTTCTGGATCACCCTGAACGAGGGCGTCGACTTCGTGCTGTCGTCGCTGTCGCTGATGCGCGGGGGCGAGATCTTCGTGCCGAAGATCCCGTCGATGAAGGTGGTGGACCTGGCTGTCGCCATGGCCCCGACGGCGCAGCTGAAGATGGTCGGCATTCGCCCGGGCGAAAAGCTGCACGAGATCATGATCTCGGCCGACGACGCCCGCACCACCGTCGACCTCGGCGACCGCTACGCCATCGAGCCGGCCTTCGCCGAATACACCCGCCAGGCCTTCGACGCGCCGGGCCTGCCGGAGGACTTCTCCTACGCCTCGGACACCAACGACGACTGGCTCTCCGGCGCCGGGCTGCTGGCCCTGCTGAACGAGGGCGCGCCCTCGCCCCGGCGGCGGTCGAGCGACGCATGAGCGAGCCCTTCCTCCCCTACGGCCGCCAGACCATCGAGGAGGACGACATCGCCGCGGTGGTCGCGGCGCTGCGGGCGGACTTCCTGACCACCGGTCCGACGGTCGAGCGTTTCGAGGCCGCCTTCGCCGCGCAGGTGGGCGCAAAGCACGCCGTGGCCTGCGCCAACGGCACCGCCGCCCTGCACCTGGCCATGCTGGCGCTGGACGTGCAGGCGGGCGAGGTGGTGATCGCCCCCACGACCACCTTCCTGGCCACCGCCAACTGCGCCCGCTACGTCGGCGCCGAGGTGGTGTTCGCCGACGTCGATCCGGCGAGCGGGCTGATGACGCCCAAGACCCTGGGCGAGGCGCTGCAGCGGGTCGGCGGCCGCCGGCTGCGCGCCGTGCTGCCGGTGCACCTGCGCGGCGAGGCGGTGGACCTGCCGGCGCTGGCGGCGCTGGCGCACGACGCCGGCGCCGTGCTGGTCGAGGACGCGGCCCATGCGCTCGGGACGACGATGGCGTTCAGCGCCGGGCCCGAAACCGTCGGCGACGGCCGCCATTCGGCGATGACCACCTTCTCCTTCCACCCGGTGAAGACCATCTGCACCGGCGAGGGCGGCATGGTGACGACCAACGACGCCCGCCTCGCCGAGCGGCTGCGGACCTTGCGCAGCCACGGCATGGTGCGCCCCGAGCAGGGCCCGGCCTGGTGGTACGAGATGCCGGAGATCGGCTTCAACTACCGCCTGCCCGACATCCTGTGCGCGCTGGGCCTGGCGCAGCTGGCCAAGCTCGACCGTTTCGCCGAGCGCCGCCGCGTCCTGGCCGCCGCCTA
>Ga0207711_10002774_pt1 | contig 15418 bp, 10 predicted proteins | sample KBSS34metaG_FD_184401 | JGI IMG/M metagenome (GOLD analysis project Ga0207711, IMG submission 184401) | Switchgrass rhizosphere microbial communities from Kellogg Biological Station, Michigan, USA - KBS S3-4 metaG (SPAdes) (version 2) | ecosystem: Host-associated > Plants > Roots > Rhizosphere...
CGGTGCTGTCGGTGTACCCGGCCAGCGACAGATCGATCGACATCGTCTCCACACCACGCGGATCGAAGCCGGAGTCGACAACGCTGCGGTTCCGTAACGCCCGTCCAAGCAAGCCGGCCGCGACGATCAGGACCAGGGTGAACGCGACCTGACCGACCACAAAGACATGGCGCAGGCGTAACCGATCCGACCACTCCGGCGATTGGTCCTTGAGCGCAGAGACGACGTCAGCCTTCGACGCGTGCAGCGCCGGGGCCAGGCCAGAGAGCGCGGCGGCGATCCACGAGAGCATGGCAGCAAACGCGATCACACGGCCGTCGAGCGGCAGCGACACCCCGACCGGCACAGGGAATGCGGGGAGCGACGTCACCAGCAGCGTCGTCAGCCCGCGCGCGAGCCACACGCCCGCGGCCCCGCCGAGCGCGAACAGCATCATCGTCTCGGTCAGCAGCTGGCGAACGAGACGTGCCCGCCCCGCGCCCATCGCCAGCCGCACGGCGATTTCACGTCGCCGCGACGTCGCGCGCGCGAGCAGCATGCCGGCGACATTGGCGCACGCGATCATCAGCACCAGCGACACGATCGCCGTCAGCAGCCCGAAGAAGGCGGCGACGAGTGGACGGAGACTGCCCGGAATCGGCGACGCCGCAACAGTGCGCCAACTGACACCGCTGTACTGATCGGGGTACTCCCGTTGAAGCGCCCGGCCGATCACGTCGAGTTCGGCCGCGGATTGTCTTCGCGAGACGCCAGGCCTCAGCCGTCCGCCAATCATCACTCTGAGCTGCAGCGCGGGATCTCGGCCTGCAGATCGCCCCCGCGCGGTCACACCAGCCATCGACGTGGGGATCCACACGTCGGGCAGCGCCACGCTCATCCCCTGGAATCCTTCGGATGCCACTCCCACGATCACGAACGGCTGGCGGTTCAGCGTAACCGTCCGGCCGACGATCGCCGGGTCCTTGTCGAATCGTGCAACCCAGAAGCGATGACTGAGCACGGCGATCGGGCTCGCGCCCGGCGCCTCGCTGTCGTTGGAGTCGAAGAGACGCCCTGCGGCTGCACGCAAGCCGAGCACGCCGAAGTAGTTCGAGGTGACGATGTTGCCGTGAACCAGCTCCGCGCCGGCCGCGCCGGCGAGGCTCATCGGCTGTAGTTCGAGCTGGTATGCGTACACGCCTTCGAGCGTCGTCACGCGCCGGCGCAACTCGAGGTAGCTCGCGTACTCGCTGACGGGTTCTGAAACTGTGTCGCCTTCGTCCGTGTGAAAGATGTCCACGAGGCGGCCGGGATCGGCCACGCCGGCGGGCGCCCGCAGCAGCAGCGCGTTGGCGATGGTGAAGATGGTGGCATTGGCGCCGATGCCGATCGCGAGCGACAGCGCCGCGGTCAGCGCGAACATCGGATTGCGCGCGAGCAGTCGCGCCGAATAGTGCAGGTCCCGCCTCGCATCGTCCAGCCAGGTGAACGACCGCGCGTCGCGGTGGCGATCTTTCATCTGCTCGACGCCGCCGAAGGCGCGGCGCGCCGCGTACCGCGCCTCGTCCGGCGTCATCCCGAGGCGCCGATATTCGTCCTCGAGCAGCGAGAGATGCGCCGCTGTTTCACGCGCCAGATCTTCTTCCCTTCGGCCCGATCGGAACATGTCGGCGAGGCGCAGGACGAATCGTCTGAAGGCCATCGAGTTACTCGCAGCGCAGCGCGACGATCGGATCGATCCTCGTCGCGCGGCGCGCCGGCAGGCACGCGGCCAGCGTCATGACGAGGATGAACGTGCCGGACACCGCCACGAACGTCAGCGGATCCAGCGGCGTGACGCCGAACAGCATGCCCGAGAGATAGCGCGCGACGGCCGTCGCGGCGAGCAGGCCGAGGACGATCCCCGCGAACGTCAATCTCAAGCTGCCTTTCAGCACGGATCCCATCACCTCGGAGCGCCGTGCACCGAGCGCCATGCGGACGCCAATCTCCTGCGTCCGTCCGGCGACGCCGTAGGACAGCACGCCGTAGAGGCCGAGCGAAGCGAGGAGCAGCGCGAGCAGGCCAAAGCTGAAGGCCAGAAACGCGACGACGCGCTCGCGACTGAGATCGCGCTCCAACCGTGCCGACATCAGGCTGACGTCGCTCAGTAACAGCCCCGGCTCGGTGCGTCGAATCGCCTCGCGCACCGCGGCGACGGCCTGCCGTGGGTCGCCCGCGACGCGCACGTCGAGATTGGTGATGGCGGTGTTGCGGGCCGCGGGCCTCTGGTCAATTGGAAAGTAGACCATGGGCACGGGTGGCTCGTGCAGCGTCTGCGTATGCGCATCGCGCACGACGCCGACGATTTCGATGTCGAGCTCGAGACCGCGCGTCGAGGCGCCGAGCCGCCGCCCGATCGGATTCCGCCCCGGGAAGTAACGTCGGGCGATCGACTCGTTGACGATGGCCACTCGAGCGCCGTGCTCGTCATCGCGCTCGTCGAACTCACGCCCCGCGACGCGCGGAATGCCGGCGGTGAGAAAATATCCCGGACTCACCCAGTTCATGTTCGACGACGCGGTCCCCTCGGCGCCCTCGAGACGAACCGAGCTCGACGTCGAGCATCCAGCCACCAGACCGCATCTCGACGCCGATGCCGACACGACGCCAGGCACGGTGCGCACGGCCGCCACCAGGCGCCGCGAGAGCGGCGCATATTGCTCCGACACGTACCCGCTGGTAATCGGATCGAAGGAGGCGGTCACGAGGTGCTCGCTCGAGAATCCGGGATCGATCCGCGTGAAGTTGATGAGCGTCCGGCCCAGCAGGAACGCGGCGAAGACGACGACCACCGACAGCGCGAGCTGGAAGACGACGAGCGACTGCATCCCCTTCGTCGTCACCTGCCCCACGGCCTGGCGTTGGGTGGTGCCGATGGCGGCGACCCGGCCCACTTGAATAGCGCGAAGGGCGGGCGCCAGGCCGAACACCACCGCCGTCACCAGGGACAGGCCGAGCGCAAACGCGAAGACGCGCACGTCGGGCGAGAAGACCACAGGCAGATTCGATCGACCGAGGACCTCGTGCGCAAGAAGACCGCTCGCCCACGCGCCGAACAGCGCCCCGCACGCCCCGCCCGTCAGCGCCAGCGCCAGACTCTCCGCGAGGCACTGGCGGGCGAGCCGCCCCGTGGTCGCGCCGAGCGAGATGCGAATGCCGACCTCCCGGGCGCGCCCCACCGCCCGTGCCAGAAGCAGGTTGGCAATGTTGGCGCACGTGACGAGCAGCACCACCGCCACCATCGCGGTCAGCGCGAAGAGCGCATCGGAGAACTGCGCGCGCAGACCGGAGAATCCCCGCGACAAGGGTTCCACGGCGAGCGTGTGCGCGAGCGTGCCGGTCCGCTCCTTCGGGTTCTCGAACCGCTGGGCGAGCTCCGCCAGGCCCTGCTGATTGGCGGTTTTCAACCGGGCGATCGCGCGCGGCCGGTTCGCCGGGGCGACGCGGGCCACGAGATTCAGCCACGCGACCAGGTCCTCCCCGAGCCACGACGAATCACCGTCGTACCTGCCGTAGGAGCTCGTGTTGTTCTGATAGTGCAACGCGTGCTGCAACGCGACCGGCAGCCACACGTCAGCCTCCCGATCGGTCCACATCCCGACGAACCCTGGCGGCGTGATGCCGACCACCGTCACCGGCACGCCGTTGACGATGAGGGTCTGCCCTATCGCGGCGTCGGCAGCGCCCATCATGCGCTTCCAGTACCCGTCGCTGATCACGGCGACTGGCGCGACGTGGTCGAGGTGCCCGTCTTCAGGGGTCAGCACCCGCCCTCGGGCCGCAGACACGCCCAGCGTCTCGAAGTAGCGGGCCGACACCAGCTGCGCGTTCAGGAACTCCGGCGTGGTCGCGCCCGCAAGGCGGACCGTGAACAACGAGCTGCGCGTGACCGCCGCCATCGAGCCGAGCGATCCGAGGGCCTCTTCGAGGCGCTGGAACCGCGGATAGCTGAACCGCAGGTATCGGCCCGAGCCACCGGTCGGATCGGGAGCCCCCTCGGGTCCGTTCTCGTAGAACATCACGAGCTCGCTGGCCGCGGGCACGGGTAGTGGCTTCAGAACGACGGCGTCGAGCAACGTGAAGATCGTCACGTTGGCGCCGATGCCGAGGGCGAGCGTCAGGATGGCCACGGCCGCGAACCCGGGAGTCCGGCGCAGCGACCGCGCCGCGTACTGCACGTCCCGCCGCGCATCGTCGAGCCACACGAACGAGCGCGCGTCGCGGTGGCGATCCTTCATCTGCTCGACGCCACCGAAGGCGCGCCGCGCCGCGACGCGCGCCTCGTCGAGCGCGATCCCGCGCCGCCGGAGATCCTCTTCCACCAGCGCGAGATGTGCGGCCGTCTCGCGCGCGAGCTCGTCTTCAGCCCGCTCGGACCGGAACACGTTGACGAGGCGAAGGATGAATCGCCGCATGGGACACCTATTCGTAGCGCAGCGCGGTCAGCGGATCGATCCGCGTCGCGCGCCGCGCCGGCACATAACAGGCCGCCAGTCCGACGAGCGCGAAGATCGCGGCGGCACCGCCAAAGATCAACGGGTCCAGCGGCGGAATGCCGAAGAGGAAGACGACGAGCGCCCGGCTCGCGCCGGCGGCGAGTACCAGGCCAATCGCCGAGCCGATGATCGCCAGCCAGACACCCTGCTGCAGCACCATGCGAACGACGTCGGCACGCTGCGCACCCAGCGCCATGCGAATCCCGATCTCGCGTGTGCGGCGTGCGACGGCGTACGCCGCGACGCCGTAGATCCCGATGGCCGCGAGCAGCGCACCGATCAGACCAAGGCTTCCGGCCGCGGACGCGACGATGCGCTGAGGCACGAGGCCGATCGACGTGGCGTCCTCCAGGGTCTGCGACGTCACGATCGGCAGGTTCGGATCGGCCGCCGTCACCACGGAGCGAATCTCGTCGGCGATGCGCTGCCCGTGCGTCGTGCGCGCGACGATCGTCACCGACGGCAGGTACTGTTGCTGGAGCGGCACGTAGACGAGCGCACGCGAGAGGCCGTCGATCAGCGTGGTGGCCTTTACGTCGCGGGCGACACCGACGACCAGCAGCGGCTTCGCCCCGCCGGGATTCGGCCGCCCCGTCGGACCAATGGCCTGTTGGACGATGTACTGACCGACCGCATCTCGTCCGGGCCAGAACTGGCGCGCGGTCGCTTCGGCAACGATGGCCACCGGCTGGGCGCCGTCGCGATCGGCTTCGGTGAAGTCTCTGCCCGCCGCGAGCGGGACGCGCAGCGTCGCGAAGTAGCCTGGCTCGACGTTGTTCCAGTCCACGCCGAAGAAGCGCTGTCCGTCCGGCGGCGTCACGCCCGGCACGCTCACCGTCCTGCGCTGCGTTTCAAAGCCGCCCGGCAGTCCGGTCGCGACGCTGGCCTGCTGCACCTCCGGCAGCGCGCGCACACGATCGGCCAGCTCGCGTACGAAGCGCGAGCCCGTCGTGTTGGTGTAACCGGCGAGCGAGAGGTTCAGCGACGCGAGCTCGACGCCGCGCTGATCGAATCCCGGATCGCCCGAGCCGGCCGCCTGAAGCGCGCGCACGAACATGCCGGCGACGACGACGAGCAGGATGCTGAATGCGACCTGTGCGATCACGAAGGCGTGCCGCAACCGCACCCGGGCCGGGATCTGCGCATCATCCTTGAGGGCGGAGACGACGTCAGCGCTGGACGCCTGAAGCGCCGGGACGAGACCCGACAGCACGGCAGCGACAAACACCAGCCCCGCCGTGAACAGCAGCGCCCGTACGTCGAATGCGAGCGGTACGTTCACTGGAAACGGCAGCGCCGGCAGCAGCGAGACCAGCACCGACATCAGCCAGCGCGCAAACATCAGGCCGGCGACGCCGCCCAGCGCAAACAGCATCAGCGTTTCGGCGAGCAGCTGGCGCACCAGCCGCGATCGTCCGGCGCCCATCGCCAGCCGCACGGCGATCTCCTGGCGCCGCGCCGCCGCCCGGGCCAGCAGCACGCCGGCAAGATTGGCGCAGGCGATGACGAGCACCAGCGTCACGATCGCCATCAGCAGCGCGAAGAACACAGCGAGCGGTGCGAGGCTGCCGGGCACCGGCGACAAGGCTTCGAGCCGGAACGCCAGATCCTTGTTGTCGTCTCGATACTGGGCCGCGAGCCCGCGGCCGATCGCAGCGACTTCCGCTGCTCCCGCCGGCAGCGGCACGCCCGGCTTCAAGCGGCCGCCGGCGAGCAGCCAGTGCGACGCGCGATCCGTGAGCGACGACGGCGCGGCCAGCGTCCGCATTGGCACCCACACGTCACCCGCGCGAATGCCGGTGCCCTGGAATCCCTCGGCGGCCACGCCGACGATGGTGAGCGGACGTCCGTTCACCGAGACCGCGCGGCCGACGACGGTCGGATCCTGATTGAAGCGCCGCGTCCAGAAGCGATGGCTCAGGACGACCGCCGCCGCAGCCTCTCCTTCGGTTTCGTCCAGATTGAAGAGGCTGCCCGCCGCCGGAATCACGCCGAGCACGGAGAAGTAGTTGCCGGTGACCAGCGTGCCGAAGATCCGCTCGGTCCCGGCTGCCCCGCTGATGCCCAGGCTCATCGCGCGGGGAAACAGCGAGTACGCGTAGACACCGTCCAACATCGTGGTCCGTTGACGCAGGTCGAGGTAGTTGGGATACGAGCTGTTGCCGAAGCCGCCGCCCGGAGTCCGGGTGCCGATGTCGACCAGCCTGGCGGGATCGACGACGCCCGAGGGAGGGCGAACGAGCACGGCGCTGGCGACGGTGAAGATCGTCGTGTTGGCGCCGATCCCGATCGCGAGCGAGAGCGCGGCGGTCAGCGTGAAGAGCGGATCACGGCGCAGCAGCCGCGTCGCGTGACCGATGTCCCGGCGCGCGTCGTCCAGCCAGGCGAACGAGCGCGCGTCGCGCTGGCGATCCTTCATCTGCTCGACGCCGCCGAAGGCGCGCCGCGCCGCGACCCGCGCGGCGTCCTTCGTCATCCCGCGGCGCTGGCAGTCGTCCTCGAGGAGCGCGAGATGTGCCGCGGTTTCGCGGGCGAGTTCGTCTTCCGCGCGGCCGGGCCAGAGTGTGTTGCGCAGACGCCGGAAGAAGCGCCTCATCCGTCACCTCTCGTTCAGGAGCCGCCTGTCTGGCGATGACACCGTTTGTAAGGTGTCGGACACCTTACGATTCTCCGAGGAGCAGCTTGTCGACCAGACCGGCGAGCCGCCGCCAGCGCGCGGTCTGCTTGTCCAGCGCGCGCAGGCCAGATTTGGTGATCGCGTAATACTTTGCGTCGCGGTTGTTCTCGGTCCTCTGCCAGGTGCCCTTGATCAGCCCCTGCTGCTCGAGACGGACGAGGGCGGGGTACAGCGTGCCCTGATTGAGCTCGAGTGGATGCTCGGCGACCTGCTCGAGCCTCGCCGTCAGCCCGTAGGCGTGCTGCGGGCCCATCGTCGACAGCGCGCGCAGCACGATGAGGTCGAGCGTGCCCTGCAGCAGCTCGACGCGATCCCCTCCACTAGGCATTCAAGTGCGCTCCTGCGCAGACGATGCCATGCTCTCACTGGCCTGTCAAGTGGAAGCCTGCCGTGGCCCTGTGTATTATGCAACCGTGAGGTTGCATAATGACGACTGACGAACTGAGCCGCATCGACCGAACGATTGACGTCAACGCCCCGCCCGACCGCGTGTGGCGCGCCCTGACGACGGCGAAGGATCTCTCCAGCTGGTTTCACGTGACGATCGAAGGCGAAATCGCCCCGGGCGCCGAGGTCTGGATGACGTCGACGCACCCGGGACACGAGGGCCAGCGCTTCCTCGTCCGCTTCACCGAGATGAGCAAACCGCATCGCTTCGTCTGGCAATGGCACCCCGGCGCCGTGGATCCCGCGGTCGACTACTCGCGCGAGCCGTGGACGACCGTCACCTTCACGCTGGAGCCGTCGGGTCGCGGAACGCGCCTCAGCGTATCGGAGACCGGGTTCAACGAGATCTCGCTCTCGCGCCGGGCGAAGGTCTTCGCCGACAACAGCGGCGGCTGGACCGAGGTCATCGTCTGGATCCAGAAGTATGCCGAAGCCCACTAAGCGGAACCTGACGAGCGCCGCGCTGCTGTTCGCGGCGCTCGGCGATCCCACGCGGCTCATGCTGGTGCGCCAGTTGTCGGAAGGCGGGCCGGCGTCGATCTCGGTGCTCGCGGAACAGCAGGACATGACGCGGCAGGGGGTGACCAAGCACCTCCAGGTGCTCGCCGCCGCCGGAATCATCGACGGCAGCCGTCAGGGGCGCGAGCAGGTCTGGACGCTCAACCCGAAACGGCTCGCCGAGGGGCGCCGGCATCTCGACGTCATCGCCGCCGGGTGGGACGAGGCGCTGGAACGGTTCAAAAAGCTTGTCGAAGAATGACGGCCTGAATGTTTAATAGGACCCTCATGAATCTCCTCAACGAGCTCAAGTTCGCGCTCCGATCCCTGTCCCGGGCCAAGGGGCTGTCGGCCACCGTCGTGCTGACGCTGGCGCTCGGGATCGGCGCCAACGCGTCGATTTTCAGCGTCGTCAGCGGCGTGCTGTTGCGGCCGCTGGTCAACCGCGACGAAAGCCGGCTGATCTACATCCGCCAGAGCGCGCCGGGCATCAACTCCGAGAACCAGGCGTTCTCGGTGCCGGAGATCATCGACCTGCGCGGCCGGCTGAAGTCGGTCACCGCGATCGGCGAGTTCTCGCAGATCACGTTCACGATGGTCGGCCTCGGCGAGCCGCGCACGGTCCGCGCCGGTGTGGTGGACGGCTCGTACTTCGAGGTGATGGGCCTGCGCCCCGTGCTCGGCCGCCTCTTGAACACGGGCGATGACGGCCCGGGCGCCGCAGGCGCGGCGGTGCTGACGCACCGCTTCTGGACGACGGGGCTGAAGAGCGATCCGGACGTCCTCGGCAAGACCGTGCGCCTCGGGACGCGCAGCGCGGTCATCGTCGGCGTGCTCGAGCCGTCGGTGCCCTACCCGGCGGAGACGGAGATCATCGCCAACGTCGTCACCAGCCCGCATCATCTGTCGGCGACGATGGTCACGGGGCGCGAGCACCGGATGACGGAGCTGTTCGCCCGTCTCGCGCCGGGCGCCGACGTCGAGTCGGCGCGCGCCGAGCTGCGCGCGGTGCAGGGCGCGATCATCAAGGAACATCCCGAGGCCTATCCGCCGAAGAACGATTTCCGGATCAACGCCGTGCGTCTGCGCGATCAGATCACGTCGCGCGCGCGCACCGTGCTGCTCGTGCTGCTGGCCGCGTCGGGCCTGGTGTTCATCATCGCGGTGTCGAATGTCGCGAACCTGATCCTGGCCCGCTCGGTGCGTCGCGAGTCGGAGCTGGCCGTGCGGGCCGCGCTCGGCGCGAGCGCAGCCACGCTGCGCCGGACGCTGCTCGCCGAGAGCCTCGTCCTCTGCACCACGGGCGCCGTGCTCGGCGTGGCGATCGCGCGGCCGATGGTCGCCGTGCTCGGCCGCTACGCGGCGCGCTTCTCGGTCCGGGCGCTGGATCTCACGCTGGACGCGAGCATGTTGTGGGTCGGCGTCGGCCTGGCGCTGCTCGCCGCCGTGCTGCTGGCGTTCGTGCCGCGTCTGCCCAATGCGGACTCCAGGCACGGCTTCGCGCTCTCGAGCGGCGGCCTGCGCATCACCGGCGCGACCAACCGCCGCTTGCGCATGTTCGCGGTGACACAGATCGCGGCGTCGTTCGTGCTGCTGGCCGGCGCCGGCATGCTGCTCAAGACCTTGCTCTCGCTGCAGGCGGCAAAGCCCGGCTTCCAGACGGCGAACATCCTGGCGGTCAACGTGCCGGCATCGTCATTCGGCCGGACGCCGGAGCAGATCCGCGGTTTCTACCGTGAACTGCAGCGCCGCGTCAGCGAAGTGCCCGGGGTCGATCGCGTCGCCCTCGGCAGTACGGTGCCATGGCGGGACGGCGGCAACTTCGGCGACGGCTTCCAGTTCTCGGTCGAGGGACGGGCGCGCGAGAACGCCCAGGACGATCCCCGCGCGCGATTCCGATCGGTGTCGCCCGGATTCTTCGCAGCGCTCGGCATGCCCATCGTCGCCGGCCGCGACTTCAACGAAGGCGACCGGCTCGGTTCGGAGCCGGTCGTCATCATCAGCGCCGGCCTGGCGCAGCAGTTCTTTCCAGGGCAGGATCCGCTCAACCGTCATCTGATGTGGACCGACGGCGTCATGAAGTTCATCGGCATCTCCACCGACGCCCGTCGCATCGTCGGCGTCACTGCCGACATCGACGACGAGCGGATCGATCCGAAGGCGGTGATGACCGTGTATCACCCGTTCGAGCAGCAGCTCGGCAGCCGGCTGTTCGTGCACACGCGCAGCGATCCGTACGCGCTGGTCCCGGCCATCACCAGGACCGTGCGCGAGCTGGCGGCCGATCAGGTGGTCGAGCGCGCCGCGACGCTGGACGACATCCGCGCCGAGGTGCTGGCACCCGATCGCCTGAACGCGATCGTGTTCGGCGGCTTCGCGGGTGTCGCGCTCGCGATCTCGATCGTCGGGGTCGCGGGCGTGCTGGCCTTCTCCGTCAGCGGACGGACGCGCGAGTTCGGCATCCGGCTCGCCATCGGCTCGCAGCCGCGCGAGATCCTGACGAGCGTGCTCGGCGAGGGGCTGTGGATGACGGGGATCGGGGTGATCGCAGGAGCCGCCGGCGGGTTCGCAGTGGCGCGGATCGTGGGCAGCTACCTGCAGAACGTGCAGCTGCCGGGCGCCCTGCCGACGATCGTGTCGGCGGCCGTGTTGCTGGTGGCCGCGATCATCGGATCGCTGTTGCCCGCGGCGCGCGCCGCGCGGGTGGACGTGGTACAAGCGCTGCGAGCAGAGTGAATTAAGAATCTACTTCTTAATTCGGAACGAACCGTCGTCGAACCGCTCGCGGTAGACCCCGTGACACTGGCCGCACGCCTGAGCGACGGTCGCGGCGTGGGCTTTGGCTTCGTCCCACTTGCCCGCGGCGACGGCGGCCTGCACCGCCTCGACTTCCTTCCTCGCGTTCTGCGCCCACAGAGTCGGCTCGGCCTTCTTCGGCTTCCAGAACGCTTCGGTGTCCGCGAACCCTTTCTGCAGGATTGCGGCGTTCTTCGCCGCGACTTCGGCGTTCGACGAGTCGACCGCCGGCCGCAGTGCGGCGGCCGCCGGACCGACGGCGCGCATCACTTTCTGGAACTCGGTCTCTTCCGCGTTGAGGGGCGGCGGCAGCCGCTTGGCGACGTCGTCGAACTTGTCGTTGATGACCGATGTCGCGATCAGCACGGGGCGGCCGGCATACTTCGCGAGCGCTTCAGGTGGAAGATCGATCTTGTAGTCCTTGGCCTTCTTCGCGACTTCGGCAGGATCGAATTTGATGAGCTCGCCCATCACAGTGACGTAGCTCTTGAGATCGACCGGGCGCTGGATGTTCGGCACCAGCACGAGCACGTCGGTCGGACGCGGCGGCGGCGGGGCCGAGCCGACGCGGCGCTGATCGACGGTAAACGACGACTTCGTGAAAATCTGATCGACCGACGCGGTGATCGTGACCGCCTGGCCGTAATACGCATCGGGGTTGGCGGCGATCGTATTGGTGGCGACCGGCACGAGCGGTTTCGGCGCGGGAGCGGCCGGCGCGGCACCGCGGCCTTCCGCGCCGCGTCCCTGGGCTCCGCGGCCTTCTGCGCCGCGTCCCTCGGCAGGCGCCCCGGCAGCCGGCGGCTGCTGTGCCGGCGGTTGCTGTGCCGGCGGCTGCTGCGCGCGGAGCGAGACGAACATCAACATCGCAACCGCGACGAACGACGCGCCGTGTGCGGTCTTGAATGATTTCTTCATGAGTGCATTGTAGAAGAAGAGCCCCTCGCCCGGCCAGTGACGGGTGTGCGAACTCTGTTACGATCGGAGACGTTGCCCCTGCAGACCAGCACAACCAGAGAGAGTGTTGACGCGTGGAACGCCGTGCTGGACGCCGCCGGTCACGCGGAATCGCTGGTGCGCGCCAACCAGCACGCGGCGCTGGCGCCAGGTGCCGACGGCCGGCTGCACGTCGTCCAGCCGGGCCACCCCGACGCAGTGATCGCCTGGCGCCCGCATGCCGGGTTCGAGGTCGTCCTGTCGTCTGACGATCCCCGACACGCGATGATCGATCTCTACCTGCCGATGTGCGGCGCGACCGGCGCGAACCCGATCACCGTCGGCCATCTCGGCCAGAGCCTCGACGGATTCATCGCGACGCATTCCGGCGAGTCGCAGTACGTCACCGGTGAAGAGAACATTCTTCACCTGCACCGCATGCGCGCCTTGTGCGACGCGGTTGTCGTCGGTTCCGGGACCGTGGCGGCCGATGATCCACAGTTGACGACGCGGTATGTGGTGGGGCCGAGCCCGCTGCGCGTCGTGCTCGATCCGACGCGGCGCTTGGCCGAGCACTACAAGGTGTTCAACGACACGTCGGCGGTCACGCTGTATATGTGCGGGGCAGCGCTGGTGCGGGACGGAGAGACGCACGTCGGCCGCGCGACGATCGTCGCGCTGGACGAGGGACCGGATGGCGTCGACGTCGGCGGCGTGTTGCGCGAACTGCGCGCGCGCGGCTGCCGCCGCATCTTCGTCGAAGGCGGCGGCGTCACGGTGTCGATGTTCCTCGAAGCCAATCTGCTCGACCGTCTGCATATTGCGATCGCGCCGCTGCTCATCGGCGACGGCCGGCCGGCGATCCGCCTGGCGCCGCGCACGACGCTCAGCGACTGCCATCGGCCGCGCTACCGGGTGTTCCGTATGGGCGCAGACGTGCTGTTCGACTGCGAGATCGGCCCGGACGGCAACAATGCGGCGCCGCCGCCGGATCCGCATCCGGCGATTACGCGGGTCATCTGACGTTTTGTAAATTGTGAATTTACCATTGTAAATTTACAAAGGCCACGCAGCCATGTCCTCGTGGCCAACCGCGATCTCCGATCGTCCCGCGAGGACGTGCGCGAGGCGACGGTCCCGCCATGCATCGATGACGGCCTCGCGCGCGGGCGCGATCTCGGCGGCGGCCTGCGCCCATCCGTCGATCAGTTGACGCTGCAGTTGGCGCGACTCCGGCGTCAGCACCCAGTCGCTGCGCGCGCGCTGAACCCGATACCCAAGGCCTTCGAAACAGTGCGCCGCGACATCAATCGCATCCGGTCCGAGCGCCGGACCGAACCCCTTGTCCGTATGCTGGTGACGATTCACCAGCGATACGATCCCGGCATCGTCTGGATCCTGCGGCGAACAGGTGATGCGTCCGTCGTAGGTGAGCGCGAACAGCACCGCCGCGCCGGCTTGCGCGCAGCGCACCGCCAGCGCGCGCAGCCATGCTTCGGATACCAGATCGAGCAGCGCTGACGCGGTCACCAGCGTGCGGCCGTCGAAGATGCCGCGATCGTCGAGCGTTGAAAGATCCACACAACGCGTGTCGACGCCCGGGGCCCTCGCGACATGCGCGAGCAGCGCCGGATCGTGATCGACAAGCAACCACGATGGGCGGACACCTGGGTCCGCCCCTACGGGTACGGGTGACGCCAGAGAACCCGCTAGAGGTGCGCGTACATTCGATTCCGTAGGGGCCGACCCGTGTGTCGGCCCCGCGAATACACTCGCGAGATACCGCAGGTTCGCACCGGTGCCCGCTGCGAGATCGAGGATCCGTTGCGGCCCATCTCGCGGCAGCGCATTCAACACTGCGCGCGTGAGATCCGCGGATCGTGCCGCGTGATCCGCCGGCTCGCGCAGCGCCAGCCATTCCGCGCTGAAGCCTGCCATTGCTAGTGTCCCATCCCCCACTCGGAGTGGCGCAGGGCTTCAGCCCTGCGAGCACCCTTTCGCAGCGCTGAAGCGCGGCGCCACGGCTGCGGGCTCATCGGATCCTCGCCGCACGTGCGAGCGCCCGCTCCATCGCCGCAGTGGCCACCTCCCACGTCGAGAGCCGATCGCGGACACTGCGGGCGTTCGCCGTCAGCGACGCGCGCAGCACCGGATCGCCGATCGCCCGCGACAGCGCGGCGGTGAAAGCAGGCAGGTCACCGGGAGGTACGACGATGCCGGCGGCAAGATCCGGCTTGAGCCGGACGTCACCAGTGCCCAGGACCAGATCGGCTATTGATCCGGTGGTCGTACTGACAACCGGCAGTCCGCGCGCCAGCGCTTCGGCGACCGCCATCCCGTATCCTTCATAGAGTGTCGGCAGGACGAATAGATCCGCGCGATCGTACTCGGCCGCCAGTGCGGTCGCGTCGAGGTCGCCGGCGAGGCGCACGCGATCTTCGAGGCCGCTGTCCCGCAACCGCGCGCGCACACGGGCAACGGTTGGCGCGTCGCGATCGAGGCTGCCGGCGCACGTCAGCCGCCAGTGACGATGGGGGATCGCGGCGAGTGCGTCGATCAGGATCTCGTAACCCTTGCGCGGCGTCAGCGTCGCCACGCACAAGAGAGCAACGTCGCATGTAGGGCGGGACTCTTCGGACCCGCCGCGGGCCGGGTCCAAAAGGACCCGGCCTACATCGGGAGAGCCGACCGCCGATCCTCTCGCGATCGGCGCGGGATCGGTCCCCGGCTCGACGACGAAGATCCGATCGGCGGCGACACCGTAATCGACGATGCGGACCGCTGTGGCGCGGCTGGTCACGACGACGGCGAGCGCCGCGGCGAGGGCGCGGCGCTCGCTGATCTCGAGGGCGGTGGCCAGCGCGGGATCGATTCCGGTCTCGTCGGCAAGCGGATGATGAACGAGCGCGACGATTCTCAGCCGATCGCGTTCATCCTCCACCTGCTCGGGCAAGGTGCCCAGCGCGAGGCCGTCAGCCAGCACGAGCGAGCCATCGGGAATCCGGGCGAAGGCGGCTGCCGCGTGCGCGCGCGCCGCCGGCGCAGGCGCGGGAAAATCATCGGCGAGCTTCACGACCTCGACCGACCAGCCCCGGCGGCGCAGCCCGCCGATGATGCGGCGATCGTAGCCGTAGCCGCCGGTGCGCGTTTCGAGATCGCCGGGGATCACGACGTACAACGCGGAACTCGCAGAAACCGCAGAACAATCCTGGCTCTGCGAGTTCAGCGGGCTCGGCGTTGTACGTTGTGGTGTCACGAGACGCTGCCGGTGTACGACGCCGACGCCACATGCGATTCGTGCAGCGTCACGCACACGCTTTCGACGCCGCTCGCCGCCGCGCCGAGGTCGCCACGGCCGATCGCCGCCGCGATCCGCGTGAAAATCTCATGCGCCAGAAACTCGGTCGTCGTGTTACGCCCTTTGAACGCCGTTTCCTCATCGAGGTTGCGGTAGTTGAGCGCGGCAAGCGTCGTCTTCAACACGTCGGCCGCCAGACCGATGTCGACCACCATGCCGTGCGCGTCGAGCTCGGGGCGGCGGAATTCG
>Ga0207711_10002777_pt1 | contig 15406 bp, 13 predicted proteins | sample KBSS34metaG_FD_184401 | JGI IMG/M metagenome (GOLD analysis project Ga0207711, IMG submission 184401) | Switchgrass rhizosphere microbial communities from Kellogg Biological Station, Michigan, USA - KBS S3-4 metaG (SPAdes) (version 2) | ecosystem: Host-associated > Plants > Roots > Rhizosphere...
ACCAGCTGTATTCATGGTGTCTTCAAGAGACCGCATTCTTCGTCAGTAGCCAATTTGATGAGACTAAATCTCATCGCCAGACCACCGCCGCCTGCGTTTCTCTTTCCAATCTACAATGTCAAAGACCCGATCGACTTGCCGTCGACCCCACTGTTTTGCGCCGGTGAGCGGCGGAGGCGGCTATCTAGTGGCCGGCCTCTTTGGTGTCAATCGCTCGTTTCCGACTTTTTTGCCCGCCTCCGGAGAGGATTAGAGCGCAAAGATCGCTCCGGGCCGCCGAGGGGCTTCCCCGATAAGTCCGTCGCGATTCGATTGAGGCTGCGGAAAATACCCATTTGCCGGAAGAAATCAAGCGCCTTGTGGGAGCCTGGTTTCCGCCAGCGGGTGTCGCCCGGAACGGAGGCGGCTTCTAGGCCCGGGCCTGGGGTGAGTCAACAGTTCACGGAGCGGTTTTCGACCCCGCAAGGCCGGCCCGGCGCGGGCGCTCTCGCATCTCGCGCCGGGGGCTCCTATTAAGAACGGGAAGGAAGTGAACCGCGATGCTCTCACAGAAAGCCCGTTACGCCTTGCGCGCGCTGGTCGAACTGGCCCGCGCCGACGGCGCCCAGCTCACCTCGGGCGAGCTCTCGCAGCGCGCCGATGCGCCGCGCAAGTTCCTGGAGGCCATTCTCCTGGAGCTCTCGCGCAATCATCTGGTGATCAGCCGCCGCGGCAAATTCGGCGGCTACGTCCTGGCCCTGCCGCCGGAGCAGATCAGTTTCGCCCAGGTGATTCGCGTGATCGACGGGCCGCTGGCCTTGGCCCCCTGCGTCAGCAAGCGGATGGGCTTCCGCAAATGTGAAGACTGCCCCGACGACCCCACGCTCTGCGCCCTTCGCGAGGCCCTGCGCCGCGCGCGGGACGCCACCGCCGAAGTGCTCGAAGCCTATAGTCTGGCCGAGGCGGTCGCGACCGGCGGTTCGCTCGAGGAGATCCAGGACGCCGTCATCGCCTGACGGCGGCGACTTCCCCAACCTCAATAGCCGATCGCTCACAGCGCTGATCCCTCATGGAACGGGCGGGGAAGGCCCCCCTTCCCCGCCCTGCCGGTTGGCGACCGGCGTCCAGCCCTCCAGTGGAGGGGATCCTCAGCCCGTGGCGATGTAGGACTTCAGCCCTTCGGCCTCGGCTTCGACCTCGGAAATCTTCCACTTCACCAGATCGCCGATCGAGATCAGGCCGACCAGGCGGTCCTTTTGGCAGACCGGCAGGTGGCGGATGCGGCGGTCGGTCATCCGGCCAAGGATGGAATCGATCGTTTCGCCCGGATCGGCGAACTGCACGTCGCGGGTCATGCAGCTGGAGACCGGCGATTCCAGCGCCGCAGCGCCGCTTTCGGCCACCACCCTGACGATGTCGCGCTCGGAGACGATGCCGGCGACCTGGCCGCCGGCGTCCAGCACCACCAGGGCGCCGACGCGGCGGGCGTGCAACTGGGCGGCGACGGCGGCGATGGTCTCGGTGGGGCTGGTCGTGAAGACCAGGTCGCCCTTCCCTTTGAGGATCTGCGACACGAACATCGGCAGCTTCTTCCCCGTCGTTTCTTAGCAGAAGAGCGTCGCGCAATTTTGTTGCAAGATCAACGCACGCGGCCGTGAGGGCGCCAGGGGCTCAGCGAGGTGGCTCAGCGGCGGCCGGCCAGCACCGCGAACGGACCGACCAGAAGAAGCCCTGCGGCGAAGCCGGCCAGATGCGCCTCCCAGGCGATCGCCGCCCCGCCGGTTCCCGGCACCCAGGCGCCGCCCAGCAGGCCCACCAGCAGATTGACCGCCAACAGCGCTCCGCCCATGCCGATCACCGATGACGAGCCCAGGCCCCCCAGTCGGCCGCGTCCGCCGATCAGCCGCGCCACCGCCCCCATCAGCCCGCAGACTGCGCCCGAGGCGCCGACGATGCCCATCGGGCTGCCCGGGTGAAGCGCGGCGAAGCCCAGGTTCCCGAGCGCGCCGCACAGCAGATAGAAGCCGAAGAAGGCGAAGGCGCCGCGAGGACCCTCGCCGAAAAACCGCGCCAGCGGCGTGGCGAAGGCCAGCGCCATGGCCGCGTTGGTGATGGCGTGCAGCCAGTTCCCGTGCAGCAGCACGGCGGTGAAGACGCCACGCCATTCTCCCGTCCGCAGCGCCGCCGGCGTGAACACCAGCGACTCGACCAGGTCGTGCGGCAGCCGCGTCTGCAGGGCGTAGCCGCCGAGAATCAGCATCACCAGCGCCATCGCCGGCCAGGGCGCGTTGAACACCGGCTCGCGCACCGGTTCGCGCTCCGGCGCCGGCCCCCGTGGAAAGCCGCGGCGCGGATCGTTCGAGGTGTCCTGGAAGAGGCTCGCCTGCATCGCTCCCCCATTTAGGTGTTATTGGCCGCCCGTGCGAGCGCTCGACGCCATCTTGCCTTGCCGGAGGCGCCCGCGGCGGCGATGTTGCCTAACGAATGTACTCGCCGACGAGGCCAAAGCTTCCAATGATCCGCACACTTCGGGCCGGCGCGGCGCTCGCCGCCGCCGCCCTGCTGCTTGCCGCCCCGCAGGCTCAGGCCGCCTCGCCGCAGCCCGCCCCTCCATTGGCCGCCGGCGAATGGGCGCAGGCGCATTCCGACCTGAAGCCGGACCCGGACATCCGCTTCGGCGTCCTGCCGAACGGCATGCGCTATGCGATTCGCCGCCAGACCATCCCGGCCGGCCAGGGGGCGCTGCGGCTATGGATCGGCGCCGGGGCGCTGGAGGAGAGCGACGCCCAGCAGGGCCTGGCCCACTTCCTCGAGCACATGGCCTTCAACGGCTCCAAGGCCGTCAAGGAAGGCGAGATGATCCGCATCCTCGAGCGGCTGGGCCTGGCCTTCGGCCCGGACACGAACGCCTCGACCGGCTTCGACGAGACCGTCTACAAGCTCGACCTGCCGCGCACCAACGCCGAGACGCTCGACACCTCGCTGATGCTGCTGCGCGAGACCGCCGGCAATCTGACGATCGATCCGGCGGCGGTCGACCGCGAGCGCGGCGTGGTGTTGTCGGAGGAACGCGCCCGCGACACCCCGGGCTACCGCATCGTCAAGCAGCGCCTGGGCTTCCTGCTCGCCGGCCAGCGCCTGCCCGAGCGGATGCCGATCGGCAAGGTAGAGGTGCTGAAGACCGCCCCGGCCGGAGAGATCGTCGACTTCTACCAGCACTATTACCGCCCCGACCGCGCCGTGCTGGTGGCGGTGGGCGACTTCGACCCGGCGGCCATGGAGGCCAAGATCCGCGCCCGCTTCGGCGACTGGCGCGCCGCCGCGCCGGCCCGCCCGGACCCCGATATGGGGCCGGTCAAGACCCGTGGAACCGAGGCCCGACTGGTCATCGAGCCCGGCGCCCCGCTTGGCCTGCAGCTCAGCTGGACCGCTCCGCCCGACCTTTCGCTCGACAGCAAGGCCAGGCAGCGCCGCCAATTGGTCGAACAGCTGGGCCTGGCGGTGCTCAATCGCCGCTTCTCGGCGATCGCGCGCGCCCCTTCCCCGCCCTTCATCGGCGCGTCGGCGGTGAAGTTCGACCAAAGCCACTCCGCCGAGATCACCCTGGTGAACGTCACCGCCGACGCCGACGGCTGGCGCCAGGCGCTGGCCGCAGCGGACGCCGAGCAGCGCCGCGCCGCCCTCTACGGCGTGCGGCAGGACGAGCTGGATCGCGAGATCGTCGAAGCGCGCGCACGTCTCCAGGCCGCCGCCCAGGGCGCCGCCACCCGCCGTCCGCAGGAGATCGCCGACGAGGTGGTCGACTCGCTCAGCGACCGCGAAGTGGTCACCAGTCCGGCCCAGGACCTGGCCCTGTTCGACGAGATCGTGGCGACGCTGAAGGCCAGCGAGGTCTCCGCGGCCCTGACCCACGCCTTCTCCGGCTCCGGCCCGCTGCTGTTCGCCGCCTCGCCCAAGCCGATCGACGGCGGCGAGACCACCCTGCTGGCCGCGCTGGCGCAATCGCAAAAGGTGGCGGTGACGCCGCCCGCCGCGCCCGCGCAGATCGCCTGGCCGTACGCCAGCTTCGGGACGCCCGGCAAGGTGGCCGAGCAGCGCGCCGTCGACGACCTGGGGGTCATCTTCGTGCGCTTCGAAAACGGCGTGCGGCTCACCGTCAAGCCGACCAAGTTCCGCGACAACGAGGTGCTGGTCCGGGCCAACGTCGGGCGCGGCCTGATCGACCTGGCCAAGGATCGCCAGGCCGCCACCTGGGCGGGCGCCGCCTTCATCGAGGGCGGGCTGAAGCAGATCTCCAGCGAGGACATGGAGCGGGTGCTGGCGGCCAAGGTCTACGGCGCCCGCTTCGGCGCGGCCGACGACGCCTTCGTCCTTTCGGGCGGCACGCGGACCGAGGACCTGCCGACCGAGCTCGAGGTGCTGGCGGGCTATGTCTCCGATCCGGGCTGGCGCCCGGAGGCCTTCCTTCGCCTGCAGGCCAGCGGCAAGACCATCCACGACCAGTACGAGGCGACCGATTCCGGCGTGCTCGCCCGCGACCTGGGGGGCATTCTGCACAGCGGCGACCGGCGCTGGACCTTCCCCTCCCGCGAGGAGATCGCCGATGCTCGGCTGGCTGACCTGCAAGGCCAGATCGCGCCGGAGCTCGCCAACGGCGCGATCGAGGTGGTGGTGGTGGGCGACGTGACGCCGGAAGCGGCGATCGCCGCGGTCGGCCGCACCTTCGGCGCCCTGCCGCCCCGCCCCGCGCCGGCCCTGGCGCCCGCGGGCGACCGCCGGGTCGGCTTCCCGCCGCCGACCGCCCAGCCGGTGACCCTGGTCCACAAGGGCCGCCCCGACCAGGCCATCGGCTATATCGCCTGGCCAACCACCGACGTCTGGGCCGATCCGCAGCGCGCCTTCGCCACCGCCGTGCTGGGCGAGGTGCTGCGCACCCGCCTGACCGAGCAGCTGCGCGAGGCGGAGGGCGCCACCTACAGTCCCGCCGTGGCCTACAACCACAGCCTGGTCTGGGACGGCTGGGGCTATCTCGCCGCCAGCGTCGAGGTGCCGCCGGACAAGCTGAAGGCCTTCTTCGGTGACGTCGAGACGATCACCACCGACCTCAGCGCCCACCCGATCAGCGCCGACGAACTGGCCCGCGCCAAGCAGCCGCGCATCGAGGGGATCCAGCGCGCCCAGCTCACCAACCAGTACTGGCTGGCCGAGCTGTCCGGCGCCCAGGCCGATCCGCGGCGGCTGCAGCTCACCCGGGACATCGCCCCGGGGACCAGCCGGGTCACCCCCGCCGACGTCCAGGCCGTCGCCCGGCAATTCCTGCGCGACGACAAGGCGGTGCGGCTGATCGTTCGACCGCAAGGCAACTGAGCCGGCGTGCCATTTTGGCACATTCACCACGCTGGCGCCGAATTCGCTGCAAGCCGTGTGCGGTCGCAAAGGGCCGCACGAGGCTCTCATATGTTTCACGCCAATACACAGCGGCTGATCGACTACTGGACCGCCCGCGCCCAGCCCGGCCGCGCGCCGAGCCGCGCAGCGATCAACCCGGGCGACTTCCGCCAGCTGATGTCCCAGACCTTCATCCTCGGGCGCGAGGGCCGCGGCGACTATCCGATCCGCCTCGCCGGCGGCTTCGTCGGCGACTTGCACCGGGCCGACTTGCGCGCCGTCAACGGCCTGATGCTGTGGTCCGAGCGCGATCGGTTGCGGCTGCAAGGCGCGCTGGAGGAGGTCCGCACCCGCCCCGAGCCGCTGGTCGCCATGGCCGAGGTGCTCACCGACGGGCCCAGCCTGTCGCTGGAGGTGCTGTTCGCCCCGCTCGCCCCACACGACGGCGGCCCGGAGCGCTACCTCGGCCTTTACCAGCCGCTGGCGATGGTCAGTCGCCTGAAGGGCCGCCCGGCGCTCGAGCTGTCGGTCCGCGCCCTGCGCCGGCCGGCCGCGGCCAACGAGGAGTCGCCGCCGGTGCGCCTGGCGACCCTGCACGGACGCCGGATCGCCTAAGGCCCGCAGTCCTCCTTAGCCCAGGGGGGCCTAGGCTGGCGCCAGGCCGCGGGCGTAGCGCTTCCAGTTGGTGACGTAGCCGACCGCGCTGGCGGCCAGCGTCTCCGCCTGGGCCGCGGAGACCTCGCGCACCACCTTGCCCGGCGCGCCCATCACCAGCGAGTTGTCGGGGATCACCTTGCCCTCGGGAATCAGCGCCTTGGCGCCGATCAAACAGTTTCGGCCGATCTTCGCGCCGTTCAGCACGACTGCTCCAATTCCAATCAGCGAATTGTCGCCGATGTCGCACCCATGCAGCATCACCAGGTGGCCGACGGTGACGTTGGCGCCGATGGTCAGAGGCGAACCCAAGTCGGCGTGAAGCACTGAACCGTCCTGGATGTTGCTGTTGGCGCCGATAATGATCGGATCGTTGTCTCCGCGCACCGTGCATCCCCACCAGATCGAGGCGTTCTTCTTTAGAATCACTCGCCCCATCACGACGGCGTTCGGCGCGATCCAATATTCGTCATCGTTCGGTAGCTCAGGCGTCACATTTTCTAAACTATAGATCGGCATGGAGTCTCTCCAGAACTGGTCCGACATGCGGATTTAACGGATCCGAAAGCACGTTAGGATCATTCTAGTCAGGCGATTCGAAAGGGCGAAGGCCTTCTCGGATGCCGCTGCGGACCGGTTCCCGGTCCGTGTCCCGCGCTGGGCGGAGTGGATGGCGCTGAGTGGGTTTTCTCTTCGGGTCGAAGCACCCGATCGCGTTCAGCCCGGCGGACCCCCCGGTCCCGCAGGCCGCTCCGTTCCCGTACTGACCAGTCTGAAAGGGCGCTCCACTCACGGAGACGCCCTTTTTTCATGCCCCCACGGAGGCCTTTGATGAGCAAGCGAGTGATGAAGCGACAACTGCGCGAAGGCGCGTTCGACGCCGGTCAATTCGAGGGGGACGATAAGGTCCGTCGCTTGCCGATCGATAGGGGATGGTCACCACTGGCGCATCACAATGACGATCGCGAACAGGGCTACCTGAAGACCATCAAGGCCAAGTCCGCCGGCCAGGAGGAGATGATCAAGGCCATCGACGACAAGAACCTCGTCCTGGCGCTCGGTCCCGCCGGCACCGGCAAGACCTATCTGGCGATCGCCAAGGCCGTCGAGGCTCTGGAGAGCGGCAGCATCGGCCGCATCGTGCTGTCGCGGCCCGCGGTCGAGGCCGGCGAGTCCCTGGGCTTCCTGCCCGGCGAGATGGAGGACAAGCTCGCCCCCTATCTGCGTCCGCTCTACGACGCCCTCTCCGACCGGCTGTCGATGAAGCGCGTCCGGGCGCTGATGGCCGAAGGCGCCATCGAGATCGCGCCGGTGGGCTTCATGCGCGGCCGCACCCTGAATAACGCCTTCGTGGTGATCGACGAAGCGCAGAACTGCACCTACGGCCAGCTGAAGATGCTGCTGACCCGGCTGGGCTGGCACTCGACCATGGTGGTCACCGGCGACCCCAACCAGTCGGACCTGCTGCCCGAGCTCTCCGGCCTCGGCCCGGTGGCCGAAAAGCTCGAAGCCGTCAGCAACATCGCCGTCGTCCGCCTGGCCGACCGCGACATCGTCCGCCACCCGCTGGTCGCCGAGATGCTCGGCGTGCTCTGAGCGCCTTCAAGACCCCGCGAAAAACGAACACCGGCCCTCTCTCCTCGCGAGAGAGGGCCTCATGTCATCGGAACCGCGCCTGCGCTCACCCGCTCTTCCGGGACGGAGGCGCACATGACCCCAAAGCCACCCGAGCCCGCGCCTCAGGCGACCGTCCCAGATCGTGACGATGACGCCTCGGCCAGTATGATCGCCACCGGCGATCGGCGCGAGGAGGTCCACCTGGAGGCCGATCCGGATCAGCTCGTCGTGGTCCGCCATGAGGTCCGGCCGCGCGGCCCGCTGCCGCGCCAGGACCCGGCCGGCGCCCCCGGCGGGAGCGCCGACGTCCCGCCGGTGGAGGACGTGCGGATCGCGCCGCAGGAGCCGTCAGTGTGGGACGCGCGACCGCCGGACTGAGGCGATATCCAACCGATCCCTGATGTTTTCCGCATCTGCGGCTTGCGAACCCGACCTCCCGGGACTAGGTAGTTAGACTACCTAACTATCGGCCGCCGAGTCGCATGACCCTCACCGCCCCTCCGGCGCCTGCCGCCCGCGAGATCGCCGCCCTCGCCGACACCCTGCGGCCCGCTGTCCTGCGGCTGTCGCGCCGGCTGCGCCACGAGGGCCAGAAGTCCGGATTGTCGGTGCAGGATGCGATCCTGCTGGGACTGGTGAAGGCCAGACCCGGCATCGGCGTCAGCGGCCTGGCGGACGCCGAGCAGACCTCGCGCCCGACCATGAGCAGCCACGTCAAACGGCTGGAGGCCGATGGCCTGCTGATGCGCGACGCCGACGCCGAGGACGGCCGCCGCAGCGGCCTGACCCTGACGCCCGCCGGGCTGCGCAAGCTCGAACAGATCCGCGCCCAGCGGAACGACTGGCTGGCCAGGCGCCTGGCCCGGCTGGAGCCCGTCGAACGCGAGCAGGTGGCCGCGGCGGCGGCGGCGCTGCTCAAGCTGGCGAGCGTCGACTGATGAGCGACGACACCTTCGACCCCCGCCTGGTTCTGGCCGATCCGCCCGCCTCCGCCCCCACCTCGATCGGGCCGCCCGGCTGGATCGTACCGGCGATCATCGGCTCGGCGCTGCTGATGTCGTCGTTGGAATCGACGGTGATGTCGAACGCCCTGCCGAGCATCGCCCGCGCCTTGCACGAGGAACCGCTGCGGCTGAACATGGCCATCAGCATGTACCTGCTGTCCTCGGCGGTGTTCCTGCCGGTCAGCGGCTGGGTGGCCGACAAGTTCGGCGCCAAGCGGATCTTCCTGGCCTCGATGATCCTGTTCGCTATCTCCTCGGCGGGCTGCGGCCTCGCCGGCTCGTTCATCCAGCTGATCCTGGCGCGGATTTTCCAAGGCGCCTCGGCGGCGATGATGGTCCCCGTCGCCCGTCTCGTCCTGCTGCGGATGACGCCCAAGCACGAGCTGGTCGGCGCGATGTCGATCTTCACCATGCCGGCGCTGGTGGGGCCGGTGGTCGGGCCCATCCTCGGCGGCTTCATCGTCACCTATTTCAACTGGCGCTGGATCTTCTTCATCAACCTGCCGATCGCGGTGATCGCGGTGATCCTGGTTCGGGCCTGCGTGCCGGACGTCAAGGAGCGCGAGGTCCCGCCGATCGACGGCTTGGGCATCGCCCTCACCGGGGTCGGGCTGGCGTCGATGATGTTCGGCTTCGAGAACCTCGGCCGCAACTTCCTGCCGGCGTGGCAGATCACGGCGCTGTTCGTCGTCAGCCTCGCCTGCTTCGCGGTGTACTGGCGCCACGCCACCGGCAACCGGCACGCCATCATCGACCTGGCGGTGTTCCGCATCGGGACCTTCAACGCCGCCACCGTCGGCGGCGGCTTCATGCGCATCAGCATCGGCGCCATGCCCTTCCTGCTGGCCATGCTGCTGCAGATCGGCTTTGGCATGAGCGCGCTGACCGCCGGCCTGATGACCTTCCTGTCGTCCGCCGGCGCCCTGGTGATGAAGAGCATGGCCCCGCCCCTGCTGCGCCGCTTCGGCTTCCGCACGGTGCTGCTGGTCAACGGCGCGATCACCGGCCTGAGCTTCGCCATCTACACCGTGCTGACGCCTGGCATGCCGCACTGGGCGATCATGCTGCTGCTGGCGAGCGGCGGCTTCTTCCGGTCGCTGCAGTTCACCGCCCTGGGCAGCCTGGTGTTCGCCGACATCGACGAGTCGCAGGTGAGCCGCGCCTCCACCACCTCCTCGATGTGCCAGCAGCTGGTGCAGTCGATGGGCGTCGGCCTGGCCGCTGCCTTCGTCCACGTCGTCCAGCTCGCCCGCGGTGAACCCCAGCTGACCTGGCAGGCGATCAGTCCGGGCTTTCTGGCGGTCGGGGCGGTGAGCCTGATCTCGCTGCCCTGGTTCGTCCGCCTGCCGCGGAACGCCGGCCACGAGCTGCACGCCCCAACGCCGGTCCCGGCCAGCTAAGGCGCGAAAGTCGGGGTGAGCGGCTGACGCCCGCCCCTCTGAGGAGTGGCGTCAGGGGCGCGGGCCCTCTAGCCTGCCACGATGAAGCTTGCTCCCCTGTTCGGCGCAATGATCCTGGCGTTCGCCGCGCCCGCCTGGCCCGCGCCCGCCTGGACCGCGACCGCCGCCACGCAGGCTTCGGCCGCCTCCGACCGGGTCGTGCTGCCCACCGCGGTCGCGCCGGAGCGCTACGAGATCCGCATCGCCCCCGACGCCGAGCACCTGGTCTTCCGCGGGCAGGCCCGCATCGCCCTGGTGGTGAAGCAGCCGACCGACCGCATCGTGCTCAACGCCGCCGACCTCGCCATCCAGCGCGCCAGCCTGTCAGGCCTCGCCGATGCGCCCCGCGTGGTGTTCGACAAGGACCAGCAGACCGCCGCCTTCGTCTTCCCGGGCACGCTGGCGCCCGGCCGCTATACGCTCGAGATCGACTACACGGGCAAGATCTACCAGCAGGCCTCCGGCCTCTTCGCCCTCGACAGCAGCGCGGGCGCTGGCCAGCGCCGCGGCCTTTATACCCAGTTCGAGAACTCCGACGCCCGCCGGTTCGCCCCGCTGTGGGACGAGCCCGGCGTCAAGGCGGTCTTCGCCCTGACGGTGGAAGCGCCAGCCGGTCAGATGGCGATCTCCAACATGCCGGTCGCCCGCTCGCAGAGCCTGCCCGGCGGCGGCAGCGCGGTCACCTTCGCCGACACCCCGAAGATGAGCTCCTACCTGCTGTTCCTCGCGCTGGGCGACTTCGAGCGGATCCATCGCCAGGCCGGCGGGGTCGACATCGGCGTCGTCGCCCCCCGTGGCCAGGCGGAGAAGGGCCGTTTCGCCCTGGACGCCGCCGCCGACCTGATCGGCTTCTACAACGACTACTTCGGCGTCCCCTTCCCCCTGCCCAAGCTCGACATGGTCGCCGGGCCGGGCGAGAGCCAGTTCTTCGGGGCGATGGAGAACTGGGGGGCGATCTTCGCCTTCGACCGCGATCTGCTCGTCGAGCCCGCCTCCTCCGCCGCCGAGCGGCAGCGGGTCTATATCGTGGTCGCCCACGAGATGGCCCATCAGTGGTTCGGCGACCTGGTGACCATGGCCTGGTGGGACGACCTGTGGCTGAACGAGGGCTTCGCCTCCTGGATGGAGAACAAGGCGGCCGACCGTTTCCATCCGGAATGGAAGATGTCGCTGCAGGCGATGGAGAGCCGCGAGCAGGCAATGCGGATCGATAGCGGCGCCGGCTCGCATCCGGTGATCACCCCGATCCACGACGTCTTCGCCGCGTCCAACGCCTTCGACGCCATCACCTACCAGAAGGGCGAGGCGATCGTGCGCATGCTCGAGCGCTATGTCGGCGAGGACGCCTTCCGCGCCGGCATCCGCAGCTACATGGCCCGCTACGCCTATGGCAACACCACCACCGACCAGCTGTGGGCGGAGCTGGAAAAGGTCTCGCGGCGGCCGGTGACCCAGGTGGCGCACGACATCACCCTGCAGAGCGGCGTGCCGATGATCCTCGCCGACTCCGCCTCCGCCCCTGGCTCCGATGGGCTGCGCCTGCGCCAGTCGCGGTTCGCCACCGGCGCGGCGCGCGCCAAGGGCGTCTGGCTCACGCCCGTGCGCGTCGCCGTCCCCGGCCAGCCCGGCGATTGGTCCGGCCTGGTCAGCCGCAAACGCCCGCAGACCGTGCCGATCGCGCCGGGCGCCGTCGTCGTCGTCAACGCCGGCCAGGGGAGCTACGTCCGCACGCGCTATGCGCCGGAGCTCTGGGACCGGCTGACGCCGCGATTCGCCGCGCTGACGCCGGCCGACCAGCTCGGCCTGATCTACGACGCCCGCGCGCTTGGCGAGACCGGGCTGCAGCCGATCGGCGACTTCCTGGCGCTGACGCGCACCGCCGCCGGCGTCGACGAGCCGGTGGTGCTGGCCGCCGTCGCCACCGAGCTCTCCACCTTCGGCCGCGCCTACCCACAGGACGGCGGCGGGGCCTATCGCACCTTCGCGCGCGCCCGGCTGGCGCCGATCCTGGCGCGGATCGGCTGGGATCCGCGGCCCGGTGAAGGCGACAACGTGGCGGGGCTCCGCGACGACCTGATCCGCGGGCTCAGTGAGATGGACGACGCCGGCGTCCGCGCCGAGGCCTATCGGCGCTTCGCCGCCTCGCTCGCCCAGCCGGGAAGCTTGAGCGGCGCCCTGCAGCAGACGGTGCAGGCCGTCGCCGCGCGGCATGCGGACGCCGCGGTCTGGGAGGAACTGCACAAGCTTGCGCTGCAAGCGGGCGTCACGCGGGAGAAGAGCCGCCTCTACCGCCTGCTCGGCTCGACCAAGGATCCGGCGCTCGCCGACCGCGCCCTGGCCCTCTCGCTCAGCGGCGAGCCGCCGCCGACCACCGCGCCGACCCTGATCGTCGGCGTCTCCGTGCTCTATCCGGACAAGGCGTTCGACTTCGCGCTGGCGCACCGGGCTAAGGTCGAGGCCCTGTTGGAGCCGCCCAGCCGCGTGGCCTTCTTCACCGAGCTGGCGCGCGGCTCACGCGATGCGGCGATGCTGAAGAAGCTCGACGCCTTCGCCGGCACCATCCCCGCCTCCAGCCGCGGCGACGTCCGCAAGGCCGAGGCCGAGATCCGCCACCGCCGGGCCGCCGCCAGGCGGCTGACCGAGGCCGACAGCTGGCTCGCCGCCCATACGGACTGAACGCCGGGAAGGCGCTACCCCGCCGCGTAGACCCGCGGCCGCAGCGGCTTGACCCGCACCGACAGGCCGGGCGCCACGCCGGGAGGCGCGTCTCGGCTGTGCGCTTCGAGCTCCATCGTCCGGCCTTCGATGACGCAGTCGATGCGCACCTTCGGCCCGCGCGCGGTCGCGCCGCGCACCTCGGCGGCGAGGCCGGCCCCGTCGGCCGGGGCGAAGGCGACCTCGTCCGGGCGGAAGAAGACGTCGACTTCGCCCTGCGGGGCGTCCTTCGGCGCCGTGGTCTCCCAGTCGGCGACGCGCAGGCGATCGTCCTCGACCACGCCGGGCAGGCGGCAGGCCGCGCCGAGAAAGTCGTAGACGAAGGGGTTGGCCGGCGCCTCGTAGAGCTCGTTGGGGGCGCCCAGCTGGACCAGCGCGCCATCCTTCAGGATCGCCACGCGGTCGGCGAGATCGAGCGCCTCCTCCTGGTCATGGGTGACGAAGACGGTGGTCACGCCCGCCCGGTCATGCAGTTCGCGCAGCCAGCGGCGCAGGTCGCGGCGCACCTGGGCGTCCAGCGCGCCGAACGGCTCGTCGAGCAGCAGCATCCGCGGCTCGATCGCCAGCGCCCGGGCCAGCGCCACCCGCTGACGCTGGCCGCCGGACAGCTGGGCGGGGAAACGCTTGTCCAGGCCTTCCAGCTGCACCAGCGACAGCAGGTGCTGCACCCGGTCGGCGATTTCCGACTTCGCGGGACGCTCGGCGCGCGGCCGGACGGTGAGGCCGAAGGCTATGTTCTGGGCCACCGTCATGTGCCGGAACAAGGCGTAGTGCTGGAACACCATCCCGACGCGGCGGCGGCGCACCGGCAGCGCCAGGAAGTCCTCGTCGTCGAATCGGACCTCACCCTCGTCCGGCGTCTCCAGGCCGGCGAGCACGCGCAGCAGGGTGGTCTTGCCCGAGCCGGAGGGTCCGAGCAGCGCCAGGAATTCCTTGTCGCGGGCCTGCAGCGAGACGTTCTTCAGGGCCGGGAACCGCCCGTAGGCCTTGGAAATCCCGCGGATTTCCAGAGGCTGGCGCGTCGCTTCAGTGTCTGCGGCTGGCTGCAAGTTCACCTGCGTGTCGCCACTCGAGGGCGGTTTTGAGGATAAGAGTGACGAGGCCGAGCGAAGCGAGGACAGAGGCTGCCGCGAAGGCGCCGACGAAGTCATAGTCATTGTAGAGCACCTCCACGTGCAAGGGGAGCGTGTCCGTGAGGCCCCGGATATGACCTGAGACCACCGAAACCGCGCCAAACTCCCCCATGGCGCGCGCGTTGCAGAGCAGGACGCCGTAGAGCAGCGCCCAGCGGATGTTGGGTAGGGTGATTTTCCAGAAGGTGACGAAACCGCTGGCGCCCAGCGTCAAGGCCGCCACCTCCTCGTCCACGCCCTGGTCCTGCATCAGCGGGATCAGCTCGCGGGCGACGAAGGGGAAGGTGACCAGGATGGTCGCCAGCACCAGGCCCGGCAGGGCGAAGATGATCTTGACGTCGTGGTCGATCAGCCATTCGCCGAACCAGCCCTGGGCGCCGAACAGCAGCACCCAGACCAGGCCCGAGACCACCGGCGAGATCGAGAACGGCAGGTCGATCAGGGTCAACAGCAGGCTCTTGCCCTTGAACTCGAACTTGGCGATCGCCCAGGCGGCCGCCACGCCGAAGGCGGCGTTGAGCGGCACCGAGATGGCGGCGACCACCAGGGTCAGGCGGATCGCCGCCATGGCGTCGGGCTCGCGCAGCGCCGCGATGACGGCGCCGACGCCCTTGGAAAAGGCGTCGTGGAAGACGGTGACCAGCGGCAGGATCACCAGCACGCCCATCACGGCGACGGCGGCCAGCACCAGCAGCGGGGCGATCCCCGGCAGGCGGACGACAGGCTTGCGGCTCATCGGCGGCCTCGCCGGGCTAGGAACAGCTGGACGGTGTTGATCAGGATCAGCGCGCCGAAGGAGATGGCGACCATGGCCAGGCCCACCGCCGCGGCGGCGGCGTAGTCGTACTGCTCCAGCTTGATGACGATCAGCAGCGGGGCGATCTCGGTCTTCATCGGCATGTTGCCGGCGATGAAGACCACCGAGCCGTACTCGCCGACCGCGCGGGCGAACGCTAGCGTCACCCCGCTGATCAGCGCCGGCGCGAGGGTCGGCAGGATGACGTGGATCGACCGCTGCCAGGCGCTCGCCCCCAGGGTCTGGGCGGCCTCCTCCACCTCGCGGTCGAGATCCTGCATCACCGGCTGCAGGGCGCGCACGACGAAGGGCAGGCCGATGAAGACCAGGGCGATGAAGATGCCGAGCGGCGAATAGGCGGTCTTCAACCCCACCTTGGCGGCCAGTTCGCCCATCGGGCCGTTCGGCGCATAGATGGCGGTCAGAGCGATGCCGGCCACCGCCGTAGGCAGGGCGAACGGCAAGTCGACCAGCGCGTCGAGCAGCCGCCGGCCGGGAAATTCGTAGCGCACCAGCACCCAGGCGACGAGCACGCCGAGCGGCGCATTCAGCAGGGCCGCGTAGGCCGACAGGCTGAAGCTCAGCTTCAGCGCACCGGCGACCCGATCCTCCGTCAGCGTGGCCCAGACCCCGGAGAGGCCGAGCTCCCAGGGCCGGATGGCCAGCGCGGTCAGCGGCAGG